>Ga0073934_10006347_pt1 | contig 17311 bp, 19 predicted proteins | sample LarsenN4metaG_FD_76834 | JGI IMG/M metagenome (GOLD analysis project Ga0073934, IMG submission 76834) | Hot spring sediment bacterial and archeal communities from British Columbia, Canada, to study Microbial Dark Matter (Phase II) - Larsen... ... | reverse complement strand
GCCGATCCTAAGGCGATAAATCTTTCTCCTTGCGGACACATTCGGTATTGCTCCCAGTTTCCCGGGAATATTCCGAACCTTAGGGCACGTTCCCACGTGTTACTCACCCGTCTGCCACTCCCCTTGCGGGGCGTTCGACTTGCATGTGTTAGGCCTGCCGCCAGCGTTCGTTCTGAGCCAGAATCAAACTCTCAGGTTGAGTTGACCTCTGACTGACCCCGGACCAGGTCCGGGGCGCCGGTTAAAGCGTATGCGTATTTGTAACGGGAACCGACGCACATAACCGGTCGAGTCCGAAGACCTGACCGGGTCTGTAAGTCAGTTTAGTTCCAGAAAACGCATACCGTCAGCGTCGCTTCGGCGCGCGATCGCTCGCTCGCCCGCAGCGCGCCGCCGCCTGCGTTTCCCTTCTCCGAAATCACAATGTCAAAGAGCGTCCATCCGGGGATGCTTCCCCGAACCCGCACGCGCCAAGCCGAAGCCCGAACATGCGGGCCGAAACCACTTCCAGGTCCCGGCGGAAGGCGCGGTTTCTATGCGCGCCTTTTCTGCCTGTCAACGATCTTTTCGCGCGGACCACGCATTTCTCAGCCGTGTTGAAAACACCTGAAAAATCAACGTGATTTCTGCGCGCTCACCGATCGCGCCGTTCGCGCGGATCGTTTGAGGATCGCAACATCGAACCTTAACGATTCGCCTTTGAGGCTTCAAGCGCTCATTAGCTCGCCAAGGCGCCACACCGCTCACACCTGGAAGCGGCGCAGCCCCCTTAAGTGGGACGTGTAATCGCCATTTCAAGGTGCGCCGTGCGGGCTGAGCAGCGCCCAGGATCCCGCGCGGGTCTCCTTAATTGGTCAACCTCTGTGGCGGTTCAAGGGCTGCTAGTGCGTTGCGATGTAGGCCTGCATCGCCGCGGCCTCAGCCTCCACAGCGGCTATGCGGTGCTTCACCAGATCGCCAATGGACACGATGCCGACGAGCCTGCCGTCGTCGATCACCGGCAAGTGGCGGATGCGCCGATCCGTCATGCGTGCAAGGCCTTCGTCGATCGTCTCGCTGGGCCGCGCTGTTACGACGTCTTTGCTCATGACTGTCTTGACCGGCGCGGACAGGCAATTTGCGCCCCTGCGCGAGACCTCCCGCACCAGGTCGCGCTCTGACACGACGCCGGCAATCGCGCCGTTTTCCGCCAGCACCACCAGAGCGCCGACACCCTTGCGATCCAATTCGCGCGCCGCCTCCTCGAGCGTTATGTCGGCGCTGGCTGTGTGCACGAGCGCGCCTTTTTCGCGAAGCACATGGGCGATCAGCATGGACGTTACCTCCGGCCGGGGCAGCATGCGACGCGCGCTCGCGCCCTTCAAGCGCGAACACCCGGCTTGCCGCTCCCCGGCGCGTCGGTAAGCTTAAGCGAATGGCTGCTTACAAAGAGCGGGTCCAAAAGGATCTCGATCGCTGGATCGCGGCGGGGCACGTCTCCGCCGACAAGCGCGCGATCATTCTCGCATCCATCCCGGATGCGCGGAAGCTCGACGCGGCCACTGCCCTGGCCTGGGTGGGCGGGCTCCTGCTCGGCGTCGCCGTGATCGCATTCATAGCAGCGAACTGGGATGAGATGGCGCGTCTTGCCCGCTTTGCCCTGCTGTTGGTTCTTTTCTTTGCGTTCGCTGGCGCAGGCGCGTGGGCCGCGCACAAAGAACGACCCATCTTTAGCAATATTTCTTTGATGATCGCCTCGCTCGTATTTGCCGCCTCGATCGGCCTGACCGGGCAGATTTTCGACATCGCTGGCGATCCTCGCGCCGCTTTCTACGGCGCGGGCGTTGCAGCCCTTGCCCTGGCGCTCGCAGGGAGGTCGACGGGCGCGGCGACAGTGGGCCTCGTCCTGGTGGCGCTCGGCGACTTCACGGAGCGCGAATGGTTTTCTGGGCTCGACGCGGACGCGCCCTGGATGCTGTTTGCGGCGCCGCTCGGCGCGTACCTTGCGTTGCGCTGGGCGTCTGCTCCGCTTGCGCATGTCTCTGCGCTGGCGATCCTCTATTGCTTCGGCTGGTTCGCCGCGCGCATCGAAGCGGAAGCGGCGGTCCTTGTGTTTCTTTCCATCATCATGGCGGGCATGGCGGCCGGCGCGCGCTGGCTCTTCCAGCAGGGTCGCGCCTTCGCCAGCGTGTTTTATGGCTGGTTCGCCTGGGGCGCGCTGCTGCTGTTCGCCTTCGCCGGCTATCTGCCCTGGTTTGGCAGCGAAGGCGGCCAGATGGCTGGATTGATTCACCGTGTCGTCTGGCTCGCCGCGTCTGGCGCCGTGCTGGCGTTGGGCCGCAACGACTCCCACGCGCTGGTGAGCGCCGTTGGCGTGCTCAGCATGATCGGCGCGATCTGTGGCCTGCTTGCGGACCTCGGGCTAGATCTGCTGGCGGCGGCGGGCGTCCTTCTTCTGTGCGCCCTTGCGGCGCTCGTCGCGGGCCTGGTGCTTCGCCAAAAGGCGCGCGCGTCATGAGAGTGCAAGCGCCTCACCGCATCATGGCCGTCGCAGCCCTTTGCGCCGCGGCGCTGGCAGCGCTGGTGGTTAGCGAGAGCTTGGCGCGCGCCAGCGGCCAGGAAGCGCTCGTGCCGATGGAGGCGGTCGATCCACGCGCGCTTCTGCAGGGCCATTACGTTCAGCTTAATCTCACTCAACGGCTCGAGGCGAACGAGCCCTGCCCGCAAGTCGAAGGCGGGGCTGAATGGATTGCATTTTATCGCGGCGGCAATGACGTGCTGACGTTTGCGGGCGGGGCGCGTTCGCGCGACGGCGCACTGCAGATCGCGCCGGTGCCGGTGAAGGGCACGTTTACCTGCTGGGAGAGCGAGCCGGCTACGGTGCAACTCGATCTCGGTATCGATCGCTTCTACATCGGCCAAGCCGAAGCTGAGCGCATCGAACGCGTTTTGCGGGAGCAGACGCCGGGCGAAGAGACGCGTGCTTTCGCGCTGATCTCCATCTCGCGGGACGGACGGGCGCGGTTGAAGGGTCTCGTCATCGACGGCGAGCGGCTCGAGCTGAACTGGCTTTAAGCCCACGGCCCGCGATAGCGCGGCGCCAGCACGATATAGGCCAGCGCGCCGCCGACGAAGCCGCCGAGATGACCCTCCCAGGCGATCGGAAACCATCCAAGCTCGCTGACAACGCCCATCACCACAACGTTCAGAAAGAAGATGGATCCGAAGGCGCCGCGAATGCGCGGATCGAGGACGGATTGCAGCCAGGACGGCCGCAACGCCAGAAAGTAGGCGCTGAATACGCCGCACACCGCGCCTGACGCGCCCACGGCAATGTCCTGGCTATTCCAGTTGAGCGTCACGAAGGCGACGCCGCCCAGCGCGGCCCCGGCGAAAAACACGATCAAGAATCGCCACCAGCCCAGGCGCAGCGCCGGTAAACGGCCGAGTAGGAAGAAGAAGAACGCGTTGAGCGCGGCGTGCCACCAGGCGAGGTGGAGGAAAGCGTGGCCGAACAACGGTCCTGCCGCTTCGTACCAGTGCGCAAACCGGTCGGGGCTCTCCGGATTGAAACGCAGCGGAATTAACGCAAAGCCGTAATCGATCGCTTGTTGCTGCTCCGGCGAGGACATCAAGAATGCGAAGTGTGCAAGCGCGATCGCCGCGACCAGCGCCCAAACGATGAACGGCGTCGGCATGCGGGCGGCTTCGGCGGCCAATTTCAAAGCTCCGCTGAGGTTAACGAGGGAGACCGGCGATATGGGGCGCGCTCGTGCGCGCGCCAATGCGCGGCTCGCCAAAACGGCTGGCACGGCCATTGCTTCCTCGCTCCGCAGACGAATTGCAGCGGAGCGCGCGCACGTGCGGACGTTCATCATAATCGGCGCAACGATGCTGGCGACGCCGGCGCTCGCCGATCCGATCCCCAGCGGCACGGGCGATGTCGAGCGCCCCTTTGCCATGAATTGGGAAAGCTTCGACACGCCCATCAATCCTTCGACCCGCGATGAAAGCGGCAACCGCACCATCGTCAACGGCCGCATGGAAATCGAAGGCACGCTGACCGGCGGGATCATGGACGGGTTCGCGTCCGGCCTCGGCGGAGGCGCGGCCCAAGCCATCGGCAATCAGCTGAACGTGGTCGTGCAGGGCAATTACAACACGGTGATCGTCGATTCCACACAGATCAACAACGGCGACATCAGCGCCGACACGGACGGAGACTAATCGATGCGCGCGCTGAACACTCTTGCCGCTCTCGTTTGCACGACTGCGCTTACGGCCTGCATCACGCCGTATTCCGGCGGCGATGGGCTCTACACGTTGCCGATCGGCGACGCTCCGGTGACGGCGAACCCGACGGCCTATTCGCCGGCGCTCGATTGCCTCAACGCCTATGCGCGTCAGAACCAGATCGCCGCGCCGCGCATCGCCGTGGGCCGCATTCTCGATTACACCGGCACCGTCAATGAAGACGGCGGCCGTCGCATCACGCAGGGCGCCTCGCTGATGGCGATGAGCGCCTTCGCCAAAGCCGGCGCGCGGCTGGTGGAGCGCTTTGACACTTCGGTCACCGAACTCGAGCTGCGCTACGCCAACAATCGGCTGATCGGCCAGGAAGGCGACGAGAACGTGCGCCGCATCTATGCCGGCCAGATGCCGGGCTCCGATTACTACTTCGTCGGCGGCATCACCGAGCTCAACTACAACATCCGCTCGATGGGGGTCGATGCGCAGGGCGGCCACACCGACGCGCGCGACGGCGTTGGCAATCTCGGGGCGCGTCTCTATGTGATGAACATCGGGCTGGACTTCCGTCTGATCGACACGCGCACGCTCGAAGTGGTCGACGTGATCTCCTACCAGAAGCAGATCATCGGCCGCGAAGTGCGCGCAGGCGTCTTCACTTTCTTCGACGACACATTCATCGATATCGCGGCGGGCGAGCGCGCGCTGGAGCCTGTGCAGCTAGCCGTGCGCGCCGGCGTCGAGCGCGCCGTCGTGCAGGTGATGAGCCGCTTCTACAATGTAGCCGACAGTTCGGTCTGCGAAGCCGAGCTTTACGCCGAAGGCGATCCGATGGGCCCCGGCCAACCGACGCCCGGTGTCAGCCAGAGCCCGGCTTCTGTCGCGATCGACAACGCTCGCGCAAATCCGGACGCCTGGCACGCTCAGCGCGATGAGAACATCACCGGCATCCGCGGCCGTTCGTAAGGCTTGATGGGAGCTGCCTGCATGCGCGCCGCCCTTCTCTTCACCGCCGCGCTGATCGCGGCGCCTGCCGCCTTTGCGCAGGCCAATAGCCAGTACCAGGGCGGTGACGCTGCGGCCGTGACCGAAATAGAGATCGGCCAAGCGCACGACGCCGCCGCAACCGCGGTCGCGAGCGGCAACGTCGTCACGGCGGTGCGGGACGGCGCCGATGCCTCGCTCTCGAATGCGCAACACATGGATGGCGATGCGTCCGCCACGGCGGACGCGACGGGGTGGACGGCGCACGGCAATATCGTTGCGTCCTCGGCCGCGGTGGCCAACGGCGGCACGGCCGAGATCCGCGGCAGCACGGTCGAAATCGACTCCGAGCAGCTGGCGCACGGAGACGCTTCAGCGCGCTCCGTCCTTGTTGGCGGATATGCAGCCAATGCCGCATCGTCGGCCTCCGCCAGCGGTAATGTCGGGGCGGTTTCGGCCGAATACAGCGAGTTGCGGCTCCTCGGCTATCAGGAAAGCACTGGCTCGGTAAGCGCTTCGGTCGAGGCCGATCACGACGTGGTCGACGATCAAGCGGTCGCTGGCGCCGTCGCCAGCGCCAACAATCTGAGCGTCGGCGGCGAAACCTCGACCATCCTGACCGACATGCGCCAGAGCGCGACGGGCGATGCGGTTTCCGCCAGCGTCGATCTCTACGTTGGCTACGCCACGGATGTCTCCGGCAACGCTACCGCGAACGCCAATAGCGTGACGGTCGACAACCAGTGGGGCTACGTCAACGCGCGCATAGCGCAGGACGCCTCATCGGACGTGTCCGCCGACTCGTTCGTCACTCTCGGCGGCGACTTCACTGGCTTTGCTTCTGCGGGCGCCTATGGCGTCGGCAATCAAGCCCTCGTGTCCAACGTCGGTTCTGACACCGTGATCGACACGCTTCAATCGAACGCCGGCGATGTCTCCGCCAACGCCGCCCTCTCCGGCTCAGGCGGCGACGCGGCGCTCGCTTCGGCCGCCGCCTACGGCAACAGCGTCACCGGCGCGCTCTGCAGCCAATGCGACACCGATGTGCCGGGGCTGCAGGCCACCAACGAGCAAATCAACACCGGCGACGTGACGGCGCGTTCGCGCGTAATTTCGCCCTACGCTGGCACGGCGGCGGCAAGCTCCACGGCGATCGGCAACGCCGCCACCTATTCAGCACGCCCGCCGGGCGGCGGCTAACGCACTTGAAATTAGTTCAAGTTGGGGACTTCATTCGTCATTCCTGGACGCGCGCGTCCCCGAAATCCAGAAGCGCAGCGGTGCTGGATTCCGGGCTCGGCCCTACGGGCCGCCCCGGAATGACGATCTGGGATCCTTGCTCACGCTCGCTGCTAGTTATCGAGCGCGTCAGATCGAATAATTCGTCTCGATCAGCTGATCCATGCTTTCGGCGGGCGCGACGCCGCCTTTGCAGGCGCCCCCCACGGGTTTCGCCGGCACTCCAGCCACGGTGCAGCGCGGCTGCACTGGATCGAGCACCACAGAACCAGCGGCGATGCGCGCTTCTTCGCCGACCTCGATATTGCCCAGCACTTTGGCGCCGGCCCCGATCATCACGCCGCGACGGATTTTCGGGTGCCGGTCGCCGGCTTCTTTGCCGGTGCCGCCAAGCGTCACCGAGTGCAGCATTGAGACATCGTCCTCGACGACGGGGTCTCGCCGATGACGATCCCGTGCGCGTGATCGATGAACACGCCCGAGCCGATCTTCGCAGCGGGATGTATGTCGACGGCGAAGAGTTCTGAAACGCGGCTTTGCAAGTGATAAGCGAGGATCTCCCGCTCCTGTCGCCAGAGCCAATTTGCGATGCGATATGCCTGCAAGCCGCCATAGCCTTTGAAATAGAGGAACGGCTGAAGATACGTCCGGCAGGCGGGATCGCGCTCGCGCACCACGCGCATATCGCGCGCGGCCTGCAGCGTCATTTCCGGCGCGCTCGCGTACGCTTCGCGGATCACCTCGCGGAGCTGCAGCGCGGGCAGATCGCCATGCCCGAGCTTTTGCGCCAGATGATAGGACAGCGCGTCTTCAATACGTTCGTGGTGGAGGATGGAAGCGTGGAGATAGGAGGCCAGCAACGGCTCTTCAGCGGCCGCCTGCATCGCCTCCACGCGCAGCTGCGCCCACACCCCTCCCGAGGCCTCGAACACGCGCGGATGCGTCTCAGCCATCGTGTTCTCCCTGGCCGCCTCCGAGCATTGCCTGCGCGAGACCTGCAGGCAGTCGCCCTGTCACCGCCATGTGGTGCGCGCGCAGCACGGCTGCAACGGTCATCGCATCGCGGATGCGTCCGTCCGCCACGCGCTCCAGCACGTCCACAAAGCGCGCGCGGCGGCGGCGCAACACTTCCGTCCCTTCGGGCTTTGCTTTTCCGGGGCTGAGGTCGAAGGCGAGATAGATGACGGCGCGCTCATCGGTCAGGGAATTCGACAAATCCAGCTCAAGCACGCGTTGGTAGCGTCCGGCGGAGAGACCGGTCTCCTCCTCGAGTTCGCGCTTGGCGCATTCGAGCGGGTCTTCTCCCGGCTCGGCGCCGCCTTCGGGCATCTCCCAAGAATAGTGCCCGAGCGGAAAGCGCCATTGGCCGACTAGATGCACCGAGCCGTCCGGCTCCATGGGCAGCACGCCCACCGCCAGGCGGCGAAAGCGCACCACTGTGTAGGTTCCATCTCGCCCGTCCGGGCGAACAACCTCATGGCGGTCAAGCGCGAACCATTCGTTTTCGAACGGCCGCGACGTACACTTGACGTTCCAGGGATCGCCGTCTTCTTCCCAGTCTTCGCTCATGCTTTCTCATATCTGCGCGCGTGCATGCGCGCTATGGAGAAGAGATGCCGCTGTCCGCTTCCGCCATCCCACCGCCCCCGCTCGAGAACGAGCCCGTCGCCGCTGCGCGCGAGAGCGCCGAGACGCTGGCGTTGATGGCGCGGCGGCGTTCCACCAAGGTCGCGCACTTCGTCGAGCCCGGTCCGAACGGGGAAGAGATCGACGCGCTTATTCGCGTGGCCGCGCGCGTTCCCGATCACGGCAAACTTGGACCATGGCGCTTCGTTGTGATTGAGGGCCATGCGCGAGCGCGCGCGGGCGAAGCCGTCGCGAGCGCAATCGCTGGTGACGCCGGCGTTGACGAAACGCGGCTGACGGCGGCGCGCAATCATTTCAGGCGCGCGCCCGCTGTGATCATGGTTGTCTCAACGGCGGCGCCGCATCCGAAAATTCCCGAATGGGAGCAGCAGCTCTCGTCCGGCGCAGTGTGTTTTGCTCTGCTGGTGGCGTCCCACGCGCTTGGTTACGCCGGGGCATGGCTCACCGAATGGCCTGCGTACGATGCCCGTGCGCGAGCGGCCCTCGGACTTGCCGAGCATGAGCGCATCGCAGGCTTCGTCTATCTCGGCACGGCGCGCGAGCCGCCGACTGAACGCGTGCGCGCCGACGCAATCGCGCGCATCACACGATTCTAGAGTTCACGACCAACCGTAAACACGACAGCAGCGTCATAACTGGCCGGGCCATACGTGTAAGCTTCGATGTCTGAGCCAGCATCGATATCGGTGTCGTGATAACGCAGATCGAGTGAAAATCCGTGCACGGCGTACGTGCCGCCGAGATTCCAGGTATTGTAATCGTCTTCGCCGGCGCCGCCCGGCGCGCCGTCCGGGTCTTCGATCGACTGGTTTCCGAACGCGGCCGAGAAAGCAAGCGCGTCCATCGGTTGAAACGCGGCGTTGATTTCATAATACGTGGCCTCGCCCGTGCCGCCCCAGTTGTCGGGCGCGAAATAGACGCCGCCGCCCACGGTCAGTCGCTCGGTAAGCGCGGCAGAGGCGCTGATCACGTATTCAACATAGTCGAACTCGGCCGCGTCATCGTCGGCGCCCGGATAAAAGTAGCCGATGACGCCGAGATTCCACTGCACTGCACCGGTGGTCGGCGTGAAGCCGGCATAGAGATCCATTTCCATGCCGTCGATGACGTTCGATGCCCAGACGCCGGCGTAGAAGTGTTGGGAGGTCCAGTCGAAGCCGCCTTGAATCGCCGGGCCATTGTCCGACAGCGAAACGCCGCGAAAAACGTAATCGCTCGTCAGCGAAATGTTCGCCGTGATCTCGGCTTGGGCCGCGCCTGCGCCGGCGATCGTTGCGCTCACAATGACGGCGGCGCCGACGAACTTCTTCATGTTCTGCATCCTGGTTCCTCGCGGTTCGCGCCGCAGCGGCGAGGCTCACGCGATAGCGTGAACGTTCGGTTAAACATGGCGAGACTTCGCCGACTCCGCGACGAGACCAAGCAGTGTGGGCGCGGATTTGCCATGCGTCGGCGGCGCCGCCCAGTTTCTAGGCGTAGTCGGCTGCGCGCGCCCGAAGTTTGCGCAGCCTCAGCGCATTGATAACGATGCAAAACCGAGATGAAGGCCGGCGTCCACGAGGAGCGTCTCGCCGGTGACGTGACGCGCAGCGTCCGAGAGGAAGAAAAGACCGGCGCCGGCGATGTCCTCCGCCGTCGACGCCGCCTGCAGCGGCGTATTGCGCTTGGTGGCGTCGCGCATCCTGTCGGCAAATTCCTTGGGCATGAGCTTTTCGTGCCAGGGCGTGTCGATGAAACCTGGGCACAGCGCGTTGACGCGAATCTTCGGCCCGAGCACGCGGGCAAGCGAAAGCGTCATGGTGTTGAGCGCGCCCTTTGAGGCGGCGTAGGCCACTGAAGAGCCGATCCCCGTCACGCCCGCGATGGACGACACCATGAGCACGCTGGCGCTGTCGGCGGCCTCCAGTAGCGGCCGCGCAGCCCGAAGCATCTGAAACGGGCCGATCACATTGACGGAATAGAGGCGGAGAAAATCGCCGCTCTGCAACGCGTCGAGATCGCCATGGGCCGGGGCGAACTTGGTGACGCCCGCATTGTTCACGAGTCCATCGAGTCGGCCAAAGCGCGCGGCCTGTTCGGCGATTGCGCGGCAGGCCGTATCGTCCGATACATCGCCCTGCGCAAGCACGGCCTCCGCGCCTGCCGCGCGCACCGCGGCCGCTGTGGCTTCCGCTTCCGCAGCGCTCTGGGCGTAGTTGATAATGACGGCCTTGGCGCCGCGAGCCGCCGCGCCGACCGCCATCGCCGCGCCAAGGCCTGTCGACGCGCCCGTCACCAGAATGACCTTGCCTTCAAAATCGCGCATCGACGCCTCCTCGCCTGGGCTTGCCAGCGGCGTTGCCTCTCTTCAAGTGTCGGTCATGACCATCGACCCGAAGGACCTCAGCCAGCTCGGACGGGCCGCGCCCATTCCGCCTTCTCCCGACGCAGCCATGCTCGAGCGCGTGCCGAACCCTCATCCAGGCGCGCTCTATCTCGTCAGGTTCACTGCGCCCGAGTTCACCTCGATCTGCCCGGTTACGGGTCAGCCGGATTTCGGCACGCTCGTAATCGACTACGCACCGAAAGATTGGATCGTTGAATCGAAGAGCTTGAAGCTCTTCCTCCAAAGCTTCCGCAATCACGGCGCGTTCCACGAGGACTGCACCCTGGCTGTGGCCAAACGCGTGATCGATGCGATCGCTCCCGTCTGGCTGCGTATCGGCGGCTACTGGAACCCGCGCGGGGGCATGCCCATCGATGTGTTCTGGCAGACCGGCGCGCCGCCGGAGGGCCTATGGCTCCCTGACCAGGGCGTGGCGACCTATCGCGGTCGCGGCTAGAGGGACTTATCCCCAAGCGGGGCGATCCGTTTCCAGTGGCAAGCTCTATAGATCGCACGCGCAAATCCTATTTCGCTCCGGATGGCTGCGGCGCTAGGCCAGCGGCAGGAGGACTCCCATGGCCGACGACGAAGGTGAAAGCAAATGCCCGGTCGCGCACAAGCGCGGCAGAACCAATCGCGACTGGTGGCCGGAAATGCTGGACGTCGGCGTCCTGCATTCGCGCCATCCTTCCGCCGATCCGCTCGGGCCGACATTCGATTATGCGAAAGAGTTCGACAGTCTCGATCTCGACGCGCTGAAGCGCGATCTGCGCGCGCTAATGACGGACAGCCAGGATTGGTGGCCAGCGGACTTCGGCAGCTATGCCGGCTTGTTCATCCGCCTCGCCTGGCACAGCGCGGGCACCTATCGCATCACCGACGGACGGGGCGGCGCCGGCGGCGGTCAGGCGCGCTTTGCGCCGCTGAACTCCTGGCCGGACAACGCCAACCTCGACAAGGCGCGCCGCCTGCTGTGGCCGATCAAGCAGAAATACGGCAACAAGATTTCCTGGGCCGACTTGATGGTGCTCGTCGGCAACGTCGCGCTGGAGTCCTCTGGCTTCAAGACGTTCGGCTTTGCAGGCGGGCGAGAAGACCAATGGGTGCCGGAAGAAATTTTCTGGGGGCCGGAAGGCACTTGGCTCGGCGACGAACGCTATAGCGGCGAACGCGATCTCTCCGAGCCGCTCGGGGCGGTGCAGATGGGCCTCATCTACGTCAATCCCGAAGGTCCCGGCGGCAAACCCGATCCGGTCGCGGCCGCGCGCGACATCCGCGAAACCTTCCGTCGCATGGCGATGAACGACGAAGAGACGGTCGCGCTGATCGCGGGCGGGCACACGCTGGGCAAGACGCACGGCGCGGGCGACCCGTCGCAAATCGGACCAGAACCAGAAGGCGCAGCTCTCGAAGAGCAAGGCATCGGCTGGCGCAGCAAGTTCGGCACGGGCGTCGGCGCCGATGCGATCACCGGCGGGCCGGAAGTCATCTGGTCGCAGACGCCGACCAAGTGGAGCAACAATTTCTTCGAGAACCTGTTCAAGTTCGAGTGGGAGCTGGAGAAGAGTCCGGCGGGCGCCTATCAGTGGCGCGCCAAGAACGCGCCGGCCGAGATTCCGGACCCGTTCGATCCGAACAAGAAGCGCGTGCCGAAAATGCTGACCACGGATCTCGCGCTGCGCTTCGATCCGATCTACGAAAAAATCTCGCGCCGCTTCCTGGAAAACCCCGAGCAATTCTACGACGCGTTTGCGCGGGCGTGGTTCAAGCTCACGCACCGCGACATGGGCCCGCGCGTACGTTACCGCGGAAAGGAAGTGCCCAAAGAAGTGCTGATCTGGCAGGATCCGATCCCGGAAGTGAACCATCCGCTGATCGGCGAAGCCGATGCGGAGCAGCTCAAGCAGAAAATTCTGGCTTCGGGCCTTTCCGTGTCACAGCTCGTCTCGACGGCATGGGCCGCCGCATCGACCTTCCGCGGCTCGGACAAGCGCGGCGGCGTCAATGGCGCGCGCATTCGTTTGGCCCCGCAGAAGGACTGGGAGGCGAACAATCCGCCTGAACTCGCGAAGGTTCTCTCGAAACTCGAGTCGATCCAGCAAGAGTTCAACGGCTCGGCGGGCGCGAAGAAAGTGTCTCTGGCCGACCTGATCGTGCTCGGCGGGAACGCGGCCGTGGAGCAAGCCGCCAAGGCCGGCGGGGTGGAGGTGAAGGTCCCGTTCAACCCGGGCCGGATGGACGCCTCGGCCGAGCAGACGGACGTGGAGTCGGTCCAGGCGCTCGAACCGCGCCATGACGGCTTCCGCAACTATTATCGCGCGGACAAAGCCTTCATGCGGCCGGAAGAAGGCCTGGTGGACAAGGCGCAGCTGCTCAACCTGACGGCGCCGGAAATGACGGTGCTGGTCGGCGGGCTTCGCGTGCTGGGCGCGAACTTCGGCGCATCCAAGCACGGCGTGTTCACGACGCGCCCGGGCGTGCTGACCAATGACTTCTTCACCAACCTGCTCACCATGGACATCGCTTGGAAGCAGATCGGCGACAATCTTTACGAAGCGCACGATCGCAAAACGAATGCGGTGAAATGGACCGGCACGCGTGTCGATCTCATCTTCGGCTCGCACTCAGTGCTGCGTGCGATCGCCGAAGTGTATGCACAGAGCGACGCGAAAGAGAAATTCGTGAAGGATTTCGTCGCCGCCTGGGTCAAGGTCATGGAGAACGACCGCTTCGACCTGATCGAGGCCCGCCGCAAGAAGGCGGCCTGAGCCTAATCACAAGGTACTGGCGGGGGCGGCGCCGCGTGCGCCGCCCCTTTTCTTGCACTTCCTGCGACGGCGCGCTCGTGCCAGAACAGCGCCTTGAGTTGGCGGCGCGCGATGGCTCGGGGCAAGGCAAGCGTGATCTTTTGTCTGGCGGCGTTAGGGCTTGCAGCCTGCGCGCAGGAGGCCAGCCAGGGCGGAGCGGAGGTCAACGACGCTGACGCGGGCACTTTTTCGCAGATCACGGGCATCGCAACGGTGAGCGATGGCGATACGCTGCGCATCGGTCCGCGGCGCATTCGGCTCGACGGCATCGTCGCGCCGGAGCGGCGCGCGCTGTGCGGCGGAGTCGACATTTACAGGGCGGCGACGGATGCGCTGCGCGAGGCGACCCGCGCGGGGCAAGTGCGCTGCCGAATCAGCGATCTGCCCGATGCACAGGGCCGCGACGTCGCCCAATGCAGCGCCGGCGATGTGGACCTGAGCGCGTTTATGGTCGCTAATGGCTGGGCGCGTGATTGGACTGCCGCGAGCGGCGGCGCCTACGCCGACGAAGAGGCGGCCGCACGAGCAGCAGAGCGGGGCATATGGGGTCTGTCCTGCCCCGCCGATGTCTGGGGCGACCGCGACTAGCCCTCAACTCAGGCGGCGCATGCTTCCTTGATCAAGCCATGTTCGCGCGCCTTCGCGTACATGCGCCGGTCGTAATCGTCGGCCAGCGCATGCAGCGCTGCTGCGCAGTCGCCGGTAAAGGAAGGCCCGTGCATCAGCGCCAGCGTGCGCGGCTTGAGCTCCGCCAATTTGCGCAAGGTTGCGCCCATTGCCGGATTGAGCGCGGAGTAGTTCGCGATGTCTTCGCTCGCGATTGCGGCGGCCACGATATCGCTTTCCGTCGTCGCCTCGCACTCGCCGTATTGGGTGAAAAGGTCGCCGCAGAGCAGCGTGCCCGTCGTTTCTTCGTAGAGGAGGCCGGCTTCCCAGCCGTGCGGCACATGCGGCGTATCGAGATAGCGCACGCGCTTGCCACCCAGATCGATCACTTCGCCGTGCTGCAACGCTCGGGGCGGGCGATCGGCTTGATCGTTAAGTGAGACCCCAACCGCGGTCATGCCATGCGCGATTTGCGCGTTGGGCGCGAGCGCAAGCCACTCATTCATCGACCCGCACTCGTCGGCTTCGTAATGCCCGAAGCTGATCCAGCGCAGCTTCTCGGGCGGCATCAGCTTGGCCACCGCGTCGCGCACCAAGGGGAAAAGCCCGCGCATGCCGGTATGGAAAAGCAGCGGCTCCTCACCCGCGATCAGGAACTGGTTGAAGGCCAGCCCCGTGGGCGGCACCTGGGCAATGAACGTCGAGAGGCGATAGACGCCGTCCGCGATCTCGTTGAGCCTTGTGTCCACGGCACTTTCCCCGTTGTTATTTGACAATACACTGATGTGTACCCAAATTAAACCATACCGTCAATATGAATGCACATCACTGTCTAGTGAAAATATGGGCCGGAGTTACACGCTGAAGCGGCGGGCCGAGAGCCAGGCCGAGACCCGCCGCCGCATCGTCGAGGCGGCGGTCGACCTGCACTCAACCCTCGGTCCGGCGAGAACGACGGTCAGCATGATCGCCGAGAAAGCCGGCGTGCAGCGCAACACCTTCTACGCCCACTTTCCGGACGAGCGCAGCATGCTGATGGCGTGTTCAGGGCACTCGCTCGAACGAGATCCGCTCCCGGATGCGCAAGCATGGCGCGCAGTCGGCGATCCCGCCGATCGTCTCCGCGTTGGCCTGCGCGCGATTTACGATTGGTACGAGCGCAACGAGAGTCTGGTCGCTTGCGTCTTGCGCGATGCGGAGACCCATGCCCTCGTCGCGGAGATCAGCGCGCTGCGTTATGGACCCGCGATGGCCGCGTGGCGCGAGGTTCTGGGGGAAAAGCTGACAGATAGCCAGCAGCCTCTGCTTGCGCTGGCTCTAAGCTTTCACACGTGGCGCACCATGCGGCGCGAGAGCACGCTCGAACAAGCGAGCGCCGTCGCATTGATGGTGCGAGCCATAACCGAGGCCCAAGGCGACGATGGATAACGTCGTCTTTCAGCCGCCGCCGTTCTCTTAGGCGCCGCGTCGCGCGCGTCGTCTATCGTCCACCTGCGGGGCCGCCCCCTCGCCATCGCCCGCGAACGCCGGAAAGACTTCCGCTAAGGGGGCGGTGTCCGGCAAAATGTAGAACACCCCGCCCCGCTCGAACGTCGGCTGGATGATGCTCGCGTAAAACTCGGACGAGACGTTGATGCAGCCATGCGTGATGCGGTTATCGCGCGGCGAGGGCGATGCAAGGCGCTCGGCGCGCCTCTCGGTCGGGCCGTCAATAAGCGGGTGGATGGAAACCGCGGAGTCGTAGTCCACCCACAGCACGCGTCCGGCGTCGATCGACTGACCGTAACCGCCCACAAAGCGGCCCGCAGGCGTGGTGCGATCGCGGCCGGGAATTTCACGGAGCGCGAGACCGGCGATGCCAGGAGCAGTGTGATCGCCGACCGCTGACCCAAAGAGGCCCGGCGCCGCCCCGCGGAGACGACCGTCAGGCCCGAACACAAGAATCTGCGCGGCTTCCTTGTCTATGATCGCGAACGGATAGCCGTGGTTGTCGCCCGTCGCGATGACCCATCCCGCGAGTTCAACAACTGTATCGGATACGCTTTGGCCGGGCGGAAGCTGATCGACGGCGGCGGCCGGCCGCGCGTCGTCCTCAGCACTGGCCACACCGAGGCCAGAAAAAGCCAGCGTCAGCGCGGCGAAGGCAGTCCGGACGACGGAATGAATGCAGGTACGGATGGGACGCTTCCTTGCAAATGATGACTTATTGAGCAACGGAGACTGGCGGTCAGCAAAGACCGCCAGTCTCCGGATTCAAACCGCTTGTCACGAATTGCGCAAGCGCCACTAGCCGCGCGGGGCGCGGCCCGGTCGTGTTTCGAGCTGCTGTATGCGGCTTTCCATTTGATCCAGCCGCTGATTGGCGCGCTGGGCATTCTGATTGGCAGATTCGGCGCTTTGAGCCGCGCTCTGCACGCGCGCGTCGATCTGATCGAGGCGCGAGTTGATCTGGGCAATGTCGTCCCTGGTAGCGCAGGCGGCAAGGCTCAGAGTGGCGAGGATCGCGACGCCGAGTGTGCGCGCCGTCGTCAGGTGTTGCTTGATCATCTTAAGGTTCCCTCATTCTGCGTAACCTAGCGGTTGCGGATCGCAACTCGCGCCAGTCGCTCCCCCCGATACCACCGAACGCGGATAGCAGGGTGTTGTTCCGCGGGTCAATTCCGACAATCACTGACCGGCAATCTCGTACAACCCGAGAACCGGGACCGGCCACATGTGGACGTTCGGCAACGTCATTCATGGACAGTCCGCATCGGAACAACAAGGGCGCCAAGCACAGGGCAAGAACGCCGCATCACGCACTCGGCCATTTCGGCGCACGGGAGACCATGCCCGGCGTCTGGCGGCCGAGCACGTGGGCGATGAATTTTGCCGTCTCCACGGCCTTGCCCAGATCGATGCCGGTGTCGAAGCCCATGCGCGCGAACATATAGGCGAGGTCTTCCGTCGGCACATTGCCGGCGGCGCCCGGCGCGAACGGGCAGCCGCCGATGCCACCGAGCGAGCCGTCGAGCACGCGCACGCCCTCCTCCACCGCGGCGACTGCGTTGGCGAGCGCTGTGTTGCGCGTGTTGTGGAAATGCGCGCGCAACTGCACGCCGTTGGTCACATCTTTGATGGCGCGAAACCGCTCCCGCACGTCCTTGGGCGAGGCGACCCCGATCGTGTCCGCGAGCGCAAGTTCGAAAATATCCTGCTGCGCACACAGCTCGGCCACCGCCACCACTCGCTCGATCGAAACTTCGCCCTCGAAGGGACAGCCGAACGCGGTCGAGACCGTCGCGCTCAGCCGCGCGCCGCCGTGGCGCGCCTTTTCCGCGACCTCCGGCCAGACGCGAAACGTCTCCTCGATCGTGCCGCCATTGTTACGGATGGAAAAGCCGTCGCTCGCGCAGAAGACGTAATTGATCTCCTTGGCGCCCGCCGCCAGCGCGCG
>Ga0073934_10006345_pt1 | contig 17313 bp, 20 predicted proteins | sample LarsenN4metaG_FD_76834 | JGI IMG/M metagenome (GOLD analysis project Ga0073934, IMG submission 76834) | Hot spring sediment bacterial and archeal communities from British Columbia, Canada, to study Microbial Dark Matter (Phase II) - Larsen... ... | reverse complement strand
CCCTCGAACTCGAACTCCACCGGGCCGGTCATCAGCACGTGGTTGTCGCTCTCGCGCCACTCGATCATGAGGTCGCCGCCCGGCAGCGTGACGCGCACCTTGCGGGCGGCACGGCCGAGGCGGGCGGCGGCCACGGCCGCGGCGCAGGCGGCCGAGCCGCAGGCCCGCGTCAACCCCGCGCCCCGCTCCCAGGTGCGGATCACGAGGTGCTCGCGCGACAGCACGCGGCAGAGCGTGATGTTGGCGCGCTCGGGGAACATCGGGTGATGTTCGAGCAGGGGGCCGATCCTGGCCAGATCGTAGCGCTCGACGTCGTCCACCCAGAAGATCGCGTGCGGATTGCCCATGTTGACCACGGACGGCGAATGCAGGACCGGCTGGTCGATCGGGCCGATCTGCAACTCGATCGCGCGGGTGTCGTGGAATTCCTGCGCAAGCGGGATCTCGTTCCAGGCAAAGCGCGGCTCGCCCATGTCCACGGTGAACTGTCCGTCCGCGTTCCTCCAGCAATTCAGCAGGCGGCCGTCGACCTCGAAGCGCAAGGCATCGCGGCCGGTCTCTCTTGCAATCAGCCAGGCGACGCAGCGCATGCCGTTGCCGCAGGCGCCCGCAGGCGAGCCGTCGCGGTTGAAGATGCGCACGCGCGATTCGGTGCCGGGGGCGCTCGGCGGATAGAGCGCCATGAGCTGATCGCAGGGAACCCCGTTCGCCTGCGCCGCGGCGCGCGCCTCCTGCGCCCCGATGGGCGCAGGATCACGGCGCATGTCCACCACCACGATCTCGTTGCCGAGCCCGTTCATCTTGACAAAACGCCGGTTCGCGAGCGCGCTCATGCAGGAACAGGAATGGCCGGTCGGGCTCGATATTGCCGCGTTTATATGGGGACTCGCCGACCGCTGGCCAGTGCCGCATGCGCGATCGCCCCGTGCCGGCCATTTCGCCGCTGCCGCATCCGGCCGGGCGTGGTAGATTGATATTGCACGAGCGTTCGGGGCCCCTAATGCAACGCTGCAAGGAGACGGCAATGACGAGCCCTTGGCGGGTGATGGTCCTGGCCATGGCGCTGGCATGGGGCGGTGCGCTTGCCGCCTTCGCCCAGTCTCCCGCCGCCCCGCCGGCCGCGAGCGACATCCCCCCTGCGCCGGCCGAACGTGAGGGTCGGCCGCCGTCATCCGACGATCCGTTCGGGGAGGAACTGACGCTGGTTCCCAAGACCATCGTCTTCCTGAAGGGCCAAAGCACCTGGGACCACGCGCTGGAAAGCCTGATCGACGCCTTCAAGTCGGTCTATGCCTTCCTCGACAAGGAAGGGATCAAGCGGGCGGGGCCGGCCATGACCATCTACACCCAGGCCGACGATACCGGCTTTCAGTTCCAGGCGGCGGTGCCGATCGAGCAGCCGCCGAAGGACCCGCCCAAGGGCGACATGGGGGTCGGCCAGTCGCCCGGCGGGCGCGCGCTGAAATTCGTCCACCGCGGCAGCTACGACTCCATGGACGCGACCTACGAGGCGATCACCAACCACCTCGACGAGAAGCGGCTGGAGGCGCAGGACGTGTTCGTCGAGGAATACGAGACCGATCCGGTCACCACGGCAGAGGACAAGTTCGTGGTCACGATCTACGTGCCGCTCAAATAGGCGCCTCCGTCGCGCCGCGACGATTTTCTTTGCCCCGCGGCTGAGCGGGGCAGTTCCGGACGGGTGATGGGGCTCGGACAGATTTGAGGCGGGTTGACTTGCCGACCCCGCATCCCTAGGTTCCGCTCGCTCTCGAAAGAGTTGCGACGTCAAGACCCGCCGACCGGCCCAGGCGGCCGGAGGCCCCCGCCCGACAGCGCGTTGCGCCCTCGGGCGCAATCTGTGTTTCCACTCCGCGGCCGGTGCGGGGAAATCCCCCTTCTCGCCTGCGGGGAGGGGCGAACCGAGCAAGGACCACATTGGAAATGTTCGACAGCCTGTCGGAACGGCTCAGCGGGATCCTCGATCGCCTGACGCGGCGCGGCGCGCTGTCGGAGGCCGACGTCGACGCCGCCTTGCGCGAGGTGCGGCGCGCGCTGCTGGAAGCCGACGTGGCGCTCGACGTGGCGCGCGCCTTCATCGAACAGGTCAAGAAGCGCGCGGTCGGGGTCGAGGTGATCAAGTCGGTCACGCCCGGCCAGATGGTGGTCAAGATCGTCCATGATGAGCTCGTCGCCACCCTCGGCTCCGACGCGCAACCGATCGATCTCAATGCGCCGGCGCCGGTCGCCATCATGATGGTCGGCCTGCAAGGCTCGGGCAAAACCACGACCACGGCCAAGATCGCCAAGCGGCTCACCGAACGCGACCGCCGCAAGGTGTTGATGGCCTCGCTCGACACGCGCAGGCCTGCGGCCATGGAGCAGCTCGCGGTGCTCGGCCGCCAGATCAATGTCGAGACGCTGCCGGTCGTCGAGGGCCAGTCGCCGGTGCAGATCGCCGCCCGCGCCCTGCAGGCCGGTCGCCTCGGCGGCTACGACGTGGTCCTGCTCGACACCGCCGGCCGCATCACGCTCGACGAGGCCATGATGCACGAGGCGGCCGAGGTCAAGCGCGCGGCCTCCCCGCACGAGGTGCTGCTGGTCGCCGACAGCCTGACCGGCCAGGACGCGGTGAATTTGGCCCGCGCCTTCAACGAGCGCGTCGGGTTGACCGGCATCGTGCTCACGCGCGTGGACGGCGACGGGCGCGGCGGCGCGGCGCTGTCGATGCGCGCGGTCACCGGCAAGCCGATCAAGCTGATCGGCACCGGCGAACGCATGGATGCGCTCGAGGACTTCCACCCCGCCCGCATCGCCGACCGTATTCTCGGCATGGGCGACATCGTTTCGCTGGTCGAAAAGGCGGCCGCCAGCATCGACCGCGAGCAGGCCATGCGCCAGGCCGAGCGCATGCGCAAGGGTCAGTTCGACCTTGTCGACATGCGCGAGCAGCTCGCGCAGATGCAGAAGATGGGCGGCATGAGCGGGCTAATGGGCATGCTGCCCGGCGTCGCCAAGATCAAAAGCCAGCTTGCCGAGCGCAACCTCGACGACAGCGTGCTCAAGCGGCAGATCGCGATCATCGACTCGATGACGCCGCAGGAGCGGCGGCATCCCGACATCCTCAAGGCGAGCCGCAAGAAGCGCATCGCCGCGGGCTCCGGCACCAAGGTCGAGGAGGTCAACAAGCTCCTCAAGATGCACCGGAACATGGCCGACGTGATGAAGATGATGGGCGGCGGCAAGGCGCGCGGGCCGATGGCGGGCCTGGCGCAGATGCTGGGCTTCGGCGGCGGCGCGCCGTCGCCGGAAGAGATGGCAAGGCTGGCCGAGAAGCTGCCCGGCGGTGGAGCAGGCGCCGTGCCGCCGTCCGTGCCGGGTCTGCCCGGCGCGCTGCCGCCGCAGTTTCCCGGGCTGCCGAAAGGCCCGACGCTGCCCGGCCTCGGCGGCGGCAAGCTGCCGACCCCGGGCGGCCTGCCACCGAATTTTCCCGGCTTCGGCAAAAAGAAATGACTCCGCGAACCACTTCACGTCTGTGTCCCGCGCGCGCCGCAGCGCGAAGCGGCGCATCGCAGGCTTGCGAGCGTGAAATGCTCGAACACCCCCGGCGCAGCGGCGGAACTCTGCGCTTCGCTTTCTGCCGCACCGCATCGGGAACACCCTTCGTCGACGCCTAATCTTCAACGGAAAGGATCGTCAATGCCCGTCGTCATCCGCATGGCCCGCGCCGGAACCAAGAAGCGGCCGTTCTATCACATCGTCGTCGCCGACAGCCGTGCGCCGCGCGACGGCCGCTTCATCGAGCGCCTTGGGCATTTCAATCCGCTCCTGCCCAAGGACAAGCCGGAACGGCTCAAGCTCGACCTCGACAAGTGCAAGGTCTGGCTCGCCAAGGGCGCGCAGCCCTCCGATCGCGTGATGCGCTTTCTCGATGCGGCCGGCGTTGCCAAGCGCACGCCGCGCAACAATCCGGTAAAGGCGATCCCGCGCAAGGAACGCAAGGCCCGCGCGGAGCAGGCGGCCAAGGCCGCGGAAGCCGCCAAGTCCGCTGCACCGGCCGCGGGCTAATCTGCATTCGCGATGGCGCACCGGCCCCGCTCAAAGCACCATCGACGTGCGCCGCCGGCACGGGCGCGTGGTTCGAGCGGGGAAGGCGCGCCAAAGCCGGCCAGGGGATCCGGCGCAACGACAAAGGCCAGCGCCGGCCGCATGTCGCCCGCTGTCCCGGCGTCGGCTGAGAGAGAGCGCATCTGCGTGGCACAGATTGGCGCAGCCCACGGCATTCATGGCGAGGTGCGGCTGTGGTCGTTCACCGAGGAGCCTGCGGCCGTCGCCAGCTACGGTCCGTTGGAGAGCGAAGACGGTACGCGGCGGTTCGAGATCGAGGCGCTGCGGCCCGGCAAGGGCCACTTCGTTGCGCGGCTCACCGGCATCGCCGACCGCAACGCCGCCGAAGCCATCACCAATCTGAAGCTCTACGTGCCGCGCGATCGGCTGCCGCCGATCGAGGATGCCGAAACCTACTATCATGCCGATCTCGTGGGCTTGCGCGCGGAGACGCCGGACGGCACGACCCTCGGGACGGTCACGGCGATTCACAATTTCGGCGCGGGCGACATCATCGAAATTGCGCCAGCCGGCGGCGGCGAAACCCTGATGCTGCCGTTTAACGACACGACGGTGCCGACCGTCGACCTGGCCCATGGCCGCCTGATCGTGGTCCCGCCGGTTGCCACCGAGTAGCAGCGATGTGGCGTGCCTCCGTCCTTACCATTTTTCCCGAGATGTTTCCGGGGCCGCTCGGCTTCAGCCTCGCCGGCAAGGCGCTGGACGCCGGTGTCTGGTCGCTCGATGCCGTCGACATCCGCGCTTTCGCCACCGATCGGCATCGCACCGTGGACGACACGCCGGCGGGCGGCGGACCGGGCCTGGTGATGAAGGCCGACGTGCTCGCGCGCGCCATCGACGCGGTCGCGAACGACGCCCGCCCGCGCCTATTGCTGAGCCCGCGGGGGGTGCCGCTGACGCAGGCGCGCGTCGCCGCGCTGGCCGCCGGCAGCGGCGTGGTTGCGGTCTGCGGCCGCTACGAGGGCATCGACGAGCGGCTGATCGAGGCGCGCGGCCTCGAGGAGGTTTCCATCGGCGATTATGTGCTGTCGGGCGGCGAGATCGCCGCCCTCGCCCTGATCGACGCCTGCGTGCGGCTCCTTCCCGGCGTCATGGGCAAGGAAGCCTCGGGCGCCGAGGAGAGCTTTGCCGAGGGGCTCCTGGAATATCCTCAGTACACCCGGCCGGCGGTGTTCGAGGGCCGACCGATCCCCGAAGTGCTGACTTCCGGGGACCACGCCAAGGTCAAGGCCTGGCGGCGGGCCGAGGCGGAGAGGCTCACCCGCGAGCGCCGCCCGGACCTCTGGGCGGCCTATCAGAAGCGGCACAAGTCCTGAAATTTTCGCCGCCGTCGCCGCGCCGGGGCGCGATGGAACTGTCCGGTAGCGGCACGGGACGGGGCCGAATGATCCGAACCGACGTGCGGAGGGTGACAAGCCTGCGGCTTTGTCGTACAAGCCCGCGCGACCCGCACAACATGCCCATTCCGCGCAGCCGGGCCGGCGCGCGCTGTTGGAGACTTTGCCATGAACCTGATCCAGAAGCTCGAGAAGGAGCAGCTCGACAAGCTGGCCGCCGGCCGGGAAATTCCCGATTTCGAGCCGGGCGACACGGTGGTCGTGAACGTCAAGGTGCGCGAAGGCGACCGCACCCGCATCCAGGCCTACGAGGGCGTATGCATCGGCCGATCCGGCCAGGGCATCAACGAGAACTTCACCGTGCGGAAGATTTCCTACGGTGAAGGCGTCGAGCGCGTGTTCCCGCTCTACTCGCCGATGATCGATTCGATCAAGCTCGTGCGCCGCGGCAAGGTGCGCCGCGCCAAGCTCTATTATTTGCGCGGTCGGCGCGGCAAGAAGGCGCGCATCGCCGAGGGCGCGCACCACGGCGGCCAGACCACCGACGTGGCGGCGGAAGCAGCGAACGAGTAGGCTTTTCGCCCTCGCCAAGCAGAGAACATCGGGCCGCGCAACACGCGGGCCCGTATCCCGGGTGCGGGACCCGGGTTGCTTGCCTTTGGAGTGGCCGCGAGGGACGGGAGGACGGGCGGACGGCGCGCCGGCGACCCGGGGGGATGCGGGCAGCGAGGAAGCAGGCGACGCCGCCGCGACCCATGCGGCGCGTGGACCTTCCCGCCGCGCTTCGGAATGATTACAAGAAGCGCCGAACACTTGCGTTAAGGACGACCCGATGCCGCAGCCGCGCACCTTCTACGACAAAGTCTGGGCCGACCATGTGGTCGATGAGCAGCCGGACGGCACCTGCCTCATCTACATCGACCGCCATATCGTGCATGAGGTGACGAGTCCGCAGGCGTTCGAGGGCTTGCGGCTTTCCGGCCGCAAGGTGCATGCGCCCGACAAGACCCTGCTCGTGGTCGATCACAATGTTCCGACCACCGACCGGCATCAGAAGAACCCCGATCCCGAAAGCGAGGCGCAGATCGCTTACCTCGCCGAGAACGCCAAGCTGTTCGGGCTTGAATACTTCGACGAGTTCGACAAGCGGCAGGGCATCTGCCACGTGATCGGTCCCGAGCAGGGCTTTACGCTGCCGGGCGTCACGCTCGTCTGCGGCGACAGCCACACGGCGACCCACGGCGCCTTCGGCGCGCTTGCCTACGGCATCGGCACGTCCGAGGTCGAGCACGTGCTGGCGACGCAGACGCTGATCCAGAAGAAGTCGAAGAACATGCGCGTCATCGTCGACGGCAAGCTGCCGCCGAACGTGACCGCAAAGGACATCATTCTGTCCATCATCGGCGAGATCGGCACCGCCGGCGGCACCGGCTATGCGCTCGAATATGCGGGCGAGGCGATCCGCGCGCTGTCGATGGAAGGCCGCATGACGGTCTGCAACATGTCGGTGGAAGCCGGCGCCAAGGCGGGCTTCATCGCCCCCGACGAGAAGGCCTATGCCTATCTCAAGGACCGGCCGAAGGCGCCCAAGGGCAAGCTCTGGGATGAGGCGCGCCGCTATTGGGACACGCTGCCGACCGATGACGGCGCCCACTTCGACCGCGAAGTGCGGCTCGACGCGGCCAGGCTTCCGCCCGTGGTCACCTGGGGCACGAGCCCCGAGCAGGTCACCTCGATCACCGGCCGCGTGCCGGTGCCGGCGGACATTCCCGACGAGAACAAGCGCCGCGCTGCCGAGCGCGCGCTGCAGTACATGGGACTCAAGGGCGGCGAGAAGATCACCGACATCGCCATCGACCGCGTGTTCATCGGCTCCTGCACCAATTCGCGGATCGAGGACCTGCGCGAGGTCGCGCGCATCGTGGACGGCAAGACGGTCAATGCCCGCGTCAACGCCATGATCGTGCCGGGCTCCGGCCTCGTGAAGGAACAGGCGGAGTCGGAAGGCCTGCACAAGATTTTCGTCAAGGCGGGCTTTGAATGGCGCGAGCCCGGCTGCTCCATGTGCCTCGCCATGAATCCCGACAAGCTTCGGCCGGGTGAGCGCTGCGCCTCGACCTCCAACCGCAATTTCGAGGGCCGCCAGGGCTACAAGGGCCGCACCCATCTCGTGTCGCCGGCGATGGCGGCCGCGGCGGCGATAGCCGGGCACTTCGTCGACGTGCGCGACTGGCACTGAGCCGATCGCGCGCCGCTGGACATCTGCAAGCGCGCCCCGCTGGACATCTGCAAGGCCCGCATCGCTGCGGGCCTTGCGCATTGGCACGGGCGCGGCATCCCGCCCGCCCCTTCCCGGCGCGGGGCAACGACAGCGATGCCGGCGCCCGCCGAGGCGGGCCTCACCAAGACAGCCGCGCCGCTACCAGACGCCGAACCCGAAACCGCCGGGCCCGACATAGAAGTACGGCGCGGGCCGGTGGTAGCGACGATACGGATAGTACGCGTAGGCGTGATAGGGATCGTCGTAGTAGTAGCTGTAATAGCGCGGACCCCAATAGCGCCGTACCACATATCGGCGATGCGAGCTGACTTCGATCTGATCGCCGCTGCGGTAGCCGTCGGCATGGCGTTCGCCGGCAGCCGCCGGGGCGGCCGGAACCGCAAGCAGGGCCGCCACACCCAAAACCCCCATTGCCGTCAGCAACTTGTTCATCGGTTGTTCCTCCTTGCGAACCGTCCTTCTGGAGGAAACAACACATTGCGGCGTCCGAGGTTGCCCCCGGCCCGGCCCGATCAAGGCCGGGTTCCGGCCGGGAACCCGCGGTCGGCAGGCCGCGGCACGCTAACCGGGCGCCCACCAGCAGCGCATGCGCGGCACGATCACGGTCCCGCTCGGGCGGCGCTCGGCGACGTAGCGGTTGACGCAATGCCGCACCGCATAGGGCCCGGGAAACTCGGTGGCATAGGGCAGCGGATAGGGCGAATGCCAGCGGCGGTAGGGATAGCGCGGCTGCACCCGGATCTGCGGACGCACGCGCGCCTGTGCGCGCGGCCGGGCCTGACGCCGGCCATGCACCAGCGGTTCGGGCGCGCCCGCGCTCGGGGGCGCCGCGCGCGCGCCGGCATCGCCCGGCAAAGGCTGCGCGCGCCCGGGCACCGCCGTGCCGACGATCAAGGCGCAGCAAGCAGCCAACGCGACGAACAGAGGGGCCCGCGACATGGAGCTTACGCTCCCGCATTGCCGCCGCAAGGTCAACCGCGCCGATGACACGGCGGCGGGTGAGCGCCTATGCTCGCGCCATGAGCGACATGAGTGACAAGACCCGCGACAGGACGCTTGCCGATCCGCTGGCCTGGCGTCCGCTCACCGCGCCCTCGCTCGCCGAGTTCGAGGTGATCGCGGCCGAGGCCTTCCGCCGCCTGCCCGAGCGCTTCCGCGACCGGTGCGATGGGCTGGTCATCCGGGTCGAAGACTATCCCTCCGACGAGGTGCTGGACGCGATGGGCATCGAGAGCGAACTCGACCTGCTCGGCCTGTTCCAGGGCGTGGGTCTGCCGTTCCAATCGGAGAGCGCGCCCTCGCAGATGCCCAACATGATCTGGCTCTATCGCGTGCCGATCCTGCTCTATTGGGCCGAGCACGAGGAGACGCTAGGCCATGTCATCACCCATGTGCTCGTGCACGAAATTGGCCACCACTTCGGTTTGTCCGATGCGGACATGCTGGCGATCGAACAGGCCGCGGACTGAGGAGAGAGGAAGCGCCGATGAGGGTCGACGGAGCGTGCCACTGCGGATACATCACCATCGAAGCCGAGGCTGATCCGGACAAGGTTTCGATCTGCCATTGCACCGATTGCCAGACCGGCACCGGCTCGGCGTTTCGCGTTTCCGTCCCGGTGCCGGGCGACAGTCTCAAGATGACCGGGGTGCCGACGAGCTACGTCAAGACCACCGCCGACAGCGGCCGCCCGCGGGTGCAGGCGTTCTGCCCCCGCTGCGGCTCGCCGATCTATTCGACCTCGCCGGGCGAGGGGCGGCAGGCGTCCTACATGTTGCGCGTCGGCATCCTGCGCCAGCGCGACGTGCTCGTGCCCAAGCGCCAGAACTGGTTCCGCTCGGCGCGGCCCTGGGTCACCGCGCTCGATGCAATCCCCAAGAACCCGAAGCAGGCGCCGTGATCGTCACCGTGTTCCGTTCCCGGCTGCGCCCCGACGTGCAGCAGGACCGTGTGGCGCGGCGCGAGCCCATGTGCGAGATCGCGACCGGCGCGCCGCACAGGCCGGTATGACGGGGACTTGACCCCGGCGCGGCGAGCCGCCATGAGCAGAATACCAAAGGAGGGCCGGAATGGAGAAATTCACCAAGCTTGAAGGCGTCGCCGCCCCGCTGCACATCCTCAACTGCGACACCGACATGATCATTCCGGCGCAATGGCTGAAGACCATCAAGCGCACAGGGCTCGGCAAGGGATTGTTCCAGAAGGATCGCTATCGCGACGACGGCAGCGAAAACCCGGATTTCGTGCTCAACAAGCCGGCCTATCGCAACGCCAAGATTCTCGTCGCCGAGGACAATTTCGGCTGCGGCTCCTCGCGCGAGCACGCGCCCTGGGCGCTGATGGACTTCGGCATTCGCTGCGTCATCTCCACCTCGTTCGGCGACATTTTCTACAACAACTGCTTCAAGAACGGGCTCCTGCCGATCCGCGTGTCGCGGGAAGACCTGGACAAGCTGTTCGACGACGCCGAGCGCGGCGCCAATGCCACCTTGACCATCGATCTGGAGAAACAGGAGATTCGCGGCCCGGACGGCGGCGTGATCAAGTTCGACATCGATCCGCACCGCAAGCACTGCCTGCTCAACGGCCTCGACGACATCGGCCAAACCAAGCTCAAGCAGGACAAGATCGAGGCTTTCGAGCGCCAAGCGAAGGCGGCGCGACCTTGGGTCTGAGGGCGCCGTTCGCCATTGCACTGATGCTGGCGCTCAACGCACCGGCAGAGGCCGCACCGCGAGCCAAGACCCGTTTTGACGGCATCCGCGATTGCGAGCGCACCGGCAACGCCCAGTTCAAGCGCCACGACCAGGCCTTCAAGCGTTTCACCATCGACCGCGCCGGCGTCAAGGTCGACCGCTTCGCCGATCGCGTCGGCCCGTTGTTCGTCGCCACGGTCTATCACGGCCGGGCGAGCTACGACGGCGGCAAGGGCGCGCAGCAGACGCAATTCATCTGCCTGCACGGTGGCGGCGGCAAGGGCGCGCTCTTCGTCTACACGCTGTCGGATTGATCGTCCGCCGCGCAACCGGCGCGGCAAGCGCCGCACGATGTCCATCCCCCGCGATTTGACCGGCTGCAAGCCGCCCTCGACGGGTTGCGGCCATCAAGCCCAACACCGCGCTCGGGCGCCGACGTCAGCTGGCGTCCATCCGCTGCACGCCATGAATGCCGCGTGCGACGGCATCAATGCCGCGCATCCTGCGCGTGCAACGCATTGAGGACGGCGGCGTTGGGGCAATAGGCCTTCCAGCCTGTGCCGCCGGACGCGCCCGCAAGATCGGCCGAGCAGCGCCCGCGGCAGTTGCAGGCGGTGCAGACCTGTTGAAGCTCGCGGAATGTCTGCGGCCGGGCGCGGGCGATCGCCTCAAAATCCAGGTCGATGGCAGCCATGCGGCGCAGCAACAGTTCGCGCGCATGCGACGAACCCATCGATCCGCTGAGACGCTCCGCTGATCGAAACGGCGGCGGATGCCGCGTCCGCCCCTCGCCGGCCACCTCGCGCAGAACGGCGACGTCCTGGATCGCAACCGATGCGCCGCGCACTTCGACGCCGGCGCTTCGCAACTTGGCGAAGGCGCGCGACAGCGACTCCGGCTTGATGCCGAGACGCCCCGCGATCAACACCTTGTCGTAGGGCAGCGTCACCACGGCCGGTCCGTCATCGACCCGGCACAGCGACAGCAGGAACTCGGCCACGCGCTGGCGGCCGCTCTGCGCCTTGAGTCCCTCCACATGCTGGACCAGATGCCCGAGATGCTGCGACGTCACCGCGATGATGGCGAGCGCCACGTCCGGCATCTCCTGGATGCAGCGCATGACATGCTCGGTGGGAATGCGGATGATGCGCGAACTGGTGATGGCTTCCGCCGTCACGAGGTAGCGCTTGCCGGCAAATGTGCTCGCAGCGGCAACGCTGTCGCCCTGGGTCAGGATCTGAATGACCGCCTCCTCGCCTGAATAGGTGAGGCGGTAGAGCTTCAGCATGCCTTCGACGACGATGTAGAGTGCGGTCGTGGGATCGTCCTGGCGGAACAGCAGCTCGCGTTCCCGCAGGGCGACAATGGTCGCACATTCCGTCAATCGCGCGAGGGACTGCGGACGCAGCGAAGCGAAGGCTCCGCTTTCCGAGACAAGCTTGAGATCGCGAATCGTGGGCGGCATCACGGCTCCATCCAGCGCAACATTGCGACGCCGCCGCTGGCACCGACGGATGGCAGCAAGCGCACGTCTTGGCGGCGGGAATGGCGCTGCATAGCATTTATATACTGGCGCGCAGCCAAAACCGATAGGCCCCGTGCCACCGCCGCATCCCGTGCCACCGAGTCTCGCTAGCGACTCGGCCGTGCCGCAATCGCCTCGGCGATCGCGACCGTCCGCCTGGCCATCGCCGCATGCAGGCGCTCGACCATGCGGCCTTCGACCTGCACCACGCCCTTGTCCCTGTTCTCGGGGAGGTCGAAGGCGGCGATGATCCGGCGCGCCCAGGTGACCTCCCGGGCGTCGGGCGTGAAGGCGGCGTTACAGGCATCGACCTGGTTTGGATGGATCAGCGTCTTGCCGTCGAACCCGAGATCGCGCGCCTGTGCGCATTCCGCCGCAAAACCCTCGGCGTTGCCAAGATCGTTGTAGACGCCGTCAAGAATGTCGATGCCATATTGCCGTGCCGCAAGCACGCTGGTGGAGAGCCAAGTGAGCATCGGCGCGCGTCCCGGCACGATTCGCGCCCGCGTCTCCTTGGCGAGATCGTTCGTGCCCATGACGAAACCGGCCAACCGCGCTTCCGAATCGCGCGCCTGTGCGGCAATCTGCAGGATGTTGAAGATGGCCAGCGGCGTCTCGATCATCGCCCAGACGCGGACTTTCGGATCGACATGCAGATCGAGCAGGCGCCGGCCGATCAACTCCAGCTGATCCGGATGGGAAATCTTCGGCACCAGAATGGCGTCGGGCGCGGCCTGACCCGCGGCGGCAAGATCGTCGGCGTGCCAAGCGGTGTCGATGCCGTTGATGCGGATGAAGACCTCGCGCCCGCCGAAGCCGCCGGCCTTGACCGCCGCGGCCACCTGGGCGCGCGCCTGCGCCTTGGCGTCAGGCGCCACCGCGTCCTCCAGATCGAGGATCACGCCGTCGACCGGCAGCGTGCGCGCCTTCTCGATGGCGCGCGCATTCGATCCCGGCATGTAGAGCACACTGCGGCGTGGACGAACGGTCATTGCTCCGATCTCCGGCGTCCACAGCCTAGCCGCCGCGCCGGCCGCATGCCAGCGTAGCGGCGATGCACGCGAAGGATACAGAGCGATGGCTTGCCGGCGTTGACGGCTGCGCCGCCGGCTGGATCGCGACCTTCCTGCATCCGGCCGGCTCCGAGGTGCGCGTGCGCATCGCAGCGGGCTTTGCGGACATTCTTGCGGCGCCGGAGGCTGCCGCCATCGTTGCCGTGGACATGCCGATCGGCCTGCCCGAGCGGACCGGGCCGGGCGGACGCGCCGCCGAGAGCGCGGTCCGACCGCTGCTCGGCGAACGGCAATCCTCGGTGTTTTCGGTGCCGTCGCGCGCCGCGGTGTATGCGCGCGACTATGGCGAGGCCTGTCGCATCGCGCTCGCCAGTTCCGAGCCGCCGCGCAAGGTGTCGAAGCAGCTGTTCAACATCGCACCGCGCATCCGCGAGGTTGACGCCTGCCTGCGGGCCGAGCCCGCCCTCGCTTCGCGCGTCTATGAGGTGCATCCGGAAGTGGCGTTCTGGCGGCTCAACGGCGAGCGCGCGCTTGCGGAACCCAAGAAGGTCAAGGGCAAACCCTACGAGCCCGGGCTTGCGCTGCGCCGCAAGCTCCTGATCGCGGCCGGTATCCCCACCGGGATCGCAAACGCTGCGGCTCCCGACGGCGCCGGGCCCGATGATCTGCTCGATGCCCTGGCTTGTGCGGCGGTGGCGCGCCGCATTCATGCGGGGACGGCCCGGCCGTTCCCCGATCCGCCTCCGTGCGACGCGTTCGGGCTGCCGATGGCGATCTGGGCCTGAGTTGCCTTGTGCCGCCAGCCGTGCAACGAAAAAAGCAACGGAGATCCCGCCATGAGCCTTCCGCGCCGGCTGCTCGACGGCTACGAAGCCTTCGTCCGCGGCCGCCTGCAGACCGAACAGCATCGCTATCGCGAGCTCGCCGAGCGCGGGCAGGCGCCGGAGATTATGGTGATCGGCTGCTGCGATTCGCGGGTGTCGCCCGAGGTGATCTTCGACGCGCGGCCGGGCGAGCTGTTCGTCGTGCGCAACGTGGCCAATCTCGTACCGCCCTATGCGCCGACGGGCACCTATCACGGCGTGTCCGCCGCCCTCGAATTTGCCGTCGTCGCTCTCAAGGTGAAACACGTGGTGGTGCTCGGCCATGCCCATTGCGGCGGCGTGCGCGCCTTCGCCGAGGACGCCGCACCGCTGTCGCCCGGCGATTTCATCGGCAAGTGGATGTCGCTGATGGCGCCGGCCGCGCGACGGATCGGTCCGCGCGGCAGCATGACCGAGGCCGAATATCTGACGCGCATGGAGCAGGCCTCGATCGTCAACAGCCTCGACAATCTGATGACGTTCCCGCGCCTGCGCGAGGAGGTGGAGGGCGGCAGGATCGCACTGCACGGTGCCTATTTCGGCGTGGCCGCGGGCGAGCTTTCGGTGCTCGACCGCGCTTCGGGCGAGTTCCGAAGGGTCACCGTCGAATAAGCGGGTTCGCTCCGCGTCGGACCTTCGTCGCACCCGCGGGCACCGGCCTGCGATGCAAGCACGACCCCGCGGCCTCGGTCGTTGCCTTTGCGCCAACGAACGGATCGCGCGGCTATGCTTCGGCACCCATCGCCGCCGCCGGCCGCTCGCGCGCCTCGGGCACGGTGACGATGACGTCGCCGCCGTCCACGCGCACCGGCATGGGCCGCAACCCGATCCTGGGATTGCCGGCATGACGGCCGGTGCGAATGTCGAACTCGTAGCCGTGCCAGGGACACACGACGTTGATCCGCGTCTTCGAGAACACCATCCCGGCGCTGGTGCGATCGGCGGTGATGACCTCGTCCACCTTCGGCATGATCTTGCCCTGGCAGGCCGGCCCGCCCATGTGCGGACAATGGTTGAGATAGGCGAAGAACTCGCCGCCGAGCTTGAACACCCCGACCTCGAAGGTCTCGAAGGCGATCACCTTGCGGCCGGGATCGCCGAACTCGGACGCCGGACCGACGTTCACGTCACGCATCTTGCCCCCTTCCCGTTCGCTGTCCCTTGCGCTGGAACCACATCGACACGTCCCACAGATTGAGACCGGCGGCGCGGATCATGTCGCTCACCGTCACCACCACGTCGGTCGGCGTCACGCCCGCTGCTGCGATCGGCGCCGGCGGCGGCCGGTCGGTTTCGGTCTTGGCCGCATAGAGACGCACCGCCGCGGTCATCACCCGCTCGAGCTCGGCGTCGGCAACGAGATCGGGATTGCCGCTCGCCAGCGCCCGCTCGGCGGCGGCAACGAAATCATCGCCGAGCATCGGGCCGGCCGGCGCACGGGGGACGGGAGCCGCCATGGCCGCGCCCCTCAGGAGACGCCGGGACGCGCCGCCAGCACGTCCTTCGCCCGCGGCCGCTTGCGCTTGACTTCAAGATTGAAGATGCGGGCGGCGTTCAGCCCGAGAATGTTGCGCTTGGCCTGCTCGCTCAGGAACGGAAGAGTGGTGATCGAGCTTGGCGCATCGAAGTCCCAGTGCGGCCAGTCGGAGGCGTAAAGGAGCTGCGTCTCGGCGTTGAACGCCTCCATGGTGGCCTGCAGCAGCTTGAGGTTGGTCTTCTCCAAAGGCTGGCTCGTGTAATACATCTCACGCATGTACTCGCTCGGCAGCCGCTTCAACAGCGGCGCCTCGCAGGTGCGCATCTGGTACTCGTGGTCGAGTCGCTGCATGAGATAGGGAATCCATGCCAGCCCGCTTTCGATCCACAACACCTTCAGCTTCGGGAACCGCTCCGGCAGTCCGTTGATGATCCAGTTGGTCATGTGGATCAGGCTGTAATGCACGAACGAAAGCGCGTGCATGGAAATGAAGCGGTTGAGCTGGAGGAACGACGGATCGCCCCAATTGAAGCCGGAGTGGAACGAGAACGGCTTGCCGGTCTCCTCCATCAGCGCATAGAGCCGCATGTAGTTGTTGTGATGCACCGGCTTATTGCGCGTGGAAACCACCGAATAGCCGATGACGCTGTCGCGATGTGCATATTTCTTGACCTCTTCGACGCAGGCCTCCGGCGTGTTGAACGGCAGATAGATCATGCCCTTGAGCCGATCGTCCTGCGGCAGGATGCGTTCCACCAGCCATTTGTTGTAGGCGGCGCCCACTGCCGCCTCAATATCGTCCTGCGGATGCATGCCGAGGGTGAGCATCGGCGTCGGAAACACCACCTGGTAATCGAGGCCGAGCGCGTCCATCGAGCGGCGCGCGAGCTGGACGAAATGATGGCTGTCCGACTTCTCCACCGGCTCCAGCAGCGCCTGCTGGTGCGGAATGCGGCCGTAGACATGCTGGTAGAGGATGCCCGGCTGGCTGTTGAGCAGCGCAACGCTGCCGGCGCCCGGACGCGCGGCGATCGCCTGGCCCATCTGGCGGATCACTTCATTGTCGATCGAGGCGAGAATTTCCGGCCAGAACGTCGTCTCGGTCACGTGCGCGTCGATATCGACGAGGAAGTAGTCCTCGTAGCCTTCCGCCTGACGCGTCGCATGCGCGAGAATGTCGCGCGTGTCCGTCTGCATGGTGATTTCTTGCACTTCGCGGAACTGCGGCGGGGTGCGTTCGAGCATGGCCGGCTCTCCCTGGTTGCGCAGCGCGCGCGGCCCGTCGGACCCGCGCGGCGGGTGGCTCCCGCGCGCGTTGCAAGCTTACGAACCCCTGGGGCCTGGGCGCAAGCCGCGGGCGCGGCATGCGACGCCCCTCGCCGCGGCGCGACATGCGCAGGGCGGGCGGCGCGCCGCCGCCGGCAATAAGACACTGCGGCGCGCCCGGCGGCTTACGCCGCGCGCCGCTTCGCCTCGATCAGCTTGCGGTTGATCAGCACTTCCGCGATCTGCACGGCATTGAGGGCGGCGCCCTTGCGCAGGTTGTCGGAGACCACCCACAGGGCGAGGCCGTGCTCGACGGTCGGGTCCTCGCGGATGCGGCTGATGTAGGTGGCGTCCTCGCCCGCCGCCTCGTGCGGCGTCACGTAGCCGCCCGGCTCGCGCCGGTCGATGACGATGCAACCCGGCGCCTCACGCAGCAGGGCGCGCGCCTCCTCGGCGCTGATTGGGCGTTCGAACTCCACGTTCACCGCTTCGGAATGGCCGATGAAAACCGGCACGCGCACGCAGGTGGCCACGAGCTTGATCTTGGGGTCGAGAATCTTCTTGGTCTCGACCACCATCTTCCACTCTTCCTTGGTGTAGCCGTCCTCCATGAACACGTCGATGTGCGGAATGATGTTGAAGCCGATGCGCTTGGGAAACTTCTTGGTCTCGACCTCCTGCAGCGAATAGAGCGCCTTGATCTGCCGGTCGAGCTCGTCCATGGCCT
>Ga0073934_10006344_pt1 | contig 17316 bp, 14 predicted proteins | sample LarsenN4metaG_FD_76834 | JGI IMG/M metagenome (GOLD analysis project Ga0073934, IMG submission 76834) | Hot spring sediment bacterial and archeal communities from British Columbia, Canada, to study Microbial Dark Matter (Phase II) - Larsen... ... | reverse complement strand
TGCTGGCCGTCGGCGGCTTCGCCGCTCACCGTCATGTCCTTTTGCTCGTTGATGATTTTTTTCAATCCCTCGCGAACGAGGGCATGGTCATCGGCAACCAGGATTTTGATCATGGCAGCTCCTCTTGTGGATAGGGAAAGGTGACGGTAATGGTTACCCCTCGGCCGATTTCACTGGCGATGTTCACGTTGCCGCCGCACAGGCTGGCGCGGTCGCGCAGCCCCAGTAACCCATAGGAGGTCGGCTGGGTCAGGGCTCTCTTTGGAATGCCGCGGCCGTTATCGGCAATGGTCAATTCTATTTGGCCGTTATTAGCTTGCAACCGGATGGCGACGCGGGAGGCCCCGGCATGCCGCATAATGTTGGTCAGGCCCTCCTGCACGATACGAAAGATCACCGTTGACAGGGTTTGGCTAAACCGAAGCTGGCGGTCAATATCGACCTCGCAGACAATTCCGGTGCGCTGCCGGAAGGTGTTGATTTGCCAATCCAGGGCATCGAGAAGACCGAGATTATCCAGTATTGTCGGACGCAATTCCGTAATGATGCGCTGCACCTGTTTCACGGTCGAGAGCACCAGTTTCGACATGCTCTCGACGTGCATTTGCAGGCCGTGCTCGCCGACGGGCAGTTTGTTTTTTAACCAGGCCAGATCCATATTCAGCGCCGTCAGCACCTGGCCCAACTCATCATGAATTTCCCGGGCAACACCGGTACGCTCGTCTTCACGCACCCGGATGAGATGCGCCGAAAGATTGCGCAATTGCAAATTCGAGTTCGCCAGTTCTTTCTCGGCTTTTGTGCGCACCTCGATCTCGGCAAGCAATTTCGTATTGGCCTTCTTCAGTTCTTCGGTCCGCAGCTGCACCAGTTCTTCCAGATGATCGCGGTATTCCACGAGCATTTTCTCGGTTTTTTGGCGCGTCAACACATTGGCGAAGATTTCGCAGATTATTTCCATGAAATCGTAATATCGTTTCAGCCACGCCTCCTCGACCTCTTTGCGGCAAAACCCCAAAAAGCCGATGCTGTTCTCGCCATAGTGGAGCGGAAGCGTGACGTGCATGGTCAGATCCTGGCCGGCCAGCGTCGCCTTATTCGCATCGGCCAGGATTTCGAGGCACACCGGCAGGTGCAGAACGCCTTTGCCGCTTTTGAATTTCTCCAGCCAATGTGGCGGCAGATTCGGCAGCGCTGGCCCAGCCAGCGCGCCAGCCATCTCATTTCGATTTGCCGGCCAGAGGTAGATTTTCTGCAGCCGTTCTCCCTTTTCGTCAAAAAGACCGATGGCACAGCGATCAGCGCCGATAAATTGTCCAATCTGCCCAAGCGCTTTGGTAATGCCGAACTCCAGGGCCTCAGGTGGTAGATTGATGAACTCACCGGTCAGAGCGCTCACAGCCTTTTCCATTGACAATTGGAATTGCAATTGTTCCTGCAGGCGGATGCGCTCGGTAATATTCCGGTATTGCCACAAATGACCCCGGTAGTCGGCAGCAACGTAAATCGGGACGTAATCGCGCTCGAGCACTCGGCCGTCTGCCATGCGGATTTCTTCGTTTGAAACGATGGTGCGCTGGCGCAGAATTTCATCAATGCGCGAGACAAAGCGCTCCGGCTCCTGGAAAAGCCCCATCACCTGCCGGGCGCTGTCGCTGCAATCCATGCCGATGAGTTGTTGTGGCGGTAGCGGAATGCCGAAAAAATCACAAAAGGCCTGGTTGGCCAGAACGATCTGGCGGTTTTCATCTTCAACAAGAATACCTGCCTGCAAATTCTCAATGAGCGCCGAGAGCCGCGAGCTGGTTTTGCGCAAGGCATCCTCGGCAAGTTTGCGTTCCGTAATGTCTCTGAGTGTGCCGTCGGTCGCAATGGGATTGCCCTCGGTATCTTTAAGTACATGGGCATTGACGGAGGTAAAAATCAAACGGCCGTTTTTGCCTTTCAAGCGAATTTCAAAATCATTCACCTCGCCATGTTTGGCAAGCTGTTCGCAAAGCTGGAAATACTCATTCGCGTCCTCATAGAACTCCACCAATTGTCGGCTCCAAAGCTCTTCACGTGTATATCCCGAATGCCTTTCGATTGAGGGGCTGATTTCGGTGATTCTACCATGATAATCGGTTTGATAAAAGACATCCTGCACGTTTTCGAAAATGGTGCGGTATTTGATCTCGCTCCGGCGCAGGGCTTCTTCTTTTTCTTTCATCTCCTGCATCACACCCAGCAAAGCTTGCTGCGAACGCTCGAGCGCAACGGTCGCCGCTGTCAACTCCTTGTTGGTTTCGATAAGCTCTTGATGCGAGCGTGTCAAGGCTTCATTCTGCAAGCAGGAGAGGCAGGCCCTGGCCAGTTTGCAATTCAACGAATCGATGGATTTCAAAAGAAAGGGGTCGATTTCACCGGCGCACTTAAGAAGAATGAGGACGCCGAAGTCAGGCAGGTCAAGAATGTGAAACGAGGTTTGTTTTTCACCGCTGCCGCTCACCGGCAATAGGCGGAAAAATGCGGCAATCGTTGCCGCATCGGCTGCTTGCGGCAAAAGTTGCAGCGCTGCCCGGTACGCTTCAACCCGCTCGATTTTGTGCGGGATGGATAACACCGGTTCGAATTGAAAAAGGCCTTTCGCTGTATTCTGCAACCTGAGCACACTGCCGCCGCACAAATTCAGCTTGCGCAGGTAATTGGACACGCTTGTTTTCAGTATCTGCTGCAGATCGAGGCTGACGCCGATCGACATGGCGATTTCATACAGCACCTGAATATGTTCAGCCGCAGTCGACATCAGGCCTCCAGAAGACCGACGACAGCGGTCTTGTTGTAAAATTCCAGGTACTCTTTGCCGTTATTGGCGATTTCCCCGATGGTCAATGCTCCCACCAGCGGCCATTGTTCGTGATAAACCGCATCGAGCTCGCGGCTAAATTCATTTTGCAAAAACAAAACCCGTGAGATGCAATCCATAAAAAACCCCACCCGCGCCAGGCTGGTGTTGGGAAACGATTGCTCTGCCATCGCCCGGGCATTGCTGGCGGCGCCAACCAACGCGTTGACATCTCCGGATAGAATATGCACAAAGGACTCTTGCGGCACCTCACCTACACACACCAGTGCGCCGCTGTCTTCGCGCATGAATGGATCGCGGACAATTTTTTCCGCGCCCAGCTTGCTGATGCCAAACGGGTAACATTTGGCAAGATCAAAAAAATTCTCCTGGGTAAATTGACGGCCGGCGTGTTCCTCCACGACGGCGCGATAGACTTCAAAGGCCGGTTTCCAATCCAAAGAGCGGATGGTATTCCGGTCGGATTCTGTCACCTTAAACGGCCCGCCAATCGTCTGCCAGCCATGACAAACTCCGATGCCGCTTTGCATGTCCAGCATCGCCAGTATTGCGCTGTCGGCCAGAAGCCCGTTGTTGGTGATCAAACAGGGCTTTTGCACCATTGTCATCGAGCCGGCGCCGCCGCCCAGATAATTCACCTCGAGACCAAAAACGTTGAACATGCTTTCGATCAGGGCATTGATGCGTTTGGCAAAACCATCGACCAGCACGAACATGGTTTTGATGGCATCATGATCCGGCAGCCCGGCGCTGATCAATTTTTCATAATCAACCTGACTGTCGCTCAAATTGGGGATGACGCGCACAATCGGTTTTTTGAACAATCCGATGACGATCGTGCCTTTTTCATGCTTCTCTTTGCCGTGGATGATCGCAGGAAAGATGCCGCCCCAAATCGGCACCGGCACTTTTTTCAAAACCTCTTTCAGATTTTCCGCGCCGAAGCCATTGGCATCGCAGGCCAAGACGAACACACCCTCGACGCTTTTGGTTTCCAAAACGCGGTTCAAAATGTCACAAAAGCCTGTGACCGTCCCCTCGGGGTCGAATCTGATGATCATACCGTATTCCTCCTTAATTTGGTGGAAAGAGATTGCTCTTTCAGCATGGAGCAAGTTCGAGAAATTCAATGATCGGCCAAACCATCCTCCGTAAAAGTTCAGCAAACCGCGCTCGGCGTGCGACGCTTTAGCGTTGCTTGGAAATGCTGGCAAAACTAAAGTTTTGCACTCCGAAGCTAAACATACGTGGTTCACTGAACATTTACCCGAGAACTCTTCTTCAATAAAATCTCTTGCACGTTCGCAAAAAAAGTGTATAGTTTCATAACGGATGATTTCATGAAAATAAGGATACGAGTTTTAAAATCAAAAATTAAGAGAAGAATTGTAATTCCACAAGGCAGTAAAGCCGATGATCAATCAAACAATTCTCCATTACAAAATCCTCGCCAATATACCCAACGCGAGCCTACGGCCGTAGGCCGCAGCCCAAAAGATGAACACGGAGAAAACAGAGTCAACAGAGATAATAGTCAGGCATGGAAAACTCCCTCTGGCTTTGTAATCTCCGTTTACTCTGTTTTCTCCGTGTGCAAGATCTTTGCTTTTTTTGCACACATTTTACTTGTTAGAGCCTATAATTTGACAAGGAGTAGAAAGGATGAGCATATCGCTGCGATTTATTACACGCGCCGGCGTCACTCTTTGGGCGCTTTGTTTGATGACTGCCACAGCGTTGGCGCAGCCGCGCGGCAGTTTCACCGCCGGGCCGCTCACGGCGAAAGCGGGAGAGAAAGTCTCGGGTCTGATTCAAGTACCCGCCGCTGCCGACGAGGGCACGACGATTCCGATTTCGGTTTTGCACGGCGCGAAGCCGGGGCCGGTGCTGGCGCTGATTGCCGGCAATCACGGCTACGAGTATGCGCCGATCATCGCGCTGCAACGCCTGCTGCCGCAGCTTGACCCCAAGCAGATGGCCGGCACGGTGATCATGGTGCACGTGGCGAACATGCCCTCATTTCTCCGCCGGACGATTTACTACAGCCCGGTGGACGGCAAGAATCTCAACCGGGTTTATCCCGGCAAAACCGACGGCACCGTCTCGGAGCGCATCGCTTATCAGATCACCAAGGAAGTCATCGAGCGCGCCGATTACGTGATCGATTTGCACTGCGGCGACGGCAACGAATCGCTGCGGCCTTACAGCTATTGGGACGTCAACACCGGCGGCCCGGACGTGGTGGAGCGGTCGAAGCAACTGGCGCTCGCTTTCGGCCTCGATCACATCGTCATGGATCGCGAGCGGCCGTCGGATCCGCAGGCTTCGATTTACTGCTCGACCACGGCAACGACACGCGGCAAGCCGGCGATCACCACCGAATCCGGGGCGCTCGGCCAGACCGATCACGTCGCAATTTCGCGCATCGAGTGGGGCGTGATGAACGTGATGCGCCATCTCAAGATGATCGACGGTCCGGCGCAGATGATCGAGCGTCCGCTCTTCATCTATCGCAACGAGGTGCTGCGCAGCACGGTGACGGGCATTTTTTATCCGCTCGTCGAGCGCGGCCACACGGTGGCGCAAGGCACGCTGCTCGGCTACGTGACGGACTTCTTTGGCAAACGCCTGCTCGAGCTGCGCGCGCCGTTCAGCGGTGAGGTGCTTTACATTCTCGGCACGCCGCCGGTGAGCCAGGGCGAGCCGCTGGCGATGATCGGGCAGCTCAGCGAAACCGGGCGCTGAGCACGCCGGACAACGTACAAAGACGGCTGTCATAAAATTTTTCAAAAATCATTTCTCGAGCCTGGATTATTCACAGAGATTTTACCACGAAGACACGAAGGCACGAAGAAAAAATCTTTGTGTCTTCGTGTCTTGGTGGTCTATGAATAATTAAAATGTGGAGAGCGGCGCATGAAAAATTTTGACCGCAGAGAATTTCTCAAGCTGGCCGGCGCGGCTTCGCTGGGCGCAACGGTTGGCGGGAGCGCGCCAGTGCAGCCTTTTCCCGCGCTTCACCACAATCATCTTGCCGACCCCTGGCTGGAGATCGATCTCAAAAACATGGCGTGGAACCTGGCACAAATCCGCCAACGCGCCGGCAATCGTCCGGTCATGGCCGTGATCAAGGCCAATGCTTACGGCCACGGCTTGGTGGAAACCGGCAAATTTCTCGAAAAGCAAAAGATCGACTTTCTCGCCGCCGGCAAATTTCACGAGGCGCTGCAGCTTCGCGAGAGCGGCGTAAAAACGCCTCTGCTCAATCTCGGCGCTTTTTCACGGCACGAGGCTGAAGAGATCGTCCGGCACGACATTTCGCAATCGGTTTATACCGATGATTTCGCGCTACTCGCCGAGGCTGCTCGCAAGCTCAAGCACAGCGCCAAGGTTCATCTCAAAATCGACACCGGCCTCGGCCGCGTCGGCGTGCCGCATGATCGCGCGCTGCCGTTCATCGAAAAAGTTGCCGCAAACTCCGAAATTCAAATCGAAGGCATTTTCACGCCGTTTACCGAGGACGACGAATTCGACAGAGTCCAACTCGAACGGTTTCTGGAAATTTGCGAGGCGGCAAAGCAGCGCGGCATTTCGGTTGGCCGGCGCCATGCCGCCAGCAGCGCCGGCATTCTTTCTTTTCCGGCCTCGCATTTGGATATGGTGCGGCCCGGCATTGCGATTTATGGCCAATATCCGTCGGTGCGGGAATATCAAGCGCGCCAGATCGATCTGCGGCCGGTGATGTCGCTCAAAGCGAGGGTGATGTACGTGAAGACGCTGCGGCCAGGAGATTCGGTTTCCTACCATCGCGCCTTCGTGGCACAGCAGGAAACGCCGGTGGCGACGCTGCCCGTCGGTTATTCGGACGGCTATCCCTCGCAAGCCGCCGGCAAAGCGGAAATTTTGGTGCAAGGCCGGCGCTGGCCAACGATTGCTTTGGTGACTTCGAATCATACCACCATCAATGTGACCGGCGCCGAGGGAATCAAGATCGGCGACGAGGCGGTGCTCTTCGGCAAGCAAGGCGGGAACGAAATCAGCGCCGAGGACGTCGCGGCTTGGGCCGGAACTTCGGTGTACAAAATTCTGATCGGGATGAATCCGTTGCTGCCGAGAGTTTATTTGGAAACGTAATTTCTGAAATGTGAAGTGAGTATGAATGGATGAACTCTATGAAAACCAAAATTTTTCTCAGTTTTTCTTGCGCGCTGTTGGTCATCTACGGAACAAACACGCGTGTGCAAGCTCAGTATATCAAAACGCGCACGGAAAACGTCTTTCTCGTGCTCGTCGACGGCCTGCGCTGGCAGGAAGTTTTTGCCGGTGCCGATTCGGCCCTGATGAACAAAGAACATGGCGGCGTCGAAAATATCGATGCGCTCAAACAAGCTTATTGGCGCGACACAGCGGAGGCGCGGCGCGCGGCGCTGATGCCGTTTTTTTGGCATGTCGTGGCCAAACAAGGCCAGCTTTGGGGAAATCAAAACCGCAACAGCGTTGTCAAAGTCGCCAATTCGTTTCACTTTTCTTATCCCGGCTACAGCGAGATGATCGTCGGCTATGCGGACACGGCCATCAACAGCAACGACAAGCGGCCCAATCCCAACGTCAGCGTTTTTGAGTGGCTGCATCGGAAGCCGCGTTTCAAAAACAAAGTCGCCGTCTTCGGCGCGTGGGATGTCGTGGCGTGGATCGTCAATCGCGAGCGCAGCGGCTTTTACGTCAACGTTGGCATCGAGCCGGTGACGCACGGAAAAATTTCCGCGGAGCAGAACTTGCTCAATCGCTTGAAAAAAGATGTCCCGGCGCCGTGGGGCGAAGAACCGTATGACGCGATCACGTTTTACGCGGCGCTGGAGTATATCAAGGCCAACCGCCCTCGCGTTTTTTGGCTGACCTTCGGCGAAACCGATGAGTTTGCGCACGCCGGCCGCTACGATCATTACTTGCAAGCGGCGCATCGCACCGATCGGCTTTTGCAAACCCTGTGGACTACGCTGCAATCATTGCCGCCATATCGCAACAAAACCACGCTGATCGTTGCGGTCGATCATGGCCGCGGCGGAACGACCGAGGATTGGAAGCATCACGGCACGAAATATCCCGGCTCGGACAACATCTGGATCGCCATCCTCGGCCCGGATACGCCGTCGCTGGGCGAGCGCACGAACACGGCGCCGGCGACGCAGAGCCAAATTGCCGCCACCGTCGCCGCCGCGCTCGGCGAAGATTACAACGCCAGCCAGCCGAAAGCCGCCCCACCGTTTGTTGAGGGCATCAAGGTTTCGCGACGTTAATTGGTGCTTGACTTTTCCCGAAAACTTGTATAGGTTGTTTTCCACTATAAAAACTTAATGCGGCAATAGCCGCAACCCAAAGGCAGAATGATTCTTTGGCAGAATAATTTTTAAATTATTCTGCCGTACGATCATTCTGCCTTTTCAACCTGCAAACCAATCAACCATCAATGACCAAACACAAAGGCGCGCTGAGTTGGGCGATGTACGATTGGGCCAATTCGGCCTTCTCGACGGTGGTGCAAGCGGGATTTTTCCCGATCTTTTTTAAAAACTTTTGGAGCCAGGGCGCGGAAGTCACGGAAAGCACGCTGCGCCTGGGCATTGCGGTCTCGACGGGAAGCCTGATCGTCGCGATGATTGCGCCGATCATCGGCGCCTTTGCCGATCGCGGCGCGGCGAAGAAACGATCTCTTTTTGTGTTTGCCATGTTGGGGATTCTTTCCACCGGCAGCTTGTATTTTGTCGGCGAAGGCAATTGGCAGGCCGCCGCGGTTTTTTACGTTCTCGGCACCGTCGGCTTTCTCGGCTCGTTCGTTTTTTATGACTCGCTGATCGTCAGCGTCAGCGACGAAAGCACCGTCGATGTGATTTCCGGCCGCGGTTACGCGTTCGGCTATCTCGGCGGCGGCTTGCTGTTTCTGGTCAACGTCATCATGGTGCAAAAACCGGCGCTGTTCGGCTTGTCGGGCGCGGCGGAGGCGGTTCAGCTCTCTTTTATCTGCACGGCGATTTGGTGGGGCGTTTTTTCGATTCCGCTGTTTTTAAATGTTGACGAGCCGGCCGGCGGCAAAAGGCTGTCGTTCCGGCAGGCGGCGCGGGAAGGATTCGCGCAGCTCGCGAAAACCTTTCAAGAAATTCGCAAGCTGAAAGTCGTGTTCACGTTTCTCGCGGCGTATTGGCTTTATATCGACGGCGTCGACACCATCATCACGATGGCGGTGGATTATGGCAAATCCCTCGGCGTCGCCGATGATGATTTGATCGTGGCTTTGCTTTTGGTGCAGTTTGTCGGCTTTCCGTTTGCTTATCTGCTCGGTTATCTCGGCCAAAAGCTGGGCGCGAAAAAGATCATTCTTTTCGGCATCGGCGTATATCTGGTGGTCACCGTGCTCGGCGCGAATTTAAAATTGGAACCCTACGACATTTTCGGATTTCAAATCAGCCAGTTTTACACGCTGGCGTTTTTGATCGCGATGGTGCAGGGCTGCATTCAAGCCCTCAGCCGCTCGTTTTACTCGCGCCTGATTCCCAAAGACAAGGCCGCGGAGTTTTACGGCTTTTACAACATGCTCGGCAAATTTGCGGCGATCATCGGGCCGGTGCTGATGGGAACGATTGGAAGAATATCCGGCAATCCGCGTTGGGGCATTCAGTCGATCGCGATTCTCTTTCTTGCCGGCGGCTTGCTGCTGTGGCGGGTCAATGAGGCGGAAGGCAAAAGGATGGCGGAGGCGATGAGTAAAGCTTAAACATTGACTCTTTTAAAAAATTTAGATAACTTAATTAAAAGTTCGGAAGGTAGGTTGGGCTAATCAGAAGGAGCGCCATCATGTCCAAGAATTTTGAGGCTTTTCTCAAGCTTGATGTAAAAGGATTGGAGAACCAATATATTATCATCGTCAATGGGAAAGTGGTAGCTAAGGGATTCGATATCGAGAAGATGTTGGCACGGGTTAGAAAAAAACACCCTAAAGCCACACCCTTTATTGCCAAAATTCCCGATGAGAGGGTAATGATATTATGATACGATACAACTATCGAGATGAATGGCGAAAAACTACCGGCAAGAATAGCATGGGCGCTTGTAGAGGAAGTTCCGCTTTTGTTGGGAAGAGTTGATGTGTTCAAGCATTTTCAAATTATATTTGATGAACGAAAAGGTCGGATAGATTTTAAAAAACATAGCGTGAGAAAACGTCGGCTTTGATTTTTTGCAACTCATATTTCATCATCAAGTTTTGGAAAGGAGAAGCCATGCGAAAACTTTTCGTTGTCCAGTTCGTTTTGCTCGCCTTGCTCGTTCTTTACGGTTTTCAGAAAAATGATTACCGTCCGGTCAAGCAGTACACCATCGAGCAATTCATGAACACAATTTCAATCGGAGGCAGCTCGCTCTCGCACGACGAGAAAACCGTTTTATTTTCCAGCAACAAAAGCGGTATTTTCAACGCGTACACCGTTTCCGTAACCGGAGGCGAACCCAAGCTGCTCACCAACTCCAAAGACAATTCCATTTTTGCCATTTCTTTTTTCCCAAAAGACAATCGCATTTTATATTCCAGCGACAAAGGCGGCAACGAGATCAATCACATTTATCTGCGCAGCGAAGACGGTACGGTGCGTGATCTCACGCCGATTGACACCGCCAAAGCGCAATTTTACGGCTGGAGCTATGATGACAAGAGCTTTTTCTACGGCTTCAACCAGCGCGACAAGCGGTTTATGGATTTGTACGAAATGGATATCGCGACGTTCACGCCGAAGATGATTTATCAAAACGACAAGGGGCTGGATTTCGGCGATATTTCTAACGACAAGCGTCACCTCGCCTTTTCCAAAAGCACCACGACGAACAACTCCGACATGTATTTGTATGATCGCGAGACGAAGGAGCTGAAGCATCTCACCCCGCACGAAGGCGAGGTGCAATACTCGCCCGCCACCTTCAGCGTTGACTCAAAAAGCTTGTATTATCTCACCGACGAGGGCAGCGAGTTTCAATACGTGAAACGCTACGACATGGCGGCGGGCAAATCCGAAAAAGTCGAGGCGGCGAATTGGGATATCATGTACGCCTATTTTTCGCGCAGCGGCAAATATCGGGTGATGGGCATCAACAACGACGCCAAAACCGAAATCAAAATTTACGACACGGCGACCGACAAACCGGTGGCGCTTCCCAGGCTGCCGAACGGCGAGATCACTTCGGTCAATATTTCCCGCAGCGAAAAGCTGATGACGTTTTATCTCAACGGCTCGCGCGCGCCGAATAATTTGTTCGTGTATGATTTGGCGGCGAAGAAATACACGCAGCTCACCAACACGATGAATCCGGAGATCGACCAGAATGATCTGGTCGAGGCAGTTGTCGTGCGCTACAAATCGTTCGACAGCGTGGAGATTCCGTCGATTTATTACAAGCCGCATCACATCAAACCCGGCGAAAAAGCGCCGGCGCTGATTTGGGTGCACGGCGGCCCCGGCGGCCAGTCGCGAACCGGCTATTCGGCGCTCATTCAATACCTGGTGAATCACGGTTACGTGACGATTGCCGTGAACAACCGCGGCAGCTCGGGCTACGGCAAAACCTTTTTCAAAATGGATGATTTGAAACACGGCGAGGAAGATCTCGCCGATTGCGTCGAGGCCAAAAAATTTCTGATCGCCACCGGCTACGTCGATCCGGACAAAATCGGCATCATCGGCGGCAGTTACGGCGGCTACATGGTGCTGGCGGGTTTGGCCTTTCGTCCGGAGGAGTTTGCCGTTGGCGTCGATATTTTCGGCGTCGCCAATTGGGTGCGGACGTTGAAGAGCATTCCGCCCTGGTGGGAAGCGTTCCGCGAAGCGTTGTACAAAGAAATGGGCAATCCCGCAACCGACGAAGAATATTTGCGCCGCATCTCGCCGCTTTATCATCACGATAAAATCAAAAAGCCGTTGATTGTCTTGCAGGGCGCCAACGATCCGCGCGTGCTCAAAGTCGAATCGGATGAAATCGTCGACGCCGTCAAGAAAAACGGCGTGCCGGTGGAATACATCGTTTTTCCCGATGAGGGGCACGGCTTTGTGAAAAAAGAAAATCAGATCAAAGGCTACAAGGCGATTTTGGATTTTATCGACAAGCATCTCAAAGGCAAGCCCGAATCTCTTTGAGGCGGATTAAAAGTTTCGCAAATTTTTCTTCGGCGTTTTTTTTGAAGCAATGATTTTGCCCACGGTGAAGAAAGCCGTGAGGGCGCCTGGAGGCGAAAGATTTCACCCCCGAAAAGGGACTCCTGCTGAAATGTTGGTCAAACGATTCGGCAGGAGTTTTTATTTTTTAGAGACCATCTGAGTAAAACGCTCAGACGCATGCAGCGTTCGAGTGGTAATTTGTAAGCCTTCAATAAAATAAACGACTAATTTGGGCATGAATCGCATTCGTCATTATGTTGTATGCCAAAAATTATAATAACCGAGAAAGATCAAATGAAAAAAATCAAACGCTTTTTAATGATAAACGCTGTTCTTTTCATCGGCTGTGTTGGCACCGATCTCGTCAATGAGCCTGTCGTCACGATGCCGGCGCGGGTTGCCATTAACCCAACCAGTTCCGCAGTCGAAGTCGGCAAAACCACGAGTTTTCAAGCCGTTTATTACGACAGCCTTGGCAATGCGGCGACGGACGTTGCGTTCCAATGGATCAGCGCCGACCCGGCTATTGCTTCGGTGGGCGCGAACGGCCAGGTTTCCGGCAGGCAGGTTGGCCAAACGAGAATTACGGCAAGCGCGCGCGGCATTGCGAGCACTCCGGCGATGTTGACCGTCGTGGCCAATCCTAATCAAGTGGCGCGTGTCATCATCACACCGGATAGCGACCAAATCACCGTCGGCGGAACATTACAATTCAACGCTGTGGCGCGCAACTTGAATGGTGACTTGATCAGCGACAAAACATTCACGTGGCGCAGCGCTGATACCACTATAGCCACTGTGAACGATAACGGCTTGGCGACCGGTATCAAAGCCGGCAAAGTGAATATCATTGCGGCAGTCGATGGCGTCGAGAGTCCGCCGGCGCGTCTCACTGTTTTGGGGACGAGCCGCAGCGGCACATTTGCGAGGAACCCCAACACGTCTTACAATGTCAGTGGCACCGCGACACTCGAACAGCAACCGAACGGCAGCCTGGTGTTGAAATTTGGCAGTGATTTCAGCACCAGCAACGGTCCGGGGCTTGAAGTTTTTCTTTCCACCACGAATACGGTCGGTGCGAACAGCCGCAATCTTGGCCGTTTGCAACGCACCTCCGGCGCGCAGAGTTACAATGTGCCTGCCGGCGTTACGCTAACGACATACAATTGGGTGATCATTCACTGCGTGCCGTTCAATGTCACGTTCGGTTACGCGCAGTTGCAATAAATCGTTTGCCGGTTAGCCAGTTGGCCAGTTTATTCGTGGATTTTTAACCGGCGAACTGGCGAACCGGTTAACCAGCAAACCAAACAAGGAAACGATTATGCGATCTCTACGAATTTATTTTTTACTTCTTGCCGGCCTGATGTTAGCGAGTGAAATTGTTCACGCCGGCGCGTGGACGCAAAAGCGCGGTCGTGGCTACTACGAGCTGAAATTCTATTTCATCAATGCCAATCGCTTTTACGAGCCGGATGGGAGAATCATCGACATCCCGACGCTGGCGGAATATACGACGAGCTTTTATGGAGAATATGGCCTCAACGACTGGCTAACAGTGATGGGCGACTTTCCTTATTTATAAGCGCATCACGTTGAACCGCCAAATCGGCAATCGCTCGGGCTTCGTCTTTTTTCCCGGCGACTCGGTTGCCGGCATCTCGGACGCGGAAGTCGGTGTGCGGCTCGGATTGCTGCGCGGCGGCCCGACCGTGATCAGCGCCGGCTTCAAATTCGGCTTGCCGATTGGCGATAACACCCAAGCGAACGGTTTGCTCACCGGCGACGGTGAGTTCAACCAAATTCTTTCGCTGCAACTTGGGCATTCATTCTATCCGGCGCCGATTTATTTCACCAGCGAGGCCGGCGTGAACAATCGCACCAACGGTTATTCGGATGAGTTCCGCTACGAGGCTGAGGTTGGTTACACCTTCGGCAAAAGGTTGACGGTGAATTTCAAAATAAACGGCGTGGAGTCATTTCAAAACGGCGACGATGAGGTCAAGGGCGGCATGGGCGGTTTGTTTGCGAACAATCAGGAGTATCTCGCTTATGGTTCGGGTATGTTTTACAACTTTTATAAAAATATCGGCGTCAATGCGCGCGCAGCTTTTGCCAGCAGAGGGCAGAACGTGCTGGCACGGCCGCAATTTTTCTTCGGCGTGTTTTTGAAGCAATGATTTCGCCAACGGTGAAGAAAAAACTCCCGCTGATTTTGGCCAGGCGCTTTCGGCGGGAGTTTTTATTTTCTATGGCCGACCAGTTCGTGGTCAAATTTCACAACGGCGAAAACATTTCGCGCGCCGTCGCGCAGCTTTTGCAACCGAAACCGATGCGACGCCGGAATAACTATCTCAGCCGTCGAAGTTATAATTATTCGCCAGCCGCCATCGCATAAAAAATAAATGTCATTCCGTAGGAATGTCCATGTCCGTTTGGACACCCATTATGATGAAAATATATTTCGTAGTAGTGCCCTACGGGCGTAGCCTTCAGGCACCGACCCTGAAGGGTTTACTACGAAAGCTATTTTCGTGGTAATCTTTTTTGTTTTCAGCAATCATCTCGAATTGCAACAGGATTCTTCCAGAATGATATTGAAAAATTCATTATTCCAACAAGGCTCAAAAATATGTTTCTCACTTTCGACAAATCTATCACCCAAAATTTCGACGAAGCGATTCGGCGCGAGTGGCTGGAAACCAATGGTCTCGGCGGTTGGGCGAGCTCGACGATTGCCGGCGCGCACACCCGGCGTTATCACGGCCTGCTGGTCGCCGCGACGAAGCCGCCGGTCGGACGCATGGTGCTGCTGTCAAAGTTAGATGAGACATTGGTGAACAACGGCCAGCGTTTTGAATTGGGCTGCAGCCGTTATCCCGGCGCGATTCATCCGCGCGGTTTTGAGTATCTGCAAGCTTTCGAGAAATTTCTCTTTCCAATTTTCGAGTACGAAGCCGGCGGCATAAAACTTCGCAAAACCATCGCTGCAGTGAATGATGAAAATACGACGTTGATTTTGTACGAAGTTTTAAAAACGCCGGTCAATTTTTTCATGGAACTGCGGCCTTTTATCGCCTACCGCGACTATCACAGCATGACGCACGCCAACGACGCGATCCGCCGTGAGGTGAAATTCGAGAACGGTATTTTTCGCAACCAGCCTTACGACGGCGTGCCCGAGCTGTTCATCTCGGTTCCCGGAGCAACATTTAACGCCCAACCTGACTGGTATCGCAATTTTGAATACAGCATTGAGCAACATCGCGGCCTCGATTCTCGCGAAGATCTTTTTACTCACGGCGTTTTTAAACTCATTCTGCAAACCGGCGACAAGCTCGGCGTGATCATTTCGACGGGCAATCCCGCCGGTCGAGACGCTTTCAAATTACTCGCGAGTGAAAAGCGCCGCCGCGAAAAGTTACTCGACAGCCCGAGCAGCAAAGACGAATTTTCAAAAATCTTGACGCTCGCTGCCGACCAGTTCGTCGTCAAACGCGGGGAAGATTTGAAGACGCTGATTGCCGGCTATCATTGGTTCTCCGATTGGGGCCGCGATACGATGATCTCGCTGCCGGGCATCTGCCTCGTCACCGGCCGTTTTGAAGACGCCCAAAAAATTTTGCGCGCTTTTGCGCAGAGCGCGAGCCAGGGCATGCTGCCCAATCGCTTTCCGGATGCCGGCGAACAACCGGAATACAACACCGTCGACGCGACGCTGTGGTTTTTCGTGGCGATTTACAAATATCTGCAAGCGAGCGGAGATGAAAAATTCGTGCACGACGAGTTGATGCCGACTCTCCGCGACATTATTGCGTGGCATGATCGCGGCACGCGCTACCGCATTCACACTGATACCGACGGCTTGCTTTACGCCGGCGAGCCAGGCGTGCAACTGACGTGGATGGACGCCAAAGTCGGCGACTGGGTGGTAACGCCGCGCCAGGGAAAAGCGGTCGAGATCAACGCACTGTGGTACAATGCGCTGATGATTTTTGCCGAGCTATCCAAACGCTTTGGCAACGCGATGGAAGCAAAGCAATTTCTCCAAAGAGCGGCGCAAATTAAAGAACGCTTCGTTGAAGTTTTTTGGAACGAAACGACCGGTTGTCTCTACGACTACATCGATGGCGAACACAAAGACGCCGCGCTGCGCCCGAACCAGATTTTCGCGTTGAGCCTGCCCTTCCCATTGCTCGAAGGCGAGAAAGCGAAAAAAGTTTTGAAGATCGTCGAAACGAAGTTATACACGCCGGTGGGCTTGCGCAGTCTCGCGGCGGATGATCCCAGCTATCGCCCGCATTACGGCGGCGATCAATGGTCGCGCGACAGCGCTTATCATCAGGGCACGGTTTGGAGCTGGCTGCTCGGCCCGATGATCACGGCGATCGTCCGCGTCGAAGGCGAGGCCGGAAAAATGCGCGCGAAACAATTGCTCGAAAATATCACGCCGCATCTCAGCGACGCCGGCCTCGGCACGATCTCGGAAATTTTCGACGCCGAGCCGCCGCATTCACCGCGCGGCTGCATGGCGCAAGCTTGGGGCGTCGCCGAAGTGTTGCGGGCTTATGTTGAAGAGGTGATGGTTGAAATGCCTAAGAAAACGCGAACACGCACATAGAAAAATCCCGCTGAATGGCGCATCCTTTCAGCGGGATTTTTTTATTTTATCGGGTGCAAGGGAAAATAGCGTTTACTCCGTCAAGAGCATCTTCTTTGTTGCCGTGAAGCTTCCGGCTTGCAGGCGATAGAGATAGACGCCTGAAGCAAAACCGGACGCATTAAATTCTGCCGCATAATGTCCCGCCGCAAATTGTTGGTTATCCACCAAAGTCGCCACCTCCTGGCCGAAAATGTTGTAGACTTTCACGGAAACGATCTCGGGCTTGGGAAGCGAGAAATGAATCTCCGTGCTCGGGTTGAATGGGTTCGGGTAGTTTTGGTAAAGTGCATAATCCGCAGGTAAAGCAGCTTCCGTATTATCTTGGCTGATTGCTTTGCAAGGCGGAACACACCAAGGCTTGCCATAGGTGCCAGGTTGATTGGAGGACTCAGACTCCCAACCGTTCGTGCCCATTGCCGTAACCTTGTAGGTATAATAATCGGTGGCGCCGCCTTGAGTTTGAATGGTGATTTGCGAGTCAACCCAATTAGCCCAAGTTCGACAGTTAAAAAATCTTTGCCCGCCTCCCACGCACGGGCGTAACCCGCGTTCGTGCCTAATGGCGACGCAAGAGCGGTGTAGTGAAGACCTACCCCCTTGACTTGGGCGGT
>Ga0073934_10006343_pt1 | contig 17317 bp, 17 predicted proteins | sample LarsenN4metaG_FD_76834 | JGI IMG/M metagenome (GOLD analysis project Ga0073934, IMG submission 76834) | Hot spring sediment bacterial and archeal communities from British Columbia, Canada, to study Microbial Dark Matter (Phase II) - Larsen... ... | reverse complement strand
AGGCTCTGGCGATCGAAGTTTTTGCGGCCGTGCGCACGCACAACCCGCTGGGATCGGGAAACGGTTTTCGTCTGCGCGAAAGGGCAGGCAAAGTTTGGAGCCTGCTACGCCGGCCTGTGAGCCAGCCCCACGACGGGAAGTGAGTGGGCTTGTTGTTTCTGTAACCAATTGAATAGGCACGGGTTAGGTCACAAATGCCCCTGTAGGTGACGGGGCGGAGCTGTGTGGAGCAAACAATGAGCATTGCGCCCGAGGGCCTTAAGGTTTGGCCAACAATTAATTGTCCGTCCCTTGATGCTGCACTTCTACCAGCCGAGTACATTGAACCACATTGGTACGCAGCGTATACGTGCGCGCGTCATGAAAAAAAGGTTGCTGAACAACTGCAAAGTAGATGCGTGGAATCCTACCTTCCGCTCTATGAGACGGTACGCCGCTGGAGGGACCGTCGTAAGCGCGTGGCACTGCCCCTCTTCCCCGGCTATGTTTTCGTTCGCATCGCCCTAAAGGATCGCTTGCAGGTGCAGCAAATTCCCAGCGTCGTGCGCCTGGTGAGTGTCAATGGCCGTCCGAGTGCACTGCCTGACGCTGAGATTGAAACTCTGCGCAGCGGGCTAGCGCAGAAACTACGTGCCGAGCCTCATCCATACATAACTGTCGGACGAAAGGTGCGTATCAAGGACGGGCCGCTTGCGGGGCTGGAGGGAATCCTCCTGCGCAAAAGAAACGCTTTTCGGGTCTTGCTTTCGATCGAGCTCATCATGCGTTCCATTGTAGTTGACGTCGACGCGGCCGATGTCATGCCCGTCTCCAATTCGAGGTGAACACAAGTGGCGGACGGCACTGTAGGAACTAACCGAGCGACTCCGACGGAGGAGACTGTGCTCTCTCTGGGAGTTCGCAACGGCCTTGAACTAGCCATAAAGCGCCGCTCCGAAAAGACGTTGGGCAAGATCATTTCGCAACCATCAGCTCCGGACCTGATAATCGGCGTGGCCATCGAGCCACTTGTAGTGTTCCCCGACGACAGGGGTTTTTTTGCCGAGCTCGCTCGCCTCGGGAACAAAGGCATCACCGAGGGAATGGCGCCCGACGCGAGACGCCGGATTCAGGTGTCGACGACCTTGACCTATCCCGGCACCATCAAGGCGATTCATTACCACTACGAACAAACGGACCTGTGGGCACCTGTTTCAGGAATGCTGCAAGTCTTCTTGTGTGACCTTCGACGGAGCTCGGAGACATTCGGCCTGATCAATACTCTGTATGTTGGTCGCTTCAGGCCTTGGGAGATCTTGATTCCGCCGGGTGTTGGCCACGGATACAAGGTGCTCGGCACCGAACCAGCACAGTTGGTTTACATCACCGACCGCTACTATGACCCGACCGACGAAGGCCGGCTGCCGTACAACCACCCCGGTATTGCCTACGATTGGGAGACCCAACACAAGTAGCCCGCTAGCATGAGAGTCTTGATCATCGGCGGGACCGGCTTGCTGGGGAAGGCACTGCTCCAGGGATGGACCGGCGATGAAGTAATCGCCACGGGTTCGCGAGATGCGGACATACGCGACGAGACTCAAGTCCAAAACCTTGTCTCACGTTGCAGACCAGACTGGACAATACTCGCAGCCGCGTATACGGACGTGGACGGCTGCGAAAAAAATCCAGTCTTGGCCCACGCCGTGAACTGTGGAGGTGCTGCCAACGTGGCTCGAGTGGCTCGCGAGTACGGATCGCGCCTCATGCTGATCAGCACCGATTATGTGTTCGACGGGGCGAAATCAACTCCCTATGAAGTGAACGATCCCGTCTCACCGATTAACGTCTACGGTAAGACGAAAGCGGCCGCCGAGGCCGCCGTCCGGGAGAACCTGCCAGATTGTTGCATCGTGCGCACCGCGTGGCTGTTCGGGGTTGACGGCAAGTGCTTTCCGAACACCATTCTGGCTCTCGCGCGGGAAAGAAAGGAGCTCTTGGTCGTGGCGGACCAGCGGGGATCTCCTACGTTTAACCGGGATCTCGCTCGTGCAATCGTGGAACTCACGCGAGTCAATGCGGAGGGGACAGTTCATGCTACGAACTCGGGTGATTGCACCTGGTTTGAGTTTGCGCAAGCGCTCTCGCAGGCTGCCAATCTAGCACAAATCGTGGTCAAACCCATTTCGACTGAAGAATTGCCACGACCGGCGAAGCGGCCAAAATACTCGGCTCTCTCACACGCGAGTTTGTGGAAGTACGGCATCTCCATGAGGCCTTGGCAAAGAGCTCTCAAGGACTACCTTGACGAGCGCCTCGACAAGATCTGGGTGGTGAGAAGGCAAGCCGCTACCGCTAGCGAAGTGCTCCCCACCGGGAGCAGTAGTGGGGAAGGGAGTAAAAGATGAAAGGCGTTGTGCTGGCCGGGGGAACGGGTTCACGGCTGTATCCGCTGACACGTGTTACAAACAAGCACTTGTTGCCCGTGTATGACAAGCCCATGATTTATTACCCGCTCTTGACGCTGGTGGAGGCGGGCATCTACGACATCCTTATTGTGACCGGGGGGAACAGCGCTGGGGATTTCTTGCGGCTCCTTCGAAATGGCAAGGACTTCGGACTGCAACAACTCAATTTTGCCTATCAGGAGGGAGAAGGCGGAATCGCCGATGCTTTGCGGCTCGCTGAGCACTTTGTAGACGGAGACAAATTCTGCGTGATCTTAGGAGACAACATCATCGAGGGCAACATTCGAAAGGCCAGGGAGAAGTTTGAGAAGCAGGAGCGGGGAAGCATGATCCTGCTCAAGGAAGTGCCCGATCCCGAACGATTCGGCGTTCCCATTTTCAACAACGGACGCATTGCCCGCATTGAAGAGAAGCCCAAGGTGCCTCTGTCGTCTTACGCCGTGATCGGCACCTACTTCTACGATGACACAGTGTTTGACCGAATCCGCGGGCTGAAACCTTCAGCGCGCCGCGAGTACGAAATCACCGACGTGAACAATTCCTACGTGGCGGACGGTCAACTCAACCATGAGATCCTTGAAGGCTGGTGGACTGACGCCGGCACTTTTGAGTCGTTGTGGCGGGCCAGCAACTTGATTCGAGAGAAGGCCGTGCAAGAATCCGCCAAAGCTCTCGCCGTTGGGATGGAACGCTGACGATGAAAGTCCTTGTCACAGGTGGGGCGGGCTTCATTGGTTCTAACTTTGTTCACCACTTATTGGTCCATCATCCAGATTCCAAAATTGTCGTGGTGGACAAGCTGACCTATGCCGGAAATCTCAAGAACCTCGACGGGGCACTCAGGGATTCCCGATTCCGCTTCGTGCGCCTCGACGTGAGTGACCCGGAAGTGGCCGAGGTCGTCAAGGGATGTGATGCCGTGGTGCATTTTGCCGCCGAGAGCCACGTTGATCGCAGCATCGAAAACGCGGCTCCATTCGTACGCACGAACGTGGAGGGCACGTGGCACATGGTGGAGGTCTGCCGCCGGGCAGGAGTGGGCCGCTTTCTCCACGTCAGCACCGACGAAGTCTATGGAAGCCTCGGCCCGAGCGGGAGGTTCACGGAATCCTCGGCCCTTGCGCCGACGAGTCCCTACGCTGCGAGCAAAGCGGCAGCAGACTTGATGGTGCAATCTTATGTCCGCACCCACGGGTTCCCGGCAATCATCACACGCTGCTCGAACAATTACGGCCCCTACCAGTTCCCCGAGAAATTCATTCCCTTGATGATCGCGCAGGCCATGGCAAAACAGCCTTTGCCCATCTACGGCGACGGACAGAACGTGCGCGACTGGATCCATGTGTCGGATCACTGCCGCGCTCTCGATCTGGTGTTGCGCAAGGGGCGGGAGGGCGAAATCTACAACATCGGCGGCGGGTGCGAGATGGAGAATATCGCCGTGGCGCGGAAAATCCTGCATGCGCTCAACCGGCCAGAGAGTCTGCTGAGATTCGTGACGGATCGCCCGGCCCATGACCGCCGCTATGCGCTCAATTGCACGAAGGTGAAGAGCGACATCGGCTGGGAACCGCTTTGGGATTTCGACGGGGGACTAGCCGAAACGATCCGCTGGTATCAGACGAACTCAGCCTGGTTGGAGGAGACCCGCAGCGGCCAGTATAGGGATTATTTCGAGCGACATTACGTGCACCGCGAAACCACGTTCGCGGCAGTCAACAGTCGTTCCAACTGAGGTTTGACCATTCCTCCAGAAATCGAACTCACGGAGCCCGCTGAAGCGAATTCGGTACGGCCCAAGCAACTCGCGTCGCCGGCATTGCTCGCGCGAAACGCCACGCTCAATCTTGTCACCGAGGTGTGGATTTTTCTGGTCCTGATCGTGGCCATGCCAAAGCTCGTGACTTTCCTGGGCGAGACCTCCTTCGGCCTGTTTTCGTTGGCATGGGTCGTAATCGGGTACCTGACATTTCTCGACATTGGCGTCAGCCGGGCCGTCACAAAGTTTGTTTCCGAACATCTCGCCGAACAGAACTTGGCATCAACGCGCCAGGTCGTTCGCACCGCACTTGTCGCCAATCTGGCTCTGGGACTGGCTGGCGGCTTGGCGATCGTTTTGGTGTCGCCCTATCTGGTCCATTCGGTCTTCAAGGTTTCGGCCGATCTCGAAAACCAGGCGCGGCTCGTGTTCTATGCCGCTGGTTTCGCCGTGCCGGTGTTGTTGGTGCAGGGAGTTCTTCGGGCCGTATTGAGCTCGTTCCAGAGATTTGGCTGGATTAACGCGGTCAATGGGCTGGCGACCACGGCCCAATGGGGCCTGGCCTGCTGGCTGGCGTGGAGAGGTCATGGAGTCGCCGTAGTGGTGCTGGCTACTGTCGGAGCCCGTATGGTAGCGGCCGCCGCTTATGGAGCTGTCTTGTTTCGCGTGCTCCCCGGCCTCCACCTTTTTCGCATCCGCGGCCTGATTGGATTGCCGAAACTTCTTCGGTTCGGAAGCTGGGTCACCGTTTCGCAGTTGGTGAGCCCCGCACTCGTTTATCTTGACCGTTTGCTGATTGCCTCGTTCGTCTCATTGGGGGCGGTCACGCTTTATACGGTGCCCTACGAAGTCATGATGAGACTCCGAATCATCCCGTCGAGCCTGGTAACCACTCTTTATCCGGCGTTCAGCGAGCGAAGAGCGAGCCAGGACGAGGCGAATCTTCAGCGGCTGTATGACGGCTCCGTGCGATACCTTTTACTTCTCCTTGTGCCGGGAATCGTCTTTCTCTTCGTGCTGGGCAACGACCTACTGGGCCTCTGGATGGGCACAGCTTTTGCCAGTCAGACCTCAGTGGTTCTCCAGATCCTCGCTGCTGGAGTCCTCGTCAATTGTCTTGCCAATGTTCCTTACTATGCCATACAGGCTTTGGGGCGTCCGGACCTTACGGGGAAGTTTCATCTTCTTGAGTTGCCGCTATACATCGGCCTATGCGCGCTCACAATTCCTCGATGGGGGATAGCAGGAGCGGCTTTAGCCAACACAATGCGCGTCTCACTGGACGCCGGCCTGCTCTTCTGGGCCGCGCGCCGATACTGCCATTGCTCTTTGGGTGAAGGATGGGCTCGAACCGCCGCGCGCATTCTGATGCTGGGCGTCCTGCTGGGTCTGGCACTACTGGGCGTCCGGTCTGCGATCGCATCGGTGTGGATGCGCCTGGCGTTGGGCGCTTTCGCGGTCGGACTGTATTTCCTGGCCGCTTGGATTTTCGTACTCGATGGCCGCGATAAGCCGCGTATAAGCGAAGCATTGAAAATGCTCATCGGGCAACCGGCGTCCTGAGGGATCAGGCTGAAGCAGCCTCCTAGTAGCTATGTCAGATAATTATTCGCCTTTGGTCAGCATCATAACGCCGACCTACAATCAGGAAAAGTTTATCGGTCCCTGCATTGAAAGTGTCTTGAAGCAGACCTATCAAAACTGGGAGCAGATTATCATCGACGACGGCTCGACCGACCGCACGGCTGAGATCATCCGACGGTATGGCGACCCGCGCATTCGATATGTTTCGCAAGCAAATCTCGGAATTGAGGCGCTAACCGAGACCTACAACAGGGCCCTCCAACATTGCACTGGTGATCTAGTCGCAATCCTCGAGGGAGATGACTTCTGGCCGGAGAACAAGCTTACTGCTCAAGCCCCCGCCTTTGAGAACCCAGAGGTCATCCTCGCTTACGGCCTGGTGGCTGACGTCACTCCAGATGGAACTTGGAGTGGAAGGCTAAGTCGTTCGGCACGGAAGAGAATGAGGTTGAACAAGTCTATTCTTGCCAATGACCCGATTGGATCGACCCCCCGTCACATGTTGAGAGCCGACGGTTTGGATTTGGTCCCAGCGTGTACGATTGTGATCCGGCGTTCCTCTCTGGAGAAGATAGGCGGCTTTCAATACGCACCTGGGCTTTGCGTGACCGATTTTCCGACGGTTCTTCAGCTTGGCCTGTTTGGGAAATTCCACTACAGCTGCGAAATCATGGGATACCGTCGGAGACATCTGGGGTCAGCAACTTTTCGAAACTTGGCACGGATCAAAGCTGGTGCCCGCTCGCTCGTTGACCGTATCCTGCAAGAAAATGGTTTCAACTTCTCGAGCTCAGAGCAACGTGCCATCGAGCGGACCTGGCAGCGGGCCGAGTACCCCTGGGAGTTTACTGCCGGTCGTCTAAGCCTCTTGGACGGGGAATGGAAGGGCGCCCGAGCCCACTTCGTGCGGGCGCTAGGGCCCTCCGAGCCCCTCGTCTTTGTTGCTGCTGGAGTGGGTTGGCTACTCTCCTGGTTCAGGCGGGACTTGGAAAGCCTTATCAACCTAGCAGGGGGAACGCATCTTCAGAAGCAACAATCAGTTGATTAGTCAGGCGTGTTTGGTAGATTGCGGCAGCCGGTCCGGACGTCAATGAAGTATCCCACTTTCAAACCAACTCAGACATTCAGCGGGAATGCGGGCAGGTGGTGGATCCTCGCCATTCTGTTGTTCTCGTTGCTGCCAGAGGGGCTTCCCGTAACTCTCGCAGGACGAACCCCACAAGTCTTCCTGTTCGACCCACTGATCCTGGGAGTCACAGGTTACTTGCTAGTGAGCTTCTTTCTGGGCGGATTCGTCTTTGACTTCTCCGAGAAGCGAGTACATCTACTTGCCCTGGCGTTCATCTTCGCCCATTTGGTTTCCCTTCTCTTCAATTATCGCGATGTCGCGAGGAGTATCCTTGCCATCAAAGTCTCGTTATTCGGGTACCTGACATACTTGATCGCGGCTTCTGTGATTCGATCGAGATCCGACTGGAGGAAGGCGCACTACACCATTCTGCTCTGGGGCACTACCTTGGGTTCTTTGATTCTCATCGGCTTTGTCATGGACTGGTCCTCCATTATCATCGCCCAGGCGAGCTACGAGGTTAAGGAGGAAATCGGCATTTCTGTTGGGAGGAGCAATTTTCTGGCGGCCCTATTGGTGCCGATTTTCCCCATTGCCATCGCTGAGATGCTTTCAAGGCGCGGCTACCTGAGGGCCTTATTGGGTATCCCCGTCGCCATCATGACATTCAGTCTGCTGGTTACCATGTCGAAAGGTGCGTTCGTGGCACTTCTCCTGGGGTCGCTGTGCACCCTGCCATTGATGGTAAGGGCAGGACTGAAAGCGAGACACGTACTTGCCTTTGCCGCACTCGCCACCTGCTTTCTTCTTGTGCTTCCCGCGGATCTGCTTTCAGCCAACTACGAGATGTTTCTATACCGCTGGGAAAATCCCGAGTTCATTGGACGCTTTGACTTGTGGAAAGTCGCCTGGGACGCTTTTCTGGACAACCCGGTTACGGGCGTGGGAGCCAACAGTATCTACATCTATAACCGACAATATGCCGTCGACGTATTGTACACGCACAACTTCGTTCTCAATTTTCTGGCGGAACTTGGACTGATTGGGGCCCTGCCCTTTTTCTTCCTGCTAATAGTGCTGCTGAATCGGGGCTTCAGATTGTGCTTGTCCACGTCCTGGGATCCGGGCACGAAATTCAGCTCGATCGGAATTTTCACAGGTCTCGTGTGTACTTTGTTGCATGGTTTGGTAGAACCCACATTCCCTGCACAGCACTATTCGGCTCTCTTCTGGGCATTCAGCGCGGTCCTCTTGTTGAGTTCCCGGTTCCAGAAACAGCGAACTGCCACCTGAAGCCCGAGGGCAGAGCTGTGGGGGTTCCACCCGCTTGCCAACGGTCCGGCCCCTGATCAGCGCCAATGGACGAGCGGAGAAACTGCGCTTATGGTTGCCATTCATGAACTGACAAACAAGAGATTACTAATCACTGGTGGCGCGGGCATGATTGGAAGTACGCTCGCCCACCTCGCGGTTCAGTTCGGAGCCGCTGTCCGCGTTGTGGATGCGTTACTCCCCCTTTACGGGGGCAATGAATTCAATCTGCGGGGTATTGAGGATCGGGTTGAGTTCATTCGCGGTGACATTCGCGACGAAGAGGTCATGCGGCATGCCGTGGAAGGGATCGATTACGTTTTCGACTTGGCCGCCCAAGTAAGTTATGTGCACAGCAACAAAGATCCGCTTCTCGACTTGGACATTAACTGTCGGGGGCACCTCGTTGTTCTGGAAGCATGCCGGCAGTTCAATCCCAAGGCAAAGCTAGTCTTTTCCAGTTCGCGGTTCGTCTATGGCCCAACCTTGTACAACCCAGTGAACGAAGATCATCCGACAAACTGCAAGAGCATCTACGGAATCCACAAGCTGACCGCGGAGAAATACTTCCTTTTCTACCACGCGGCTTTCGGTCTGGACACCGTTTGCGTCCGGATTGCAAATCCCTACGGCCCGCGCCAACAGATGAAGCACAGCGCCTACGGTATCGTCAATTGGTTTATCAGGCTGGCGATGGAGGGAGACCCTCTCACGATCTATGGAGACGGAGCGCAGATCCGTGACTACATCTTTGTAGAAGACACTGCCAGCGCCCTCCTGGCTGCCGCAGTGTCCCCAGCGACTTCGGGGCAAATTTACAACCTGGGCTCGGGTGTGGGTACGACTTTTCGGCAAATGGTGGAGACAATCGCTCAATTGGTCCCACACACTCAAATCCGCGAAGTGCCTTGGCCTGCAGACCGTTACTTCGTTGAAACCGGTGATTATGTCTCTGACATCGGTCGCCTCCGTGCAGCTACGGGTTGGTCCCCACAGGTGGATTTGCCCTCCGGAATCCTGCGGACAATCGAGTTTTATCGCGAGAACACTCAGCACTATTGGAGCTCGTCGGCAAGACTAAGTGTGCGACCGTGAGAGTTCTTTACATTGTGTCTACGCACCCGGCCTTAACTCATACTTTCATTTTGCGCGAAATCCAGATGCTGCGGACCTTGGGATTCGAACTCACGATCGGTCAACTTCGGCCATTGCACAAAACCCCTGCGGCAACTGGTTTTGAGGATCTTGAGCCCCTAGTCTGTGGTGGGAAGTGGCTCTCGCTCGACATGTTGGCCGGCACCGCCTATTTTGCCTTGAGGTATCCCGACCGGCTGCTACGTTGCATTTGGTTTGCGCTCCGAACCTGGCGTCAACCGTCCCTAACCGGCCCGACGCTCTTTGTGACTCTGGCAGTCGTTGGGCTGGCTTTTCGACTTCGGAATTCTGGGATAGGCCATGTTCGTGCCCATTTCCTGCACACAGAGGCTGTGGGCAGTATGATGTTCGCTCATCTTCTGGGAATCCCTTACAGCATCACCGCCCATACAGTGGTGCTGCACCACTCACGATCGACTATCAGAAGGATCGTCGAGGAAGCATCTTTCCTGGTCGCTGATACCAGCGAGGTTCGCGATTTCTTGCTCACTTTGGGGGCTCGGCCGCCAGAGTTGTACTTGATTCGCAACGGTGTTTCCCTCACTGAGTTCGAGATCCACAAAAGGCAAGTCACATCGAGTCCTCCGCTGATTCTTGCAGTGGGTCGGCTTATTCCGAAAAAGGGGTTCCACGTACTACTCGCAGCCTGTCACCAATTGCTCCATCAAGGTGTTTCATTTCAACTGCTTCTTGTTGGGGATGGAGAGGAGCGCAGAACGCTTGAGAAAATGCGGCAGGAACTTGGTTTAGAGGATAGGGTGAAGTTCCTCGGGTACTTGAGTGCCTCAGAACTGAGAGACTTGTACTACAAGGCAACTGTTCTGGCGGTGCCTTCGGTCGTGTCTCCAGACTTGGACAAAGACGGTCTTCCGACCGTCATTGTCGAGGCTCTGGCCGCGGGTGTTCCAATCATTGGTTCGGATGTCGGAGGCATCCCAGAGGTAATTCATCATGGAGTTACTGGTCTTCTGGTCCCGCCGAATGAGCCCGGGATGCTCGCAGATGGATTGCGGACCCTGCTCACCCAGGCCGAAGTTCGGAACCGATTCGCCACGGAGGGTCGTCGATTCGTGGTCAAGGAATTTGACCTACATAAGAACGTTGAGGCCCTGGGCGCACTTCTGGGTGGCCGAGATGCAGCTATGGGCAAGCACGAAGTGGAGGAAGGTTTCCGGGAAGCGCATTGCGACTGAGCCGGCTCGCGAACATAGTGCCGCGCTGTGGCGCTGCAGAAACCAAGAGGGTCAATCTATGAGATCTGAAGGACGGCAACACGTGGACACGATTCTACCTGACGATCGAAAAGTTCTAGAGGCAGAGTTTCACGATAGGCTGCGGGACCCGGCTCTTCGGAAGGATCCCCAGATTTACGCCAAGCTCACTTCGAACAAGAAGTGGTACAGCGTCACGCGAAAGAGCCGGATGTTCACCGAGAACTTTCTTAGACAACATGCGAAGGGCGCCCAAAGCCTCGATTACGCTTGCGGAGATGGGTACTACTCGCTCCTGATGGCCGAGGCTGGAGCCGACACAACCGGCATCGACATTTCCGAGGTGTCTGTAAGAAACGCGGCTGAGGAGGCCAGGCGCCGCGGACTGAAGGCTGACTTCGTCGTCATGGATTGCGAGCAACTCGAGTTCCCAGATGCCATGTTTGACCTGATCAATGTGAACGGTGTCTTACACCACTTGGATCTGAGTCGCGCCTTTCCTGAGCTGGCCCGCGTGCTTAAACCGTCGGGCAGCATCATCTGTGTGGAAGCGCTGGCCCACAATCCGGTCTTTCAAACCTACCGGCGGCTGACGCCGCATTTGCGCACGGAATTTGAAACAGAACACATTCTGCGGCGACGTGATGTGATGAAGGCCAGAGATTTTTTCAACCGAGTCGAATGCCGGTTCTTCCACCTGGCGAGTTTGGCGGCAGTGCCATTTCGGAAGTCACCTGTATTTGAACCACTTTTATCGTCCCTCGAACTTGTGGACAACGGCTTGATGAGATTACCGGGGGTCCGCTGGTGGGCTTGGCAGATAGGATTTGTGCTCTCCGAACCGAAGCACTAAGATGCCCTGATTTCATTTGCGATGAACATCTGGATTCTTAACCATTACGCTGACACCCCTGACCGCCAGGCGACCCGTAGCTACGACCTCAGCAAGCAACTGGTCGACCGGGGGCATCAGGTAACGATTTTTGCAGCCGGCTTCAACCACTACAGCTTCAAGGAGGAACGCATCCGCCCCGCCGAATCCTGGCGGGAAGAGGATTTGAACGGCGTCCGCTTTCTCTGGCTGAAGACGCCTCCCTACCGGAAAAATGATTGGCGGCGCGTGGCGAACATGATCAGCTTTGCCTGGCGCGCCTTGTGGCTGGGCCTGAAGCTCGAGGACAAGCCGGACGCCATCATAGGAGTTTCGGTGCACCCCCTGGCTGCGCTGAGTGCCTGGGCGCTGTCGGTGGCAAAGAGGAGCCGATTCTTCTTCGAGTTGACCGACCTCTGGCCAGAAGTCCTGGTGGATTTCGGGATGCTTTCTCGACGCCATCCGGCTACATGGCTGCTCCGCGCATTGGAGAAATTTCTGTACCGCAGGGCCGAGCGCATCATCATGATCTGGCCGCGCACGGAAGGTTATGTCGCCCGTTACGGAATCTCCCCGGAAAAGATCGTGTGGATCCCGCACCTGGCGGATCCGAGCCGCTACCAGGAGTTGAAACCCTACCACGGAACGATTGGTGAGCGGTTCACGGTGATGTACTTGGGTAGTTTCGTCAATTTTATGGCCATGGAAGTGATTCTGGAGGCGGCAAAGCTGCTTGAAGATCGTGGCCGCCGCGACATTCGGCTCGTGCTCGTTGGCAGCGGTACTGAAAAGGAGCGCCTGGCACGGCTCGCGTCAGACCTCGGATTAGGCAATGTCGAATTCCCCGGTCTCGTGGCAAAGAAAGATATCGCCAGGACCATGGGAGAAGCCGACGCGTTCGTCGTGGCGCTGAAAAATGTGCCACTCTTGAAATACGGAATCAGCTTGAACAAGGTTTGCGACTATCTGGCATCGGCCCGTCCGACGATTCTGGCTGGCGAGCCAGGATATGACCCCATCCAGCAAGCCAGGGCAGGCATCTCTGTGCCCGCGGAAAATCCCGCGGCTCTGGCTGACGCCGTAGAAACGTTGATGGCGATGTCCCCGGAGAAGCGCGTCCAGATGGGCAGGAACGGGCGCGAATATCTCGAGCGGGTGCACGGCATTCAAGTGCTGGTAGATCGCCTGGAGAAAGTACTGATCGGTTGCGACCCCGCTGAGGCGATTAGAACCAAGGCCGCCGCCCCCGGAAAGGAAACTGAGGTTCATTCCCTCTAAGTGAAACGCACGTTTGATCTGATTCTTTCGCTGGCGGGGCTGATCCTTGTTGCGCCGCTCCTTGCTGTTGTGGCCTTGCTGATCAAATTGGACTCGCCGGGACCGGTGTTTTATCGGGGCGTGCGCGCAGGACGGTTTGGGAAGCCATTCCGGATTTTCAAGTTCCGAACCATGGTGCAGGATGCCGAGAAACTTGGGGCATCATCTACGCCGGACAATGACCCGCGCGTGACTCGGGTCGGGCGCTTTCTCAGGATATACAAGCTGGATGAGTTGCCCCAACTCCTGAACGTGATCAAGGGCGAGATGAGCTTGGTTGGTCCTCGCCCGCAGTTGCTTTGGGCGGTTAAGCTGTACTCCGAAGAGGAGCGGAGAATCTTGAGCGTGCGCCCGGGGATCACCGACTATGCTTCGCTGAGGTTTGCAAATGAAGGAGAACTTCTTCGCGGCAGCGCAAACCCGGACCAAGACTACTTAGAGAAAATCCATCCGGAGAAAACCCGGCTGGCCCTTGAGTACGTGCGCGACCGCTCCTTCGCAGTCGACTGCCGCATCCTGGCGCGGACACTGTTGGCCGTCATTTTCAGGAGAGGCGCTGAACTATCCGTGAAAGGAGTCACATTGCCGCACGCTCACACATCCTCGGGAACTCCCAAGGGGAAATAAGATGGCGCTCAAATCGTTCAAGACCCAAACCGAACAGGCTGTCGGCAAGAGCATCGAAGAGATTTTCCTGACATGCTCGGATAGTGTTCAAGCTAAGCTTGAAAACTTCCCCAAATATGTCCCCCGGCAGCACCTCAAGCGCTTCCTCGCGATGTATGAGATCTTCAAACTTGTGCTTCCGGTAAAGGGTTCTGTGGTCGATTGCGGGGTCTATCGAGGATTCAGTTTGATGGCCTGGGCGAAACTGAGCACCATCCTCGAGCCGGAGAACCTCACACGAAGGATCTACGGCTTTGACACCTTCTCTGGGTTTCCTTCACTCAGCCACCAGGATCGGACACCAAGAGCGGCTTCCGAGCAAGGGGACTTCCAGACGCCGGACTCCTATCAGGAACTCGTTAGCCTGATTCGTGAATATGACAAGGATCGATTTCTGGGGCACATCCCAAAGGTGGAACTGATTCGCGGGGACGCCGCGCAGACGATTCCGGAATTCGTCGGAAAGTCCGGTCATCTCGTCGTCAGCCTGCTATTCTTGGATTTTGACCTGTACGAGCCCACCAAAGCGGCCCTGGAGCACTTTGTGCCCCGGATGCCCAAAGGCGCCGTTCTCGCTTTCGATGAGCTGGACAATCCCATCTGGCCTGGCGAAACGCTGGCCCTTGTGGAATCGCTTACACTCTCACGTCTGCGGATTCGACGTCTGGAGTGGGACCCCTACATTGGTTTCGCCATCCTCGAGTAATCTCGATTTGACAACGGATTTGAGGGAAGCTCTCGCAGAATGAGCGCATCGCCCAAAATGCATACCGAACTGGCTGAACTGGCGCGGCGAATACGGGCCAATGTGCTCCGTATGACCCACAAGGCAAAGAGTTCTCACGTGGGATCCTGCCTTTCCGAGGCCGATCTCCTCGCCGTCCTGTATGGCAAGGTGCTCAGGATCCGGCCTGGGGAACCGGATTGGCCAGCCCGCGACCGTTTCGTCTTGAGCAAGGGGCATGCCTGCGCGGGGCTCTACGCCGCTCTAGCTGAGCGCGGTTTCTTTCCCCCCGAGTGGCTCGACAGCTTCTATCAGGATGCGTCACGCCTCGCCGGCCATGTGACGCACACAGGAGTGCCAGGGGTAGAGGCTTCGACGGGGGCCCTTGGGCATGGCCTGCCGATCGCGTGTGGCATGGCGTTGGCGGCCAAGCGAGACCGGCTGCCATGTCGTGCTTTTGCCTTGCTCAGCGATGGCGAATGCGACGAGGGTTCCACGTGGGAAGCGGCGTTGTTCGCGCCGCACCACGGCCTGGACAATCTCATTGCCGTCATCGACTACAACAAAATCCAAAGCCTCGGAAGCGTGAAGGAAGTCTTGAATCTCGAACCCCTCGCAGCCAAATGGGAAGCTTTCGGATGGGCTGTGCAGGAGATAGACGGCCACGATTTGGGGCAGATCGAAGACGCGCTCACCAGCGTTCCGCTCCGGGTCGGGCTGCCAAGCTGCATCATTGCCCACACGGTCAAAGGAAAAGGCGTCAGTTTCATGGAAAACAAGCTCCTGTGGCATTACCGTGCCGCGGACGATGAGGAGTTGCGCCTGGCTCTGGCTGAGTTAGGGGTGGCGGAATGAGGGGCGCCTTCTTCCGCGCGCTGATGGAAGCGGCTGAGCAAGACGAACGAATCAACTTGGTCGTGGGAGACCTCGGTTTTGGAGTCGTGGAGCCATTCGCTGAGCGATTCCCAAACCGCTTCCTCAACGTAGGCGTGGCTGAACAGAACATGGCCAGCATAGCTGCGGGCATGGCGCTGATGGGCAAGGTGGCTTTTACGTACTCCATTGCCAACTTTCCGACGCTCCGCTGCTTGGAGCAGATTCGGAATGAGGTGTGCTATCACAAAGCAAATGTGAAGATTGTGGCCGTGGGAGGCGGGTTTGCCTACGGTTCATTAGGGATGACACACCACGCGACCGAAGATCTGGCAATCATGCGGGCGCTTCCGGAGATGGTCGTTGTGGCTCCAGCGGACCCACTTGAGGCCGAGCAAGCTACGCGTGCTATCGCGGCTCATCAAGGTCCGTGCTATCTGCGTCTGGGTAGAGCCGGTGAGCCCCAAATCCATGACTCAGGGATAGACTTTCAACTCGGCAAAGCCATACGGGTCCGCGATGGCGGCGACATCACCTTCATCTCGACAGGAGGAATTCTGCAGACTTCGGTTCAGGTGGCCGATGCGTTGGAGGCTAAGGGCATCCGCACACGGGTACTGAGCATGCATACTGTCAAACCCCTGGACACAGTAGCTGTGCTGACTGCCGCTCGAGAGACTCGGGCAATCGTAACGTTGGAAGAACACAGCGTAATTGGGGGGCTGGGTGGGGCAGTTGCCGAGTTCTTGGCAGAATCAGGCGACCCAGGGGTTCGTTTCAAACGGCTAGGACTTCCTTCTGCTTTTTCTTCTGCTGTTGGGAGCCAAGAGTACCTTCTTGCGCAAAATGGACTTTCCCTCGAATCCATTCTTGTGTCAGTTGAACCACTTCTGGAAGTCACTAGGGCCCTGTAAGCAAGATCAGCAAGATTCAGGCCCAGAAAAGTCCACACAGCCCAAATTGGATGTGTCTAATCTCGTTGGAGGAGAACAAAACTTGAGCTACCGCGTTCCGTTCGTTGATCCCCGAGAACACTATCGCAGGCTCAAAAGCGAAATCGATTTCGCCATCACAGATACGCTCGCCAGAGGGGACCTTGTGCTGCGAGAGCAACTCCGTGATTTTGAGCGGAATCTGGCAGATTTCGTCGGTGTCAAATACGCGGTTGGCGTCAACAGTTGCTATCACGCTCTGCATTTTTCTCTGCTCGCTGCTGGGATCGGTCCGGGAGATGAGGTCATCACGGTAGCCCATACCTTTGTGGCCACCGTTTCTGCGATTGTCCACGCTGGCGCAAAGCCGGTCCTGATCGATGTGAGGAAAGATTACAACATGGATCCCGATCTCCTGGAGGCGGCGATCACGCCGAGAACCAAGGCGATTCTGCCCGTCCACTTGAACGGTCGCGTCTGTGAAATGGACGGTATTCAGGCCATAGCAGATAAGCATGGTCTCATTGTCATCGAAGATGCGGCCCAGGCGCTGGGAGCCACTTTCAAGGGCAAGAAAGCGGGCTCGTTCGGACTGGCCGGTTGTTTCAGCTTCTACCCCTTCAAAGCCCTTGGGGGGCTTGGCGATGGTGGTGCTGTGACCACGAACAATCCTGAGTTCGCCCGAATCGTTACGCTACTCCGTTTTAACGGAGAGGACAGACAGACCGGAGAGTTTCACTATCACGGTTATACAGCCTTGCTGGATAACGTCCAAGCCGCCGTGCTCAATGTGAAGTTGCGACTCCTCCCCGAGTGGATTCAACATCGTCGTTCGATTGCAAAGCTCTACCACGAGAAGTTAGTGGGCATTGAAGATGTTGTGTTGCCCCACTTCGCAGAAGAGCAGCACTTTGACAGCTTTCAGAACTATGTGATCCGCACGAAGCAACGAGACGAACTGCGCGAGTATTTGAGAGCACAAGGCATTGAGACACTGGTCCATTGGCCCAAGCCAATGTGGGAGCACAAAGGGTTAGCACTGGAAAATCCCGACCTGCGGGAAACCGTGAGCATCTGTCGTGAAGTAGTCTCCCTTCCCATGAGCGCCGAAACTACGCCCGAGCAGGTAGAAATCGTAGGGCAATCCCTTCGGGATTTCTTTGCTAAAAAACGACGTGCGGTTCTGGCAACCTCGAGCGGAGGATAGGCAGTCTGACCTGCCCCCTGAAAACTAGTCCAAGCAAAATGTAGCTCTTCTGGGGTAAAACAGCCAGCCTTGGTGCTGGCACCAGGAGGAGCGATGAAGAAGAGTCGGTTCAGGGAAGAGCAGATCGTGGGGGTGTTGAAGGAGGCCGAGGCCGGGGTGCCGGTGGCGGAGATCACGCGGCGGCTGGGAGT
>Ga0073934_10006342_pt1 | contig 17318 bp, 12 predicted proteins | sample LarsenN4metaG_FD_76834 | JGI IMG/M metagenome (GOLD analysis project Ga0073934, IMG submission 76834) | Hot spring sediment bacterial and archeal communities from British Columbia, Canada, to study Microbial Dark Matter (Phase II) - Larsen... ... | reverse complement strand
CTCATCACTCCCTGGCCGCGCAGACCGGCAGCGGCGGCAGCCGCACGGCCCGGGCCGGCACCGGCGAAGACCTGCTGGCTCTCCGGAAATACGCGCAGGGCGATTCGCACCGGCTCATCCACTGGAAGGCCAGCGCCCGTCTCGGCCAGCTGATGGTGCGGCAATTCGCGGCCGAGAGCCACGACGGTTACGTCCTGTGGGTCGACGCGCCGGCGGAGGTCTGGGTGCGTCCGGAGCAGTTCGAACTGCTGTGCAGCCTCGCCGGAACGATGGCCGAAGACCTCTTCACGGCCGGACGGCTGAAAGGTCTCTGCGTGAACGACGCGCCGCTGCGCGAAGTCCGCCGCGGGCGCGACGTCGAGGCCTTCCTCGACGAGCTCGCGTTGCTCAAGCCTTCCCCGCGCGCCTCGGCGCCGCCTTTCCCGGCAGCAGGCCTCACGCGCAACGTCATCACCTTCGCCCCGGAGGGCGTGAAAGGAGTCGCCGCCTATGTCGACGGCAGCAAAGCGGCCGCAGCTTAACCTCGACGAGCTGCGCCGGCTCAAGTGGCTGCTCGGCGGCGCACTGGCGCTGGTCTCGCTGTTCACAGTGTTCTTCCTCGATGTCGAGGCGCTGGGTCTGGTGGCGGTGGCGGGCACGGTCATCCTCGCGACCATCGCCTGGCCGCAGCTGCCGGCGCGCGTGCCCCCGCTGGTGTGGAAATTGGCGGTGCCGGCCATCATTGTGGCGATGTGCGCCGACTTCTATTTCTCGCCCGACACGCTGCCCGTCCTCATCCGGCTGGCGATGCTGCTCACCCTCTACCGGGCGGTATCCTACCGGGGCAAGCGCGAGGATCTGCAGCTCATCGTGCTGGGCCTGTTCCTCATCGTCGTGGCCGGCGTGCTCACGGTCACCCTGGGCTTCGCCTTCCTCCTGCTCCTGTTCACGGCCTGCGCATTGGGTTTCCTTTTCATCGTCACGCTGGTGGACACGGTGGCGCCGGAGTCCGCCGTGCTCCGGCCTGAGGAACTGCGTGAGGCGCCGGCCTGGACGCGCCTCGGCTGGGGGCGGCTCTTCGCACGGTTGCGGCAGGTGTTCGACTGGCGGTTGCTCGGGTTCACGGCCGTGCTCTTCGCCCTCGTGGTCGGCCTGTCGGGCCTGCTCTTCGTCATCATCCCGCGCTTCGAGCTGGGCAGCAGTTTCTTCCTCGACCGCTACATCACGCGCAAGAGCAAGACCGGTTTCACCGAGCGGGTGAGCTTTGGCGACGTGAGCGAGCTGATCCGCGACGAGAGCATCGCCATGCGCGTGGACCTGACCGACGCGAAATCGGTGCGCGACATCCCTTATTGGCGGCTGGTCGTGCTCGATAAATACACGCCGGAGGGTTTCCGGATGTCCACCGCGATGCAGGTGGAGCTGCAGAAAGAGCAGATCTGGCAGCAATACGTCAGGGGCAAGGCCGGCTTCGGCGGGCCGCACGCCGTCGGGGGCACCTGGACGATCTATGTCGAGCCGGGCGTGAGCCGTTTCCTGCCGCTGCCCGGTTCCTTCACGCATCTGCGGATGCGCGACATCGCGCCGGTGCAGGTGAGCCGGCGGCACCGGCTGGTCGCCCTGCGGCAGGAGCCGGTGGCGATGAACGCCTTCCAGCTCGACGGAGTCGTGCTGGACGAGCCGATCCCGGACATCCCGCTCACGAACATCCTGGCCAAGGCGGCCCGCGGCTCCCCCTTGCCCTCGCTCAATGTCCTGCGCGGCCCGGTCGGCCCCGACAACGAGGCCGTCCTGGCGCGCATCGTGGCGCAGATCACCCGCGGCGAAAACCTGTCCGCGACCGAATTCGCCCGCCGCGCGACCGCCTGGCTGCAGGAACGCCACGCCTACGCCCTCTCATCGCGTTCGCCCCCGGGACCGGGCGACGACATCGTGCGGTGGATCGACTCGAACGAGCCGGGTTTCTGCGAGTATTTCGCCACCGGCCTCGTGGTGCTGTGCCGGGCGGCCGGGCATCCGGCGCGGGTTGTCACCGGATTCCGCGGTGGTGTGCTCAATGCCTACGAAAACTACTTCATGGTGAAGAATTCCGACGCGCACGCCTGGAGCGAGGTCTTCGACAACGGCGCCTGGCAGCGCTTTGACGCCACGCCGGGTGCGATGACCTCAACCGCCCAGGCCGCGGCGTTGCGCGCGGCGCGCGCCGAGGACAGCAGCTGGGACGCGCGCTTCGACAGCCTGCGCGTCCTCTGGTATCGCCGCATCGTCAATTTCGACCAGCGCACTCAGGCCCAGATGATCGAACGGGTCCGCGGTCTGACGGTTGACACCGGCGGGGCGATCCGTGAGGCGCTCGCCGGTCTTGCGGCCCGGCTCAAGGCTTGGGTCAAACAGCCGTGGGACATGCGCCGTGTATCCCGCACGACATTCTGGCTCGTCCTGACCGTGGCCCTGGTTTGGGCGCTGGCCCGCATGTTGCCGTGGCTGTGGTTGCAGGCGCGCGCGCTGGGCGGCGAGAAAAATTTCGATCCGGTGCGGCACGAGGCCGGGCAATGGCTGCGGCGCATCGCGGAGTTTGGCGCAGCGGGCGCGGAAACGGCCGGCTTGACCGGCGTGAGGGATGAACTCAGGCGCCTTCGCTACGGCCGGCGTGAATCCTGGCCGGAGCCGCGCAGCATCTTCCGCCAAGCCCGGCGCGAGCTGCGCGCCGCGCGCGGCGATAACGCTCAGCGTGCATAAGTCGGCTATGCCGCGGTTAAGACGTCAGAGGTTAGTAAAACCCGACAAGAATCTTCCTCTGCATTCATTCGGATGAGATTGCCTTGAATTACCCCCCGTTCGGGGGTAACAGCCCGATGCCTCCAACCCCAAGGTCGCCTTGAGTTCCCCGGTTCCAACTTCCGAGGTCAGCTCTCCACCGTGCGTGTCGGTGCCCGGCGACCAAGCCGTATGGTTCAAGCAAGAGGTCCACCTACACGACGGTCAGCTCAAGTCTTGGTTGCGCGGCCAGTTCCCGGCCGTGCGCGATGTGGACGATGTCGTGCAGGAATCTTACCTCCGGGTCTGGAAAGCGCGTGCGACTCAGCCCATCGAATCGGCCAAGGCTTTCCTCTTCAAGGTGGCCCGGCATCTCGCACTCGACCTGCTGCGCCGCGACACCCGTTCCCCGCTCACGACGGTGGAGGATTTGGCCGGCTTGCGCGTCATAGATACGGCGCCCGATGCCGCCGAGGCCCTGCTGACGCAGGACACCCTGCAGCATCTGGCTGATGCCGTCGTCGCCCTGCCCACCCATTACCGCAACGTGATCGTCCTCCACAAGATCCAGGGCCTGTCGCAACGCGAGGTCGCGGCTCAGCTCGGCCTGTCCGAGCGCAGCGTGGAAAAATACTGCCATCGCGGCATGGTGCGCTGCGAAGCCTGGCTCCGGGCGCGGGGCATCGAGGGTTTCTTCTTCCGCCCATGAAAACCGCCGCCACCACCGCCACGGAAGACCCCCTCGCGCCCCGCTCGCTGTTCGACCGGGCCCGCGAGTGCGGCCTGAACCATGAGCTGATGGAGCGCATCGAGGCGGGTCTACGCCGCCGCCGTCGCCGGCGGCGGGCGATGGTCCGGGGTGTGGTGGCCGCACTTGCCGTTGTCGCTGGGGCGCTGTGGGCGGTGCCCTACCTGCGCAGCACCGCCACGGTCGCGACCGCGGTGGCCCACCGGCAATCCCTCGCGCTCGCCGACGGCTCACGGGCCGAGCTGAACGCGCGCACGACGCTCTTCACCGATTTCCGCTACGGCCGCCGGATCGTCCGCCTCGGGCGCGGCGAGGCCTTTTTCTCGGTGGCGAAGGACGAGTCGCACACATTCCTCGTCACGACTCCAGCGGGCACGGTGAGGGTCACCGGCACGCAGTTCAACGTCCGGATCGATGGAGTGGGCAGGGTCGAGGTTACACTCCTTGAGGGAGAGATATGGTTCGAACCCGATTCGCCGCAAAAAGATGCAAGGACCGCTCCGCCCTCCGTAGTCCGTCTCTCACCCGGTCAGCAGGTTGATTCGACGGATGACGGGCCGAGGATGCTGACCGCGCAGCAACTGGCCGGAGTCACAGCGTGGCGGCAGGGGCGCATCGTGCTCGACGGGCTTACGCTGGCTGAGGCTGCGGGCCGGTTGGCCGACTTTCATGGTTGCAGCATCTCGGTCGAATCTGCCGCCGCGGACCTCGCGATGGGCGGCACTTTCCCCTTGGATGACCTGGGGCAGTTCTTCGAGGCCTTGGAGAATCTCGGCCGGGTGCAGGTGCTGCGGCGCGGCGATCAGGTCTATGCCATCGTGGCACGCTGATGGCTGGTGGCGGTGATCCCCGGAAAAATTTTTCATGCAGTTGTCGTAGTAGGGTCTGCCGTGGCGTCCCTGTAGCATGATCTCCACCATCAAATCCGATCGCAGCGTTCAGCCGGCAACTCTCAGCTTTCAGCTCTCAACTAACAGCATTCAACTGCTGTTCTCGGTTCTCGGTCTTCTGGTTTCAGCAGTGCTGACCCACGCCGCCCCGGTGCGGTTCGATATCCCCGCGCAGCCGGCTGCGCTGGCGTTGCAAGCCTTCATCAAACAGTCCGGAGCGCAGGTGATGTTCCTGCAGGACGAGGCCAGGGGTGTCCGCGCCAACGAGGTGCGTGGCGAGCTCGAGCCCGCGGTCGCCTTGGAACAGTTGCTCGCCGGCACGGGCTTGGTGGCCAAGCAGACTTCAGACAGCAATTTTGCCGTGGCCCGACCGGTTGCGACCAAACCAGGAAGCATCGAGGGCGTGGTGCGGGAGGAGGGGAGCGGCAAGGCCGTGGCCGGGGCGAAAGTGCAAATCGCCGGCACGGAGATCTTCGCGCTCACCGACAAGCGGGGGCGCTTCACGCTGGAGGAAGTGCCCGCCGGGGCGCAGGTGCTGGAGATCACAGCCGGCGGCATGCAGCGGACGAAGGTCACGGATGTTACGGTGCGCAGTGGACATCGTCACACGCTCAGCACCATCGAAGTGCCGGCCTTGGTGGCGGGCGTGGAGCAGATGGAGCCCTATATCGTCAGCGCAAAAAAAAATGACGGAGTGATCGAGATGGATCCGTTTGCAGTCGAAGGTCGAAGAATGGAAGTCGTTGCCGGCGGCAATCTTGACCTTCCGCGTTCCGAAAACGACGCACTCCCCTTCACTGTGTTCAATCGTGAAGAGATCGTGCGAAGTGGTCTTACCGATCTGACCACCTTTCTGCGGCGCGAGATCCTTGAGACCAACGCCATCGGCATCCCCGTCTCGCAAGACATGAGCGCCGGCCTTTATTTTGCAGCGCCCGGGTCGTCCAATCTCGACCTGCGAGGTTTCGGCTTCGATGAGACTGTCATCCTCATCAATGGGCGCCGGCTCCCGAATGTGCAGGTGCAAAACACCCGCTATCCGGCCGATGTGAGCGCGGTCCCGGTCGCCATGATAGAGCGGGTGGAGGTTTTGCCGGCCTCGGCTTCGGCCCTTTACGGCGACAATGCGGTAGGTGGTGTGATCAATATCGTTCTCCGTCCCAACATACAGGCGACCGAATTGACGGCGACATGGAACAACGCCTTCGCTTTCGATGCGCCCCAGTCGGCGGTTTCTCTCGTGCATGGACGTAATCTGCTCGACGGACGGCTCAATCTGCGGCTTGGCGTTACCCATAACCGCACTGTGCCGGTGCGCGAAAATGAGCTCGGCTACTACAGGGCCGTCCAGGCCCGGACGCTGGCAGCTGCCACGCCGGCTTTGACCGCCAATGTCTTCGGCCCCACGACCAACATTCGCAGCACGGACGGCACGCCGCTGTTTGGAGTCGGCACGTCCAGTGGGACTTCGGTCGCACCTGGGGCTAACGGGGCGGGCGGGTTGGGCGCCTTCACCGGTCGTGACGGCGTGCGCAGTTTCGGCGTCTACGACGGGCCTGGTGGCACCGGCAGCGCCACAATCACGGGGGAAGGCACCATCCTCGGAGCGGACTCGCCCTATGACCGGCCGGTGGAGCAAACTGTCTACAATGCTGCGGCGCTTTGGCGACCGAAACCTTGGATCGAGTTCTCCGTTGACGGTTCATACTCGCGCTCGGACAGCGACCACGGTGCTCGCATACTGCGCATGACGCATATCGTCCCAGCCAGTGTGCCGACCAATCCCTTTGGTAAATCCGTGACCGTGTCATGGCATGAAACTTTGGTCGATCGCGAGGATTACAACAATACGCGGTTCGAAACCTCGACGGTCTCTGCCGGTCTTCTGGTCAAAGCGCCGGGCGAGTGGCGCATCTCGCTCGACGGCCAATACGGCGCGAGCGGGAGCCGCAGTTATTTCGTTCACGCCATCAGCACCGCGCCGATCACTGACTTGGTGACCCGCGGAATCCTCAATCCTTTCCGCGACACCCAGATTTTCGCTCCACCGGCCGAGATCTATGATGCCGTTTCCTACAATTCAGGTCACACGCTTCGCTTTAGCTCGGCCGAGGCCATCTTGCGCGTGACCAACCAGTCGCTTCGGTTACCGACGGGCATCGGTTCTTTGGTTGTTGGAGCCAGTTACCGGGTTAGTGATTCAGAAAACTACGAGAGCCAATATCGATTGCCCGACGGCACGGTCACCCTCACCACCAGTTTTCTGCAAAACCGCACGAATAAGGACTGGTCGGGTTTCGTCGAGTTCCGCGCTCCCTTGTTGCCGCGGCAGTGGTTGCCACGATTTGTTCATGGAGTGGAAGGCGATCTCGGCTGGCGCTACGCCGATTCCGACACCTTCGATCGCTCACCCAATCCGCCCACACTGGGCTTCAAGGTCGATCTCGCCGGCGGATTTTCGCTGCGCGGCAGCTATACTACGGGCTACAAGCCGCCTACTCCAGAAATGAGCGTGCCGGTGACAGAGGCTGTGCCCACATCGGTCAACGTGAACGACCCGCGCCGCGGCGGGGAGCGCTATACGGTCCTTCAGGATCGCTCACCCAATCCTACGCTCGTGCCCGAGGACAGCGTCACCCGCACCCTCGGTCTCGTTTGGCAGCGCGGTCGCACCCACCGGTGGCGGATGGCCGTGGACTACAACGATACAGAGAAGGTCAACGAGCTGTCCAGTCAGAGCGCCAGTTCGTTCGTCCTGCTGGAGTCGTATTTCCCAGAGCGCATCGAGCGCGCCGCCCCGACCTCCGGCGATCCGTTCGGCGTCGGCCGGGTCACACGGGTCCGCAGCGGCTATATCAACATCGCCGGCACACGTGCAAAAAGCTGGAGCGGCCAGGCACGATACGCATGGACCGAATGCTTTGGCGGCACGCTGGATGTATCCGCGCGATTCTCGTGGTTCGACAGTTTCACCACGAAAGTTTTGCCCACTTCACCGGTGATCGAAAACATCGAGAACCCCGACGCCCCCTTGTTCGGATATCTCAAATACCGAGGCAGTGTTGGAGCCGGGTGGACCGGTCGCACATGGGGATTCGGTGCCGATGGGCGGTATTATCACGCCTTGGTGCTGCCGCGTTTTCTTTGGACCGCCCAGCGAAGCGACCGCGTGGACAAGTATTGGGAATTTGACCTCCACGCTCACACCGACCTTACACAATGGATTCCTTGGAAAAACGATCGCTACCGGCTGCGCGGGCAGCTGCGTCTCAATAACGTCTTCGGAGCGGACTTCCCTTTCAACGCCAACAACACCACCTACGGAGTCCAACCCTATGGCGATTGGCGAGGGCGCATGTATTCGGTCTCCATTACCGCCAATTTCTAGCCCGCTGTTCCACCTGTCATGAGATACCGTTCCATCTGTCTGATCGGAGCAGCTTGGGCTGTCTCTGTCGGATTGCTGTCCGCCATTCCAGGCGAACCGAACCCGCGCGGTCGTATCGGCGAAAACGTAGCTCTGATGCCTCCTCCATCCACAGCCGACCAAGCTTGGTCGGAGATCGCTGCCCTCATCGAGGTGGTGCCTGCGCTGACGGTCACTGGTCCGCTTGATGCTTCGGCCAATATTACATGGGCTGGTTACATCTTCGTGCAAGAAGTGGCGAACCGGACTTTGCGCGAGGCCGGCCTGCGTTTCTGGCGAGACTATCCGAACGACCCGCGACGCTGGTCTTGGCTCGCTGCCGTCCTTGATCGCGGCGCGCGGTATGTAGACATCGCACAAGCTTGGGAGGCCCAGCGTGATTCCGGCCTAAAGCCGGCTTCCGATGAAGCCGGGCGCGTGGCCTGGGAGAACGATTACCGGAAGTTGAGGGATCAATGCATAACCAGTCCGGATGCTCCCCGCGCCCTACGTGTTCGCTTATGGACAGAACGAATAAGAGGTCCGTTGGAAGCCGAGATGTTGGCAAGGGTGATGCAAAGGCCGTTCGATCCGGCCGCACTTGATTTTGAAGCCCTGTTTGTCGATTTGCGTGCGCTGACGAACACCTTTCCTGACGAGGAAAGCGACCCACTCCGTAACGCAGCCTATAGACTTCTGAACCGGGCGGACAAATATGCCCCCGAGGTGTCCACCCATTGGCGCGCGGAATTCAGGCAAAGTCCCAACGCGATGCTGCGGCATCTTGCTGCGGCCGATTCAGCCATTTCCGAGGCCAAAATACGCCCGATGGAGATGAAATTCACCGCACTCGACGGCCGCGAGGTGGATTTGGAGAAACTACGCGGCAAAGTGGTGTTGGTCGACTTTCGCGGCGTGACTTGGTGTGGCGCCTGCCGGGATGAGGAGCCATACATGAAGGAGGTTTTTTCGAAATACCACGGCCGCGGATTCGAGATCATCACAATCACCTTCGAGAATCGCGAGGAGAGTCGCGCCTTCGTGCAGAACTACGTCAAGGAACGCAGCCTAGTTTGGCCGCATTACTTTGACGGACTCGGTTCGAAAAATCCTTTCATCCAGAGATTCGGCATCACGGGGGTGCCCCAGCATTTTCTGCTAGATCAGCATGGGTTGTTGGTAAGCACTGATGTCCGAGGTCATAAATTGGAGCCGGCAGTTAGAAGGCTTCTGGGCTTATGATCGCAGCCATTGGTCGAAGATGCACCCACGATCATTTTGCCCGGCGGGGCTCACAGTAACAGAAAAGAAAGTATTCGAATCGCTGGCCTTGGGCTTTTCCAACAAAGAGATTGCGAAGGAGTGTGGGAAAGCGGAACCGACTGTTAAGCACCAAGTATCCGCGATCTTGCGCAAGGCTGGTGTGCCTTCTCGGGGCCGCATTATCGCAGTTTTTTGTCGCGGATCAGCGATTTCCGCAACTGGCAGATCTTCGGCCGGCTCAGGTTGTCTGGAGACTGGGTCACGCAGTTAACTCGCGCCAACTTTGTGGCCTGGTTGCCATATGGCCGTCACTCGGCGCGCAACGTGATGGTCGGACTCGTGCGCTGCTCGCGCTTGGCCTGCCATTTCTCGAGGATGGCCCTGACCACCGGGCCGGCATGCAGGCCGCCGCCGAAATCGCCGTCGAGCTCCTGGCCCTCGAGGCAGACGGCGATGGCGATCTCGGGCCGCTCGATCGGGGCGAGCGCGACCATCCAGCCGAGCTCGATGCGGCCCTTCTGCGCCGTGCCGGACTTGGTGCCGGCGCTGACGCCGTCGACCTTGGCGAGCCGGCCGGTGCCGAACTGGTAGCCCTCGGCCATGCCGTCGAGCACGGCCTGGTAATCCGGCGGATCGAGTCCGAGCGGGGCGGAGCGCTGGGCCGGCCGCCGGGGATCGTGCAGCAGGGTGGGCTTGGTGAGGGTTTCTCCGCGCCCCAGCGAAGCGGCCAGACAGGCGATGTGCAGGGGGGTGACGAGGGTGTCGCCCTGACCGATGGCGAGGTTGGCGGTGTCGCCGGGAAACCAGCGCTCGTTGTAGATGCGTTTTTTCCAGTCGGGCGTGCCGACATGCGGCGTGCGGAACTCGGAGGGCAGCTCGATACCGGTGCGCTCATCAAATCCGAAGCGGCGGGCCTCGTTGGCGATCAGGTCGGGGCCCAGTTGCTGGCCGAAGGTGTAGAAGAAGATGTTGCAGGAATCGCGGATGGCGCCGATGAGGTCGCGTTCGCCGTGGCCGCCGCGCTTCCAGCAGGGAAAGCGGCGGTTGCCGACCATCATCCAGCCGGGGCAGTCGGTGTGCGAGCTGTCGCGGTCCACGACACCGGCGCGCAACGCCGCGATGGCGCTGACGAGCTTGAACGTGGAACCGGGCGGATACTGGCCTTGGATGGCGCGGTTGAGCCAGCCGCCGGCCTCTTCGATCTGCCTGAAGGTCTCCGTGGAGATGCGGGGCGACAGCGCGTTGAGGTCGTAGTTCGGGGCCGAGGCCATGACGAGCACCTCGCCGGTCCGCACGTCCAGCACGATGGCGGAGCCGACGTGGCCCTTGATGGCCTCCTCGGCGGCGAGCTGGAGGTCGAGGTCGAGGCTGGTGACGAGGTTTTTGCCCTGCACGGGCAGGCGCTTCTCGATGGGCAGGTCGACCTTGAAGCCGGCGGGATCGACCCGGTAGATGGCGCCGCCGGCCTCGCCCTGCAGGAGGTCGTCGAACTGCTGTTCGAGCCCGGCCTTGCCGACCGTGCCCTTCATCTTGAAGGTCATGAGGTCCTCGCCGGGGAAATCCTCCGCCTTCGGATTGTTGTTGGCGCCGACGTAGCCGAGGACGTGCGCCGCGGCCGCCCCGTGCGGGTAATAACGGGAACTGGCGGTGTAGACCTGCAGGGGGGAATTGACCGGCAGGCGCTCGATGAGGCGGGCGTATTCCTCGGGCGCGAGATCGTCGAGGAGGACGAAGGGCAGGAGCAGGGTCTGGGCGTAATGACGGTCGAGGTCGGCGCTGCGCACGCGGTCGGCGCGGCCGAGGATGAAGTTGATCTGGTCGAGGTAGCGCTGGGCGACGGCGGCGCGGGCGAGGCGCTCCATCTGCGCGGAGGAGGGGCGGTCGGCGGGCGCCTCGGCGCGGAAGTTGCGGACGATCTTCAGGTATTCGCGGCGGAACTCCCCGCGCAGCTCGGCGAGGTTGAGCACGACGGAGAAACGCGGACGGTTGCCGACGAGCACGCGGCCCTCGCGATCGAGGATGTCACCGCGCGGACCGGGGACGATGACGCGGCGCTGGTTCTGGATGCGCTCGCGCTCGCTGTAGAGGCCGCTGCGCAGCAATTGCCGCCAGACGAGGCCGCCGAGCAGCGGCGCGAGCAGCAGGGCGAGCAGCGGGTAGAACAGCAGCAGCCGCGGATGCCGGGCGTTGTAGATCTGGACGACGTTCACGGCGCTAGTGCGGCAAGGGGCGGCCGGTTTCCGGGTGGCGGCCGGTGAATTCGATGAGGGCGTTCTGCAGGGCGAAGAACCACGCGGCCACCAGGGCGAGGGCGAGCTGCGAGAAGATCAGGTCCACGAACAGGCGGCCCCACGCGGCCGCCGGCCGGGGGTTGTCGCCCACGAGCGCAAAGGACAGGCAGAGGAACAGGAAGAGGTTGGCGAGCAGCGCCACGACGGTGAAGAAGACGGGCTCGTCGCGCGGGAAGCGCTGGCGGCCCTGGAAGATCAGCACATGCGCGAGGCCGAGGAAGAAGGTGCCGAGCCCAAAGGGCACGGGGCTGAGCGCGTCGAAGAGCAGGCCGGTGAGCAGCGTGCCGGCGAGGCCGTGCCGGAGATCGAGCCGCGCGGCGGCGTAGGTGACCAGCAAGCCGCCGCAAAAGAGCGTCAGGCCGAAAGGAGCCAGGTGGTGGTTGGCCAGCGCGCCGAGCTGGAGCAGCACCATGTTCGCGACGAGGGGCGCGAGCCAGCGGAGGTCGGGGCGGCGCATGTCAGCGATCCTCGGGGTTGAGCTGCACGAGCACGGTCACCTCGGTGAGCGAATGCAGGCGGTCGTCGAGCCGGACCTCGCCGGTTTTGAACAGGCCGTCCGAGCTGATCTCGAGGCGGGTGATCTCGCCGATGAGCAGACCGGACGGGAAGACGCCGCCGAGGCCGGAGGTGACGAGGCGGCGGGGCGCGGACGGGCTGGCGTTGATGTCGAGCGGCACGAACTCGACGGTGCCGCGGGGCGCGCTGAAGCTGGCGTTGAGACCGCCCTGGTAGCTGACGGGGCGCGTGTCGGCGTCGATGGCGGCGGCGAGGCGCACGGTCGGGCTGGTGACGAGGTCAACAACGGAGGTGTAGAGATGCACCTCGCTGATGCGCCCGACGACGCCGCCGGAGAAGACCACCGGCGCGCCGACGGTGATGCCGTGTTTCTCGCCCTTGCGGATGACCATGCGCTGCCACCAGCCGTTGAAGTCGCGGCGGGCGACGCGGGCGGGCTCGAGACGGTGGTCGGGCAGGGGCGGGAGCTTGAGCAGGTTCTCGAGGCGGAGGATCTCGGCGCGGAGCTGTTCGTTTTCCTGCAGGCGCACCTCATAGGCGGCGTTGAGGCGCGCAAGGTCGCGGCCGGCCTCGATGATCTCCTGCTTGGGGCGCACGCGCAGCGCCCAGAACTCCTGCAGGTCCTGCACATAGGACTGGGCGGCGGCGAACGGCGCCTGCAGTTCGAAAAAGGTCGTGCGCGTGAAGGCCTTGAGCCCGAAGGGCAGCAGCAGCCACACGAGCAGCAACACGCCGAGCGTGGCGAAGGGGCGGGCCTGGTCGAAGCGTCGGGGAAGCACGGCGGGACGGGGCGCGACAGCTGTCAGCGGCCGTCGTCGCCCTTCTTGCTTCGACGCAAAGCAACGCTGAAGATCAATGTCACAAGCAGCGCGTTGCGAGTGGACCACGCCCAATGCGGGTCGGCTGTCAGGGCGAGGTGAACGGCCGCGGAGGCCAGAAACGAGGCGATCACGGCCACGATCCCGCGGCCGATGCCCGAATTCCAGATCCGGCTCCAAGCGACCGGTTGAAATGACCCTCGCATGGCTCAGAAGTCGGCGGCGATGCGGTAGAGCTCGTCGATGTTGTTGAGGAAGACGCCGGTGCCGTTGGCGACGGCGGAGAGGGGATCGTCGGAGACGGTGACGGGCAGGCCGGTCTTCTCGGAGAGGAGCTTGTCGATGCCGCGGATGAGCGAGCCACCGCCGGCCATGACGAAGCCGCGATCGACGAGGTCGGCGGAGAGTTCGGGCGGGCAGCGTTCGAGCGCGGCGCGCACGGCCTCGACGATGGAGCCGATGGTGTCGGCGATGGCCTCGCGGATCTCCTGCGAGGTGATGTGGATGGTCTTGGGCAGGCCGGCGACGGAGTCGCGGCCCTTGACCTCCATCGCCAGCTCCTGCTCGAGCGGGTAGGCGGAGCCGATGGTCATCTTGATCTCTTCCGCCGTGCGCTCGCCGATGAGCAGGTTGTAGGCGCGCTTCATGTAGTTGATGATGGCGGCGTCGATCTCGTCGCCGGCCACGCGGATGGACTTGGAGAAGACGATGCCGGAGAGCGAAATGATGGCGATCTCGGTGGTGCCGCCGCCGATGTCGACGATCATGTTGGCGGCGGGTTCGTCGACGGGCAGGCCGACGCCGAGGGCGGCGGCCATGGGCTCGAGGATGGTGAGGACCTCGCGGGCGCCGGCGTGGGTGGCGGACTCCTTGACCGCGCGTTTCTCGACCTCGGTGATGCCGCTCGGGATGGCGACGACGACGCGGGGTGAGACGATCTTGGAGTTGTTGTGCACCTTCTTGATGAAGTAGCGCAGCATCGACTCGGTGATGTCGAAGTCGGCAATGACGCCGTCCTTCATCGGGCGGATGGCGGTGATGTTGCCGGGGGTGCGGCCGAGCATCTTCTTGGCCTCGTCTCCGACGGCGAGGACCTTGCGGCTGCCGGTGTGGACGGCGACCACGCTGGGCTCGCGGAGGACGATGCCCTTGTCCTTCACGTAGACGAGGGTGTTCGCCGTGCCGAGGTCGATGCCGATGTCGTTCGAGAAAAGTCCCAGCAGTTGGTTGAACATGTGGCGGTGGCGGGTTTCCGAATCAAAGCCGGGCGCCGGCGAAATTGTCAAAAGCAAACTCGTTGAGCCGCCGAGGTTTCGGCGAGGCCCCGGGGAGGTGCGGAGAATGATCGCAAGACTCCACCGGCTCGTGGGCCAGCCCGCTTGCGGGCGCTACTTCGGCGCGAGCGAGTGGCGGATGTCGCTTGCGCTCGGTAACGCTGACCCACCGGAGCAGAAATTGCCAACACGCAGGCGAATCTATTCGGCGTAGTCGGGTGGTTCGGGCGCGGCGGGAGGCTTGAGGGGGCGGACGCGGCGCTGGCGCGAGCGGTCGATTTCCTCGAGTTCGGGCTCAGGGATGCGGGTGAAGGCGATGCGCATGGGGGCGTCCTTGGTGGCGCCATGTGCGCCACCCAGATAGACGGTGTTCTTGCCGAACACCTTGTTCAGGTGGTCGACGGCCTCGAAGAGCTTGCCGCGGGTCCGCTCGACCGGCTCCTCGAAGAGGTCGGGCGTGTGGAGCTTGAGGTCGATCAGCCGGGTCAGGTGCACGCCGACGCGCAGCGGAACGCGGCGGGCGTGCTGCGCGGGGCGCTTTTTCCAGAGGTCGTTGAGCGCGTGCGTCAGGCGGAGGGTGTCCTGGGTCTCGGTCAGGCGCAGTTCGTCGGACCACGAGGCGCCGTCGATGTAGTCGATGAACACGCTCAAGGCCCCGGCGTAGAGCTGCGAGTGCCGCAGGCGCATCGCGGCCTTTTGCAGGAGGCGTTTGAGCACGGCGAGCGCGTCGGTGTGGTTGCGCTTGGCCGGGGGAAGCACGTGACCGTGGCCGATGGTCTTGCCGCTCTCGTGCTCGAAATAGGGGAGATTTTCGCCGTGCAGCAGGCGCCACATCTGCTCGCCTCGCACCCCGCCCCAGATGCCGCGGAACTCCGCCATCTTGGCGGCGTAAAGCTGGGCCATCGTGTTGATGCCGTGGACGGCCAGGCGGCGTTGGATGTTGGGGCCGATGCCGGCGATGTCTCCGGGCGCGAGGTGCAGGAGCTTGGCGGGGATGTCCGCGTCCTCGAGGATCACGAGCCCGTCGGGCTTCTGCATGTCGGAAGCAACCTTGGCCAGGAGCCAGTTGGGCGCGATGCCGATGGAGCAGCGGAGGAGGGGTCCGACCTCGCGGGCGATCTTCGCCTTGATGGTCTTGGCCAGTTTTTCCGCCTGCGGCCGCGACAGCATACCGTCGAGATGGGCCGTCAGTTCGTCGATGGATTGCACCTTGGTTTCCGGCACGAGAGCCTGGATGGTTTTGGCCAGCCGGCGTTGGTAGTTGATGTAAACCTCGGGGCGCGCCTCGACGATCAGAAGCCCCGGGCATTGGCGGCGCGCCTCACTGAGGCGGGCATTGCGGGACAAGCCCATTTTCTTGGCTTCAATGCTGACCGCAATCGCACCGGTCGTTTCCGCCAGCACCGGCACAACGGCCACGGGTTTGCCGCGCAACTCCGGCCGCTCCTGCTGCTCGACGGAGGCGAAGAACGAGTTGAAGTCGATGGTCAGCGCCCGCAGCGGCATGCCGCAGGATTTGGCGGGGCCGGGGAATAGTCAAAACCGTGCCTCAAAACCGGAGCGGTCTCCTGACAATAATTTGTGAGCAAGTTTTTGGGGAAAACCGGCTTAGTTTGCTTGACTGGGGGGTGCGAAATGGGGAGAAATGGGGCGTTTTAGGGAACGGCACCCCAATGACTTCCGCGCACAAGAACGTCTATTCCGGTCACTTCGACCACACGCTCGACGACAAGAATCGTCTGACGATCCCGTCGTTGTGGCGCTGGACGCACTCGGACACGGAGACGTTTTTGGCCATTCCGCATCCGGACGGCTACATCGCGGTGCTGCCGCCCGCGCGCGTGGAGAAGCTGCTCGAGCAGGTTTCGGCGCAGCGTCTTTCCGATCGCGAGGCCCAGGCGGTGAAGGCTCGCATTTTCTCCGGCGCGCTGTCGTTCACCTTCGACAAGCAGGGGCGCTTCGGCGTGAGCGCGAGCCTGCTCAAGCACGCCGGCATCGCGAAGACGGCCGTGCTCGGCGGCATGGGCGACACTTTCAACATCTACAGCCCGGCGCGCTGGGAGGAGGAGCTCCGCAGCACGGCCGGCGAAAACTTTGGCGACATGATGCGCCGCATCGGCCTCTGAGCATGAAAACCACTTCCATGATCATCCGGACCCAGCCCCTGCCCAAGCTCTCCCTCATCAGTCTCAGCCGTCGCCGCACCCTGCGCGGAGCGATGCCCCTGCCGCTCCCGCGCAAAAAACCCCATGCGCGCCGCGTTCCCTGAACCATGTGAGCGCCCCATGACCGCGGGTCACACGCCCGTCCTGCTCCACGAGGCGCTGGAATTCCTCGCGCCTGCTCCCGGCCGGTGCTTTCTCGACGCCACGTTTGGCGGCGGCGGACACACCCGGGCGTTGTTGCAGGCTGGCGCGCATGTGACCGCCCTGGACCGGGATCCGGCCGCGGCCCCGCGCGCGTCCGAGGTCGCCGCGGATTTCTCCGGAAGATTCCGCTTCGTGGATCTCGATTTCGGCCGCCTCGCCGAACTGGCCGACGCCGGATTCGACGGCGCGCTGTTCGATTTCGGCGTGTCGTCCTTCCAACTGGACGACGCGGCACGCGGCTTTTCGTTCCGCAACGACGCACCAGCAGACATGCGTCTCGATCCGCGCCAGGGCCTGCCCGCCTCGGCGTGGGTCGAGCGCGCTTCGCACCACGAACTCGTGCGCGCCATCCGGGACTACGGGGAGGAGCCCAACTGGCGCCGCGTCGTCCGCGCCCTCGAGGAGGCCCGCGGCACCGGCCGGCTCGAACGCACCGCTTCGCTCGCGCAGGTCATCGCGGACGCCGTCCCGGCCGCGGCCAAACGCGACAGCAAGATCCACCCCGCGACGCGCTCCTTCCAAGGGCTGCGCATCGCCGTCAACGACGAGCTCGGCGCCATCGGGCGCGCGCTGCCGGTCGCCTTTGCCAAGCTCAAGCCCGGCGGCGTGCTCGTCGTCATCAGTTTCCACTCCCTCGAGGACCGCATCGCCAAGCAGTTCTTCCGCGCGCAATGCGGCCAGCCCGTCGACGCCGACGATGCCACGCCGCAGCAGATGCGCACCAAGCACGCCGAGCCGCTCACGCGCCGTCCGGTCACGCCCGGCCCCGCCGAACTCGCCCGCAATCCCCGCAGCCGTTCCGCCAAGCTCCGCGCCCTGCGGAAACTCTGACTTCCACCCCGCCATGATCGCCACCGCCACCCAGACTCTGCCCGCTCCCTCCGGCCCGGCCGTTCCCGCCGGTCTCGTCAACCGCGTGTTCCTGCTCACGCTCGCGCTGCTGGTCTTCGCCGGCTCGCTCGGCCTCGCCGCGGTGTGGATGCGCCAGGAGATCTTCCAGAACGCCG
>Ga0073934_10006340_pt1 | contig 17323 bp, 12 predicted proteins | sample LarsenN4metaG_FD_76834 | JGI IMG/M metagenome (GOLD analysis project Ga0073934, IMG submission 76834) | Hot spring sediment bacterial and archeal communities from British Columbia, Canada, to study Microbial Dark Matter (Phase II) - Larsen... ... | reverse complement strand
GCCATGCAGGCCGGCCGCGAACTCCGCGTGCTCGTGAACGCCCACGAAACCACCGACGCCACGGCCGCCAAAATCTGCCACGACATCGCGCGGGCGTTCGAAGAGCAACTGACGTATCCCGGCGAGATCAAGGTCACGGTGCTCCGCGAGTCGCGCCACGTCGAGATCGCCAAATAACACCATGCGGATCCTCCTCATCGGCGACATCGTGGGCAAGCCTGGCCGGCAGATCGTGCAGCAGGCGTTGCGCGGGCTGCGCGCCGAACGGGGCTTGGACCTGGTGATCGCCAATGCGGAGAACGCCGCCGGCGGTTCCGGATTGACGCCGGCGATTTATCGCGAGTTGCTGGCGGCCGGCGTCGACGTGGTTACCATGGGCGATCACATTTACCGCCGGAACGAAATTGCCGACGTGCTGACGAAGGAAAACAACATCGTCAAGCCGGCGAATTTTCCGCCTGAGGCGCCGGGAAAGGACGTGGCCATCGTCGCGGCGGCGAATGACGTGCAAGTGGCGGTGATCAGCGTGTTGGGGCGCGTGTTCATGCGACCGGTGGATTGCCCCTTCAAGGCGGTCGATCGGGTGTTGTCGGGCTTGCCTGAGGAGGTGCGGGTGCGGGTAGTCGACGTGCATGCCGAGGCCACCAGCGATAAGCAACTGCTAGGGCGATATCTGGATGGCCGCGTGAGCGCGGTGCTCGGCACGCACACGCATGTGCCCACAGCGGATGAGTGTGTGTTTCCGGGCGGTACGGCCTACCAAAGCGACGTCGGCATGACCGGCCCGTACGACAGCGTGCTGGGGCGCCGCTACGATCGCGTGTTGGAGACCACGGTGACATTCAACCCCACGCACTTCGAGGTGGCCCATGGCGACCCGCGGCTGTGCGGGGCGATCGTGGACGTCGATCCGGCGACCGGTCGCGCCACGGCCATCGAACGCGTCCGCGTGGATCAATCCCAGGCCGCGCGTATGGCGGCGGCGGCGCGACCAGCACGAGTGTTGGAACTCTAGCACCCTGCTGAACCGCGAACTCGGGGTTCAAGATTCTCCGCGATCGCCGCGATCCATGACCTCGGTGGCTCGGAGGCGGCGAATTCCGCCAACCGGTCGAGGTCGTGGATCGGATCATCAACGCCGGCCCAGCGCCTGCTTCGTCGTGCAATGACTGTTCCGTCTGACAGCCGCCCATGACTCGGCCGTTCAACTTGCCCCGAGCTAACACCCTCTGCCCGGGAACCGTGTGCGGGAAATCGGCGTGCATGTCTTCGCGGGAGGAGAGGCCGAATTCAATCGGTCTTCCTGCCGCGATCCCATCGACCTCCCGGGCCGTCTAGTCCTGGAACTTCTCTTCGCCGGCTTGTTCCTGGTAGATGGGCATGTGGCGGTAGTAAACCTCCAGGATCATGGCTGCCAGGGCGGTGTGGTAGTGACGGCCTCCCTCGCGGTCGCCGTGCGCGCCGCCACCGAAGAACCAACTCCCTTTTTCATGCCCGGCGGCGGCTTGTTCCTTGACCAGAAAGTCGCGCATCCGCGGATTCCATTCCTCCCACGGGTCGCCGCCGAAGTGGCTCATGACTTGCGTGGCATAGTAGTTGTAGTACATGTCGGTGTCGGAAGGACCGCGAGCGTTGAGCGTTTCGACGCCCCGCATCAAGGCGGCGTGGTCGCGCTTCCAGCCCATGTACATGCGGCACAAGAGGCCGATGGCGGTGGTGGCGGAACCGGCCGGCGGGTTTTGATAGCCATAGCCCGCGCCGCTGTCAGTTTGCACGGTGTCGAGAAAGTGACTTGCGCCCGCCACTGTGCGCGGGTCGATGCGCAGGTACGAGAGCTGACCGCTCTTGAGGGCCATCAATTGCCAGCCGACGACAGACGTGTCCCCCGGCTGTCGCGGCACGTAGCGCCAGCCGCCGCCGACCGGGTCCTGAGCGTAGGCGATGAAGTCGAGCGCGGCCTGGGCCGGGCCTTCCAGTCCCTTATCGTCGGTCATGCCGTAGGCTTCGCAGAGCGCGATCGCGCAGATGCCGTGCGAGTACATGCCGGCGGGCACGGGATCGTTCAGCGCGCCCGGCACGTTCTCGTGCGTGTGCATGTTGTTCGTGAGGAAGTACAGGCCGTTCTGCACGACCTCCTTGTACTTGCCTTCGCGATGCGTATTGCCGGCGCCGAGGAACGGCAACAGCCCTAGCCCCGTGGCGCCGAGATTCGCGCGGTTGCTGAGCATGCCGGGGTTGCCGCAGCGGCCTTGGCAGTCGCCTTGCGCGTGGTCGAAACTCCAACTTCCGTCGGGGTATTGATGAGCGGCGAGCCACTCCAGTGCTCGCGCGACGGCGGCCTCGCTTTCGCCGGTGCCGCCGCGTTCGACGACCAGACGTTTGCGCATCCCTTCGCCGCGTCCGGCGAGGCCGGAACCGACCGCGCTGCCGATTTCGCTCATCAAATCGGACGAGCCGGAATTGAGTCCGGGCGCATCCAGTTCGACGGCCATGCTGGCGGCCGGGGCGTCGCTGATTTCGTTGACGCCGATGTCCTCGGTGATGCCGGTCACTTCGGTGGGGACGGCCAGGTCCGTGTCAGTCGCTTCGAGCGAGACCGACTCGGGGAGATCGAGCGCGTCGACCTCGCTAAGTCCTTCGTCTTCGCTGACCGTGGTAGCCACCAGGTTGCGGACCTGCTGCTTGATTTCGGGAAGCATCATCAGGCCGAGGGCCAGAATGACCAGCAAATGGACCACGGCGCTGAACAACCAGCTCGGCCCGGTGGTCATCCAATCGAGTTTGCCAGCCTGTTCGAGTTGATCGAGTTGCTCCAGGGTTTCGGAGCGCTGCTCCGATTGTTCGGCCGCTGAAACATCCGTGCGCGCGGTTACGGCGCGATCCACGGTTTCTGGAGCGGAGAGCGCCGTGTCGGACATCGCAGCGGCCAAAGGGGGGGGGCTGTTCCGGGAGCGCCATAGCGGCGCTGGCAATTCCGACAGCGCGGCCCGCGACTCTAATCAACAGCGTACACGATGGCCCTGCTTCCGGCCAGTTTTTGGCGGCGCATCAGGCGGCGAATCGGCTAATCGGGGAGCTGAACGGCCTCGCGGCCGTCGCGGGTGGCCATGCCTTGCCAGATTGGTAGGTTGACAGCGTCCGTAACGAAGCGAGCCGAGCCGTCCATCAGGCCGACATTGACGCCCCCGCCGTGCATGCTGCGGGCGGTAATGGCGGCATACGTGGCCATGGTTTGAGACGTGCCCTCGCGCTGACTCGTCCAGTCGACGTCGAAGTCCAGCCCGGACGCTTGGTGAGGCACTTTGGTGTTCGGAGTAAATGCGGCGGTGAAGCCGGATTGATGGCTGCGGCCGTCGACCCATTCGGTGTGGCCGGTGTTCTTTTGGAGCTCACCGCCCAACTTGGCCTCGCCCCCCATGCTGGCGACAGTCGTGGGGTCGATTGGCGGCGTCGCGTTTGCCGAACCAGCGTTGCGGAAATAGGGAGTAAAGGCCTTCACTTCCGCCAGGCAAAGGGTGTTGCTGGCGCCGTCCTTAAGCGACTTGCCGCCGAGCTTGCTATTGACGACGAACACGCCTTGCCCTGGGCGCTTCTTGGCCGGATCGTAGACCAGCCAGACGCCCATATTCATGCCGTAGTTAATCGGGTAATGCACAGCCTTGCCGGCGTCCAGTCGATCGAAGTCGTTCGGCTCGCTGGGACAGAGGTATGTGGCAATCCGCGAGCGAGCGACCTGGGTGCCGTCGTAGGCGTTGTTGAAATCGGCGAGTTTGTACATGCCGTACTGCTCCAAGTATGGGAGCAAGCGCGCCTGGGTGGACCAGTTGCCCCCTTTGTTGCCGTCGATGTGATTCCAGCAGAACGACGGCGGAAAGGCTCGATTATTTGATTCGTAGGTGTGGACGGCCAGGCAGATCTGCTTGACGTTATTCATGCAATTCATCCGGCGAGCGGCTTCGCGTGCGGTTTGCAGCGCCGGCAGGAGCAGCGCGATCAGGATGCCGATGATGGCGATCACGACCAGCAGTTCGACCAGGGTGAAGGCGTTACGAGGGCGGATAGGAGTCGTTTGAAGGGACATGGGTAAGCCTAAAGGCGAGGGGCAATTTGAGACTGAGTATCAGAATCAGATTATCGCTTTCCCCCGGCCCGTCAAGTGGGATTCCGATCAAGAGATTGGCTAGCCGGACAATTCCCGCTCGCCCTGAACCGTCCGAAACCGAGATCACTCCCCCTGGGTATTTCTTGTATAATCGGGCTTTCTGATCGCGCTTTGCGTGCGCGCACGGCGTCAAGGGCAATCCTCTGGAGGTCGGCTGCAATGCGGCAATTGGTCATTTTACGAAGCGCCATGGTGGCGGTGTCGGCCCTGTTGGCCGTGGGTTCGACCGCGCTGGCGAATGTCTCCGTCGGCGGCCGCGTGCCGAATTTCGTGCTCGCCGACGCCCAGGGCGAGACGCACGCCCTGGCCGACTATCGTGACCAGAAGGCAGTGGTGCTGGTCTTTCTAGGAACCGAGTGCCCGGTGGCCAATTTGTATGTTCCAGACCTGATGGCGCTGGAGCAAAAATACCGCGACCAAGGCGTGCGGTTCCTCGCCATCAATCCCAATCCCGGCGACACGCCGGAAGCGATCGCCAAGCATGCCGAAGAATACGGTCTCAAGTTGCCGGTCTGGATCGACGCTGGCGGCCGCGTGGCGAAGACGCTGGGCGTGACGCGCACGCCCGAGGTGCTGTTGCTCGACGATCGCGCCGCGGTGCGCTATCGCGGCCGCATCGACGATCGTTACGGCGTCGACTACAAGCGCAACGAACCGACGCGCCGCGACCTGGTCGAGGCTATCGATGAGCTGCTGGCCGGCAAGCCGGTCACGATCGCGGAGACCGAACCGGTCGGCTGCTTGATCACCTTGCCTTCCGCTAAGGAAACGAAAGCGGGCGTGACTTACTCGAAAGAAGTCTCGCGGATCATCCAAGAGAATTGCCAGAAGTGCCACCACGCCGGCACGGCCGCGCCGTTTGAACTATTGAATTACGACGACGCGATGAACCACGGCGAGATGATCAAGGAAGTGGTGCTGCAACGGCGCATGCCACCATGGCACGCCGATCCGCGCTATGGCACGTTTTCCAATGATCGACGGCTGACCGAAGAGGAAATCGATACGCTGGTGGCCTGGATCGACGGCGACATGCCCCGCGGCGACGATCAGGATCTGCCGCCGGCCGTGGAATACGCCGACGGGTGGACGATCGGCAAGCCGGACATCGTCTTCGAGTTGCCCGAAGAGGTTACGGTGCCAGCTTCGGGCACGGTGCCTTACCGCTACTACACGACCGAGACGCATTTCGAAGAGGACGTGTGGATCCAGGCGGCGGAAGCGCGGCCGGGGAATCGCGCGGTGGTGCATCACATCATCGCCTTCTACCAGGAACCAGGCAAAGAGCCGTCGCGGCGGTTCGAGGATCAATGGATCGTGGCCACGGCGCCGGGCGATATGCCGCTCGTGCTGCCGCAGGGCGTGGGGCGGAAGATTCCCAAGGGTTCCAAGATCATCTGGCAGATGCACTACACGCCGACCGGGAAGGAAGAAAAGGATCGCTCGCAAATCGGGCTGATTCTTTACAAGGGCGATGAACCACCGAAGTACGAAGCCCGCACGCGAGGCCTCGCTAATGTGCGGTTGGCCATTCCGCCGGGGGCTTCGCATCACGAGGTGAAGTCGCAGTTGACGGTGCCGGCCGACGTCTTTCTGCTGTCCTTCTCGCCACACATGCACGTGCGCGGTAAGGACTTCGAGTACAAAGCCACGTTCCCGGACGGCAAACAGGAAGTGCTGCTCTCGGTGCCGCAGTACGACTTCAACTGGCAGAGCACTTATCGCCTGCCGGAGCCGCGCTTCGTGCCGAAGGGGACGAAGATCCAATGCGTCGCCCACTACGATAACTCGGCCAACAATCCGGCCAATCCCGATCCGAAGATCGAAGTCCGTTGGGGCGATCAAACTTGGGAAGAAATGATGATCGGGTATTTGGATTACTACCTGGCCGACGGCGTACCGAGAGAGGCCGTCGACCCGGAGCAGCCAGGCGAGGATGTGCTGGAAACGCCGAAATAGGAGCGTTCATCGCTCCGCGGGGATTGTCCATTTTTTGTCGGCTGTGGGCGGGATCTTCGCCGGCGTTTTGGGATTGGAGACCGCTGATATACTATCGAATTCTGCTTGTGGTTGTGTTTGCCGTGGGCATGTCTGGTTGCCGCTCGAGGTATTGGTCATGGGAGTTTGATCCGTTCGGTTTGAATGATCGCCAAACGTGGTTGCCACACGATCACCCCGATCGCTTCAGCACGAACATGCGTGAGTACACCGAGCAGGGATACGGTTTTCGGCTGCACAACAATGGCAGGTAGATTTCCCACGCTAGCGTATTTTTTCGTGGCCGCGACTCAAGAGACAATCAGCAAGTCGGCCATCGTCTCCAAAGGTGACTTGCAACACGGCGTTACTATCCACCAGAATCGTACGCGTCGTTTCGCAGGTTTCGCAGGAGAATCCGCCCGTCTCAGCGCCTCCGCGGCTCAAGCCGAATTGACACTCCATGTTCGTTCCCACGCGGATTCTTGGCGTCGATCCCGGTCTGAATACCACCGGGTACGCCGTGCTGGAATTTGCTTCCGCGGGGCCGAAGTTGTGCGAGGCCGGCGTCGTGCGCGGAATGACGAAACATTCGCTGACGGCGCGGGTGCATGAAATCCATTTGGGCGTGGCCGAGGTGATCGAGAGCTGGAAGCCCGCGGCCGTGGCCCTGGAACAGCTCTACAGCCACTACCAGCGCCCGCGGACGGCGATCCTGATGGGCCACGCGCGGGGCGTGATTTGTCTGGCGGCGGCCGAGGCGGGATTGCCCGTCATCAGCTATAGTGCCACGCAAGTGAAGAAACTCCTCACGGGCAGCGGCCGGGCGCCCAAGGAACAGGTCCAACGCGCGGTGCAACGCGAGCTGCGGCTGGATAAGCTCCCCGAGCCGGCCGACGTCGCCGACGCGTTGGCGATCGCCCTTTGCCACTATCACAGGAAGCACGTCGTTTGATAACCAAAGTCACTGGACGTTTGACTAAGCTCGGCACGGACGAACTCACGCTGGCCGTCGGCGCGTTCGAGTACGAGGTGCTGATTCCCGAGTTCACGCGACGACAATTGCAATCGAGCGTGGGGCAGGAGATCAGCCTCCATACGGTCGAGTATTTGGAAGGCAACCCGATGCAGGGTCGCCTCACGCCGCGGCTGGTGGGTTTTCTAAGCGAAGTGGAGCGGGAGTTCTTCGATCTCTTCTGTTCGGTGGACGGCGTGGGGGTGAAGAAAGCACTGCGGGCGATGGTCCGACCGGTGCGCGACGTGGCTTCAGCCATCGAGGAACAAGATACGAAGACGCTCGAATCACTCCCCGGGATCGGCGGAGCGACGGCGGAGCGCATCGTCGCCAAATTACGACGACGGATGCCGAAGTTCGCGCTCTTGGTGGCCCGAGATTATCCCACGCTCGGCGACGTAGCCCCGGACGTGGTGACAGACACATTCACGGTGTTGCGCCAGTTGGGACACAGCGAGGCCGAAGCGAGGCGGCTGCTGGATACGGCGCTCGGGAGCAAGAAGAAGTTCAAGGATGTATCGGCGCTGTTGGAAGCGATCTACCAGCAAAGCCACGGCGGCGCGCAATAAAAACGCCGAGCACATTCGCTCGGCGTTCTCAATGAATCGCTATTGTTGGCGCCTTAGCCACGACGACGGGCGAACAGGGCCGCGCCGGCCAAGCCAACCAGGCTCAGCACCACAGTCGACGGTTCCGGAACCGGAACGATCGCGCTCACCGTGCCGACGCCGCCGTCAATCACGGACGCAAACGCTCCGGTGACGTAGGCGGTCGCGTCTGTTTGAATCACAATCTTGGCGCTCGTGGCGCCCGGAGCGAGGAAGCCAGTGGCCGGATCAGAGGCCACTGGGACAAAGTTGAAACCGACGACATCGCCGGACGGATTGCGATCAATCGAGGCCGGGGCCACAGCTCCGACCGCCAACGGAATCTGGTAGCTGCCATCCGCGGAGAACGCCGCGAACTCGCTCAGCGACAGCCGGCCGATCGAATTCGGCCCGGCCACGCCGTCGTTGGTGATCGTGTATACGAAGGTCAAGCCGCCAAACGGATTGCTCGTGTCACCTGAGATCACATCGGTCGTCAGCGTACCGCTGAAAGCGCCCGCCACCGTGAAAGGTGCGGACAGCGTGGCCACAGACGAACCTCCGGTGGGATCGGTCTCCGTCGACGGGCCGAACAAAACCGACCCCGGAGGCAAGGGCGCCGCAATCGCGGACACCGTCAATCCAAACCCGGCGATCAGCGCCATCCCCAATGATTTCACTTGAAAGTTCACTGTAGTCTCTCCTCCGAAGTCGCGTGGGCAGACATCGCGGCCGTCAATCTCGGCAGAACCGACGCAGACAGTCTACCGGGTAAGGATCGAAAAGCCAAGCCAAAAGTGAAAAAGTTTTCAAAATTGGCTTTGGTAAGGGGGGCGAACTCAGGGGGACCGCTTCCAACCGATGACAACGTCGCAACTGATTATATGGCAATTAGTTGCGACAAAGTCGCGGCGATTATCGCGAACCATGGTCTTGGTTCGCCGCAGTGCCGGCAGGGGGAGCAGACGCCTTTAATAGGCCAAGCGGTCGCCCCTTGCCCATGCCGATGGGGAGTTCGCATGGTCCACCGCCGTAAGGAGTTGCGCCAACTTTGACGTTTGGCGGCGGGCCGATTCGCGGTTGCCACTCCGATCGTCGATAACGACGGATGCCCCCACGTCTGCGCGCCGAAATTCCTCCGGCGCGCCAATCCGGTTACGGCGACGATGACGGAGCATCGTATGGGCGCGGCCACGCGAACAATGTTGGCATGGATCACAGCGGCAGCCATGCTGGTCAGCCGATTGTGTGGCGGCGCCGTTGCTCAGGACGCGCTGCTCGATGCCGAAGCCCCGGCGTCCACAGCGCCGGCGGCGCCGAACGCGAGCGACCTCGAATCACTGCTCGATGCCGCGGACCAGGACGTCTCGCAGTTGTCGCGCGTAAGCGTCGGACAGGCGCCGGCGCTGGAAACGGAAGTTTCGACCGTCACGCGCCAGGAGAGCACGGTCGGCAAGACTCCCGCCGCGGTGTTCGTCATCACGAACGAAATGATCCAGCGCAGCGGCGTGCGCAACATTCCCGACGCGTTACGGATGGCGCCGGGGGTGGAAGTGGCGCGCGTCGACGCCAACAAATGGGCCATCAGTATCCGGGGGTTTAACAACCAATTCGCCAATAAGCTGCTGGTGCAGATCGACGGCCGCACTGTCTATACGCCTACGTTTGGCGGCGTATTTTGGGACGTGCAGGATGTGCTGCTGGAAGACGTGGATCGGATTGAGGTGATCCGCGGGCCGGGGGCCACGGTGTGGGGCGCGAACGCCGTCAACGGCGTGATCAATATCCTCACGAAGTCTTCGCGCGAGACTCAGGGGATGTTCGGCGAGGCCGGCGGCGGCACCGAGGAGCGCGCTTATGGCAGTCTGCGCTATGGAGGACGCATTTCACGTGACGCCACTTACCGAATCTGGGGCAAATGGTTCGACCGCGATCAGGGCTTCGATCCAGCCGGCGCCGCCGATGACTGGCGCAGCGGTCGGGGCGGCTATCGCGTCGACTGGGACGCCTCGTGCTGCGACCTCGTGACCGTGCAAGGTGACGCTTATCGCGGCAGCGCCGGCGGCCGCAACGCGTACACGTCGCTCGCGCCGCTGAGTCCGGCGCCGCCGTTCTTTTTTCGCGATGTGGACGAACGGACCGATCTGGCTGGATTCAACAACCTGCTGCGCTGGACGCATGAACTGGGGGAGGACTCGGACTGGACGGCGCAGACGTATTACGATCGTACGGAGCGGACGCTCAACGAGCTGATGTTGCGCGAAAATCGCGATACGGTGGACTTCGATTTTCAGCATCGGTTTCGCCTCGCGGAAATTCACGGCATTATCTGGGGCTTCGGTTACCGCAACACGCGCGATCAATTCATCAACCCGGCGGATTTGACGCCCATCGGGTTTCTGCCCCCGTCCCGGGCCGACGATTTGTTCAGCTATTTCGTCCAGGACGAAATCACGCTCCGCGACGAATTCCTGTTTCTGACCGGCGGCGCCAAGTTCCAACACAACGATTACACCGGCTTCGAATTGCAGCCGACCGTGCGACTGTTGTGTACGCCGACGGACCGGCAGTCGATCTGGGCCGCCGTTTCCAGAGCGGTGCGAACGCCCACGCGCACGGATGACGACGTTTCGCTCACTTTGTCGCCGGCCGCCTTCGCGCCGTTTCCGCCGCCGGCGGGACCGCTGGCGCCTGTGTTTCCGCGAATTCTCGGCAATCGCGACGTCGATTCCGAAGAAGTCGTGGCGTATGAGATCGGCATGCGAGCGCAGATGACGGAGCGTTTTTCCTGGGACTTGGCGCTGTTCCTGAACGACTACCGCAGCTTGCGGACGGCGGTCCCCGGCCCGCTCACCGTCGACCCGACCGTGCCCGCGTACTACGCCAACCAAATCATCGCCGGCACGGGCACGGGGATCACCTACGGCTTCGAGCCGGCGTTGAACTACCGGGCGACGGACCGCTGGACCTTGTCGGGCGCGTACACATTCTTGCGCATGGACGTGGACGTGGACACGGAGAACAGCCCGCGCAATCGGGTCTACGTGCAATCCTCGCACGACTTGGGGAACGATTGGGAATTCGACCTGATGGGACGCTATGTGGACAACGTTCCAGGCCAAGGCGTGCCGGCGTATCTAATGATGGACGCGCGGCTGGCCTGGTATCCGACAGACGTGTGCGAGCTCTATGTGGTGGGCCGGAACTTGTTAGACAGCGCCCATCCGGAGTTCTCCGGCAATCCGTTTCTGGGCACGATGGCGACCGAAGTGCAGCGCGAAGTTTACGGCGGTTTCGCGCTGCGGTACTAGCGGCGATGGTTTAATGTCGAGGACAGGTCGCGTGGAGCTGTCGATTCAACGCGAAGACCAACGGAACCGGCGCGACTGGATGCGTGGCGTCGGCGCGGCCGTATTGGGAACGCTGCTCGCGCGCGGCGCGGGCGCGGCGCGGCGCGCCCGGCAAGTGGTGGTTGATCCCCAGCAAGCGATGAATCTAAAGAGCGTCTATGTCTACAGCTTCTGCAGATTCGTCGCCTGGCCGGCCGCGGCGTTCGATCGGCCCGACGCGCCGCTGGTGATCGGCGTGTTCGGCGACGACAAGATGCGGGACACATTGGCGGAAATCGCCGCGAGGCGGCAGGCCCAGGGGCGCTCGCTCGAGATCAAGAAGCTGGCAAGTCCCGACGACGGGACGCCTTGTCACTTGGTGATGATTACGGCGGATGTGGCGGCGGACAAGCGGCAAGCCATGCTCAAACGTCTCAAGGGTACGGCTGTACTCATTGTGACGGAGGCGACAGGCGCCGGGCAGGAAGGGGCCCACGTCAACTTCTTCCTGGAAAACGCAACCGTCAAATTCGAGATTAACGTGCCAGCGGCCCAGGCCAGCCAATTGCGGATCGATCCGCAGCTTACAGCGCTGAAAGTGGCAAAATTGTTGGGGGCCGACGCCGCGGCGCGGGTTAATTGACGGTGTGCCGTGAACCTGACCGGCGCGCGGGTGAGCGATACCCTATGGTTGTAGGAACCAGAGGGAAAGGCTCGTGCGCGGTACCACGATTCGTCGTCGCTTGATGTTGTTGGCCTGCCTGCCGCCGGCGGCCGCGCTGGTGTTGATCGCCTGCGGCGCCATGACGTATGAGTACGCGTCCATGCGGGCGACCCAGGTGCAATCGCTCGAGTCGCTGGCTCGGCTGTTGGCGGCCAATAGCCGCGGCGTGATGGCGTTCGAGGATGCCGCCGCGGGGGAAGAGCTGCTGGCGTCGCTCGCACAGGAGCCGGCTGTTACGGGCGCCGTGTTGTTCTCCGCGGACGGGCGGCCGTTGGCGGAATATCGAATTCGCGCCGCTGCGGAGGGGCTCGCCCTACCGAGCAAAGTGGAATTCACGGGCACGCGAAGTCCCCGCATTTCCGAACTGGAGTTGATGCACCCGATTCGCGACGAAGGGGCGCTGGCCGGCTATCTGTACGTGCAGGCCACGCTCGATCGCTTTTGGACTGGATTGCTCGATTTCGTGAAGATCATCGGGTGTCTCGCGGTCGCGGCGTTGATCGTCGTGGCGGTGCTCGCCAATCGCTTGCAGAAGGGCATTACGACTCCCATCGTCGCGCTGACGACGGCGGCCTCGCGCATCACGAATGAGCATAACTTCTCCATTCGCGTCGGCGATCAGGCGGACGCGGAGCTGGGGCACTTGCAGGCGGCCTTCAACTGCTTATTGGAACACGTGGAGCGATCGGAGCAGGCGCTTCAGGAGAGCAATGATCTGCTGGAACAGCGCGTGGCCGAACGGACCAGCCAATTGTCGCAGGAAATCGCGCGCCGCGCCCAAACGCAGCGCGAGCTAGAACTGGCTTGCGAGGCCGCCGAGGCCGCCAGCAAGGCCAAGTCCGAGTTCCTGGCGAACATGAGCCACGAGATCCGCACGCCGATGACGGCGATCCTGGGTTTCGCGGACATGTTGATGGAGGACGGCGATTTGCTCAGGGCGCCGCCGCGCCGCGTCGAGGCGATTCGCACGATCCAGCGCAATGGCGAACATCTGCTCTCCATCATCAACGACATTCTCGATCTATCCAAGGTCGAGGCCGGCAAGATGACCTTCGAGCGGATCGCCACGTCGCCGCTACAAGTGGTGGGGGACGTGCTGTCGCTGATGCAAGTGCGCGCCACCGCCAAACAATTGTCGCTGGAAGTGATTTGGGACGGACCGATCCCGGAAACGATTCAATCCGATCCGACGCGACTGCGGCAAGTGCTCGTGAACCTGATTGGCAACGCGATCAAGTTTACCGAAGCCGGCGGGGTCACTTTGCGGGTGGGGCTGGCCGCCGACGATCCCGCCAACCCGCTGCTGCGTTTCGTGGTCCGCGATACCGGCATCGGAATGACGCAAGCGCAGCTCGACACTATCTTCGCGGAGTTTGCCCAGGCGGACACGTCGATGACGCGCCGTTTCGGCGGCACGGGGTTAGGACTGGCAATCTCGCGGCGGTTCACGGAAATGCTGGGAGGCAGGATCAGCGTCACTTCGAAGCCCAGCGAAGGGAGCACGTTCACGTTCACGGTCGCCACCGGACCGCTCGAGGGAGTGCCACTGATTCATGCCAGCCAGGAGTTGCTGGTCGAATCGCCCGTCGACGCGCAGGCGGAAGAAACGCTCAATCTTGATGCCAAACCCTTGGCGGGCGGGCGCGTCTTGCTGGCCGAGGACGGTCTCGACAACCAACGGTTGATCGCATTGATTCTGCAACGCGCTGGAGCGATGGTCTCGGTCGTCGACAACGGCCGCAAGGCGGTCGAAAAGTTCACCGTGGACGGTTCCCTCGATGGAGCGCTGTCGCCGAACCCGCCATACGATTTGTTGCTGCTGGACATGCAGATGCCGGAAATGGACGGCTACACGGCCGCAGGCATTTTGCGCGCGCTCGGTAACCGCGTGCCGGTCGTCGCGCTCACGGCGCACGCGCTGCAGAGCGAGCGCGAAAAATGTCTCGCGGCGGGCTGCGACGACTATATGACAAAGCCGGTGGACCGAGTCGCGCTCGTGAAGTGCGTCGCGTTCTGGCTGCGTAAGAATCGCCCGCCAGCGACCGTCGCGGCGGATGTCGCGACCAAGCCGCGACGAAATCGGCGCGTCAAAAAAGGCCGGGCGTGAGAAGCGCGTCTCAGCCCGGCCTTGGTTGGCTTTCAAGTGTGGAGGTTCGCCGGTCGGCCTACTCTTCTTCCTTGATCTCGACCGGGAACTTGCCTTCCTTCAGCAGGTCGCCGTAGGTGGGGGACTTGTCGTCTTCCGGGTCGACCTTCATCTCGGCGACCTTATCCAGCGACTCCTGGATCTTTTCCTTGTTGTCCTTGTCCTCTTTCTTATCGAGGAGCTCGGCCAGGGCTTCGCCGTAGGCGTTGCGTTTCTTCTTGTCTTTGCCTTCGTGGCAGATGTTGCAGCGCTGCATCTGCTTCATGGCTTCGATTTGCTCGGCCAGGGCCTTTTGCGGTTCCTCCCCGTCCGGGTCGGCATACTTGGCCTTGAACTCGTTGAAGAACGGTGGGATGGCCGCCACCGGGCCGACCAGCAACGCCAGCGCGCAGCCCGCGCAGCACAGATACGACACAAACCGTTTCATGCAGACTTTCTCCAGGGAGGCATCGGGGGCAAGTGTTCGCGGCCGGTCTTTCAGGTTGGCCGCCGCCCCGCGGGCGGCGGGAAAGACCGTTTTACGGCAGGGCGCGTCGGGAGAGGCTCCCGATCGAACCGCGAACGGACCGCATTTAGTAAAAGCTGGCCAAGTAGGACTGTCAAGCTGTGCGGGAACGCCCCCTGCCGCGGCGAAGCGCCTTGGCCAGGCGCCGGCGACCGGATGGTCGCCCACAATCACCTTCGGCCAACTCCTGGCGAATCCCCCGGACGGAGAGTTGCCCAGCCATGAGGGGGCGGCCAAGGGGGCCGCCGCGACGCTGCCTGTCACGTTGGAGGCGCCTGGGCTAGCATGAATCGAGAACCGACCTAATCCAGGACGCCGAGATTGGCTTTATGTCGACCGCCGCTGATTTCGCTGGACTGCGTGTCGCCGCGTTCGAGAGCCGGAAGGCGGACGACATGCAGCGGATGATTGAGCGGTTCGGCGGGGCGGCTTTTGTCAGTCCCTCGATGCGCGAAGTGCAACTTGGGGACAACCCGCCCGCCGTCGATTTCGCCCATCGCCTGATCAGCGGCGAAATTGAGATGGTGATCCTGATGACGGGCGTCGGCACGCGATACCTGGTTAGTCAAGTGGAACGCCACGTCGGCCGCGAGCGGTTCCTCAACGCGCTGTCCGACGTCGTCACCGTCGCGCGAGGACCGAAGCCGGTGCTGGCGATGCGCGAGTTCGGGCTGGAAGTGACGCACAAGGTGCCGGAGCCGAACACCTGGCGCGACGTGCTGACCACGCTCGATCAAGTGGCGCCGGTGTTGAACCTGACCGTCGGGCTCCAGGAATATGGCCTGCCGAACCCGAGTCTGGTCGCCGGATTGGAAGCGCGAGGCGCGCGCGTGATTCCGGTTAAGGTCTATGGCTGGGACTTGCCGGAGAACGTGGCGCCGCTCGAGGAGAACTTGCGCGCCGTTGCCGCCGGGGAGCGCGACGCGCTGATGTTCACCTCGGCGCACCAGGTGGTGAACGTGATCACCGTCGCACAACGATTGGGTATCGCCGAACGACTGCGCGAACAGTTGAGCAAGGTCGTGGTGTGCTCGATCGGTCCGACGACCAGCGAGATGTTGCGGCATCAAGGCTGGCCGGTCGATCTGGAGCCGGAACATCCAAAGTTGGGCCACCTCGTGCAAAACGCGGCGGAGCGCTGCGGGGCGCTCTTGGAGCGGAAACGCCGCGTACAGGCTATTCTAACCGCGCCGACGACGGCGGCGGCGAGCGATGATCGCGCCGCGCCGTGGTACGACAGTCCCTTCATGAAGGCGTGCCGGCGCGAACCAACGAACGTGACCCCCATTTGGCTCATGCGCCAAGCCGGGCGCTACATGGCGGAATATCGCGAGGTGCGCGCGAAGTCGACGTTCCTGGAGTTGTGCAAGAACCCGGAATTGTCGGCCGAGGTGATGCTGACCGCCGTGGAACGCCTGGGCGTGGATGCGGCCATTATCTTTTCGGACCTGCTGCCAATGCTCGAACCGATGGGCTTGGAACTGGAGTTCGCCAAGGGAGAAGGCCCGGTCATTCACAATCCGGTGCGCGAGGCGGAGGATATCGATCGCGTGGCTGAGTTGGAAAGCGTCGACGCGCTCGATTTCGTGATGCAGACAGTGAAGCTGACGCGCGCCGGACTGAAGCCGGAGATTCCGCTGATCGGGTTTGCGGGAGCGCCCTTCACGCTCGCCAGCTACACCATCGAAGGGGGCGGGAGCCGCAACTTTCTGCACACCAAGACGCTGATGTACCGGGACGAAGGGGCCTGGCACGAACTGCTGGGGCGGCTGGCGCGGAGCGTGGCAAGATACCTCAATGCGCAGCTGGCGGCCGGCGCGCAGGCGGTGCAATTGTTTGACAGTTGGGCAGGTTGCTTGTCGCCCGACGACTATCGGCGCTACGTGCTGCCGCATACGAAGGCCGTGATCGACGCCGTGCGACCGGGCGCTCCGGTGATCAATTTCGCGACCGGCAACCCGGCGCTCCTGCCGGCGCTCAGCGAAGCGGGCGGGACGGTGATCGGCGTCGATTGGCGGGTGCGGCTGGATGATGCTTGGCGCACCGTGGGGTACGATCGCGGGGTGCAAGGAAACTTGGATCCGGCGCTGCTTTTTGCGCCACGGGAGAAGATTCGCCGCGGGGCGTCCGAGGTGTTGCGGCAAGCGGGTAATCGACCGGGGCACATCTTCAACCTCGGCCACGGCGTACACGAACACACGCCGGTCGATAATGTGATCGCGCTCGTGGACATGGTGCATGAAATGAGTCAGCGGTAGCAGGAGTTCTCTCATGTCCGACCAAGTGACGCCGCGGCGGACGGCGCTCAAACAGATGGCCGGAATCGGAGCCGCGATGCTGGCGGCGCCTTCGGTCGCGCGTGGCGCTCAACCGTCCAATGCCGTCGTCGAAGAAAACGCCAGGCCGGGAACGCGGGACTGGATGCTCTCAAAAACCGGCGTCGATCCGGCCACGAAATATCGCTGCCCTTGGATCGAAGGATATTGCTCGCAGACGAGCGTGCGCCCAGGCGAGTCGATTGAGTTCTTCGTCAGCACAACCCCCACGTCCGAGTTTACACTCGCGATCTATCGCCTGGGTTACTACGACGGCAGCGGCGGCCGGCTGATGGCGGAGTTGGGGCCATTCGCCGGCGCGACACAGCCTGACCCTGACATCGGTCCGAAGCGACTGCGGGACTGTCAGTGGGAAGCGTGTCACGAACTGACGATTCCAGAGGATTGGCTGAGCGGCGTCTACGTCGGCAAACTCACCACGCTCAAGGAGGGTTGGCAGAGCTACGTGATCTTCGTGGTCCGCGACGATCGACCTGCCGACTACTTGTTCCAAGTCAGTGACAACACCTGGCAGGCGTACAACCGTTGGCCGTCGCAGTTCG
>Ga0073934_10006339_pt1 | contig 17327 bp, 17 predicted proteins | sample LarsenN4metaG_FD_76834 | JGI IMG/M metagenome (GOLD analysis project Ga0073934, IMG submission 76834) | Hot spring sediment bacterial and archeal communities from British Columbia, Canada, to study Microbial Dark Matter (Phase II) - Larsen... ... | reverse complement strand
TCGTCGTTCATCGCAGTTCCGGCCGACCGACGGTGAGTACGTCGTGCAACCTGGGGCGGCTTACGGGTGGGCCGTCGTCTTCGCGCCGCGAATGCCCCGCCGATTGACGACGACAATCGCGCTCGTTAAGCTCTTCCGCGGCCGGCCATGAAGTGCATTGTCATCGCGTGGGCCGCACGTCTTACTGCAGCACTTCTGCCATTGGTGCTGTTCCCCGCCGCTTTACCGATCGGGGCTTCGGCGCAGTCAGTCCAGCCCGCGGAGCGCTTGCTTCTGGCGTTCAAGGCGTTGCCGCCACACGAAAAACGGGAGAGAAATCTGTACGAGCTCGCCGAACGGGTCACCGGATTCATCGATGGCCGCCGGTTCCCGCCTGCTGCAGTCATTACCGAAGGTAACGTCCGGTATGGAGTATACGCGGTGCGGAGAGCCCGGGTCGTGCGCACGACCGATTCTCGACGCTCACCATCGTCCTCACGGAGTGGCCTGCGATATCTGCTCGAATACAACACGCTCTACAAGTTGTGCGCGCTCGAGTATCGAATCGGCATGGAGAGCTCACGGTCCGGCACGATTACGTACGTCGATTGTGAGAGCGGCCAGACGTACTCCTTCCCGGTGAGCACCGGTAGACCTTTCGACATCTTCGAGCTCGACGTGATCGCGGGAGACGTGTTCGAGCAGCTCTGGAACCAGCGGGCGGCCAGTCCCGGGGCCGCCCGATAGAGGAGAAATCAGATGGCTGCGAAGGCGATCATCATCGTGCCTGCCCAAGGGGATCATCACGCGATGTTCGAGGACGTCGCTCGGCAGGTCAGGCGGCGGGTGTATTCCGGGGCAGCGAAGGTCATCCGCGCGATAGCCGCGAAACGAAGTGACGGTGTGATCGTTTCATTCGGCACAACTGACGGCAAGCCTTTCTCGTGGGATGACGTGCAGGATCTCAAGTCAGTGATCACGATCAGCCATGGGGGCAGCGTCGACGGACCCAACCTGAATTACGGAGCCGGCGACGAAGCGTATCAGGCGTGGGGCAGCCGGTCCGACGGCACCTCGGGCCTGTCCGATGCCGGGGGAGCGTTCTGGAAGTTGATCGCGAACGAACTGAAACCAAGCGGCAAGATCATTCTCGTGGGTTGCCTGATGGGAAGCTGGGAGTACGCCGGCTATGTCGCCAAGGAAACAGGACATACCGTTTACGCATCCGATGGCCTCTTTGCAGCGGCCGATACCGAAACGACCGTGAGGCACGTTCGCGCGATTGAACGCGGGGCCGTGATGCGGCCGATGAAGCGTTTCGATCCCTAGCGTTCGCCCACCCTCGGCGCATCGCATGGTCGAGGCCCCGGGAGTTGACCTGTTCTCCGGCGGCGGGGATCATGCGCAGCATGACCATTGATGAAATCCGTCACCTGTTCGCTTACACCGAGTGGGCGAACGAGCGTGTGCTGAGTGCGGCGGAGACGCTGCCGCTCGAGGAGCTCCTGCGCGATGTGCGCATCAGCCACAAGTCGATCCTCGGTACCCTTCTGCACGTGGCTGGCGCGGATTGGATGTGGCTCGAACGCTGGCACGGCAACTCGCCCGTCGGTCACGACGTCTGGGCGGGATGGACACACGACGATGCCCGCAGTGTGCAGCAGGTGCGTGACCGGTGGCAGCCGGTCATTGACAGGCGCAGCGCGTACCTCGCGCGGATCTCGGATGCCGATCTCGCTCGCGAGCTGGGGTACCGGCGCTTCACCGGCGAGGCGTATTCGTTGCCTCTGGGGCAGCAGATGCAGCACGTCGTCAATCACGCGACCCTGCACCGCGGACAGGTGGTGGGCATGATTCGACAACTGGGCGTGGCGCCTCCGACAACGGATCTGCTGTTCTACCTGATGGAAACCCGCATGCCATCGAGCTAGGCTGCATTGCCCCAGGCTCGCGGCGGCGCTACACTCGGGCGCGCGCGTAAGGGCGCTGGGGAGGAACGGATGACTCGACGGGTGGTAATGGCCGGCGTGGCGATCGCCGTCGTGTCGGCGTCGCTCGGCGCGCAATCGCAGGCCCCGCGCAACGATCTCCCGCAGCCCTACCGCACGACGCGCGACTGGGGTCAGTTGCCGCCCGGCGTCGTGTGGGCCGCAGTGACGGCCATCGAGCCGGCGCCAGACGGCACCATCTACGTCATCCATCGCTGCTTCGAGAACTCCTGCGCCGGACGCAGCGAAGCGCCGATCATCAAGTACGACTCGAACGGGAAGATCCTCGCGACGTGGGGACAGGGCATGTTCATCTTCCCGCACGGCGCCACGGTCGATCGCGACGGCAACCTGTGGGTCACCGACGCGCGCGGCGAGAACGGCAAGGGCCACCAGGTCTTCAAGTTCAATCCGCAGGGCACGGTGCTGATGACGCTCGGCAAGGCCGGCGTCAGCGGCTCGGGTCCCGATCTCTTCGATCAACCCACCGACGTCCTGGTCGCGCCGGGCGGCGACATCTACGTCACCGACAGCCATCGCAACGGAAAGAACAACCGGGTCGTGAAATTCACGAAGGACGGGAAGTTCATCAAGGAGTGGGGCCGGAAAGGGTCGGGACCGGGCGAGATCAGCGAACCGCACACCATCGCGATGGACTCGCGCGGCCGCCTGTTCGTCGGCGACCGCGAGAACAACCGGATCCAGATTTTCGATCAGGACGGACGCTTCCTCGCCGAGTGGCGGCAGTTCGGCCGGCCGAGCGGCATCGCCATCACGAGCGACGACACGATCTACGTCACCGATTCCGAGTCAGGCCCCGACACCGGCGCTCGCGAGCTGCCGGGCATCAAGAAGGGGATCCGCATCGGAAGCGCAAAGGACGGCAGCGTGACCGCCTTCATCGAGGACATGGAGTCCACGGTTCCCGATCATTCCGGCGCGGAAGGCGTCGGCGTCGATGCGCAGGGCAACGTCTATGGCGGAGTCGTACGGCGGCGAATGCTGGAAAGGCATGTGAAGAGATAACGCCGAACTCGTTGAAGGGAGACTGAAATGCGCCGCACTCTTTTCTGCTGCACCCTCGTGGGGCTGATCGGAACGATGGGACTGGTTATGGCACAAAACCCCGGTCCGGGCGCGCCGCCCCCGGATCCGAACACGGTCAGGCTCGTTGGCGACCGGTTCAAGCCGCTCACCTATAAGGAAATGAACCCCGAGCAGAAGAAGATGTTCGAGAACCTGCTCTCGGGCGAGCGGCGCGGCGCCGGCGGCCCGTTCAACGTGCTGTTGCGCAGCCCGGAGATGGGAGATCTGGCGCAGAAGTTCGGTGCGTCGATGCGCTTCCATTCGTCGATCCCGCCCCGGCTCAACGAGCTGGCCATCATCATCACCGCCCGGCACTGGACCTCGCACTACGAGTGGTACGCGCACCGGCGGGCGGCGGCGCAGAACGGCCTGAAAGAAGAGATCATCCAGGCCATCGCGGCCGGCCGGCGCCCGACCGGGATGCAGGCAGACGAGGAGGCGGTTTACAACTTCTGCACCGAGCTGCTGACGAACAAGCAGGTCAGCGATCAGACGTTCCAGGCCGCGAAGGACAAGTTCGGCGAACGCGGCATCGTCGATCTGATTGGCGTGACCGGCTACTACAATCTCGTGTCGATGCTGCTGAACGTCGATCGCTATCCGCTGCCGGCCGGCGTGCAGCCCGAGCTGAAGCCGCTGAGATGAAAGGGACGAAGGCCGAAGGTCAAAGGGCAAACGTCAAAGGTCGAAGGTTAAGGTCAACGGGTACGCCGTCATGCCGCGATACCGAATCACGCTCCTGCGACTGGCCATCGTGATCGCGATCGTGTGTGTGGCTGGAGTTGCCTCGGCGCAGTTCCGGCGCGGCCTGTTCGGCCCGCGCATCGCGACGCCGCAGGACTTCGACGGCCGCTTTCATTTCTGCCGTCTCGTCTACCAGGGCGCGCGCAACGGCTTCGGCGGAAGCTGGACGACCGACTTCCCGCGCGCCGACATCAACATGTCAATCCGGCTGTCGGAGCTGACGCGGACCAACGTCAGCTTCGCGCCGTCCGGGCAGCCGAATCACCTCCTCGTGCGCGCCACGAGCGACGAGCTGTTTCAATGTCCGTTCCTGCTGATGGCCGCGCCCGGAAGCGCCTGGTTCGACGAGGACGAAGCCGAACGGCTGCGCGAATACCTGCTCAAGGGCGGGTTCCTGTGGGTAGACGATTTCTGGGGCAGCTATCAGTGGGATTCGTGGGTGTCACAACTGCGCAAGGTGATGCCGGCGGATCGCTACCCGATCGTGGACATCGAGCTCGATCACCCGCTCCTGCGCGGGCAGTTCGAGGTGACCGAGATCCCGCAGATCCCGAATATCGGCTACTTCACCAGATCCGGCGGCGACACCTCTGAACAGGGCGCCGACAGCGCCGTCCCGCACGCGCGATATATCGCCGACGACGCCGGCCGCATCATGATCTTCATGACCCACAACACCGACATCTCCGATTCGTGGGAGCGCGAAGCGGACGATCCGACGTACTTCTACACATTCGGGCCGCGGGGATACGCGTTCGGAATCAACGTGCTCCTCTATTCGATGACGCATTGATGGCTTCTGGTCGGTGCGATCCCGATCTTGGTGGGTGAGATCTGTGATCTTGTCCGTGCGGCACCGGCCGCGTCATCTGACGGCGAATGAGACGAGGCGCACGGATGGCGCCGGACGCGCCTCCGCCAACGCGTACACCTCGTCGTCATCGTCGTCGCTGGCCGCGCTTCGATGGGCCCGCAGCGGCCGGCCGGTGTTGAAGTATTTCTTGTATCGTCAGTAACAGCGACGGAGTTCCGCCAGGCCGTCTTCAATCTCAACCGATCAGGTCGGCGAGGACAGGCGGGAGTGCGGTTCAGCTGAGCTGAGTGGACGTGGGAACAGACGACAGTGTCTCGACCGAGACCGGAGCACACATCGGAATGCGGCTAGTCGATTCGCGAACGTGCCGGGCTGCTTCTGCCCTCATCGTGATGCTCGGCGTGACACTCGGAGCGCAGGATTCGACGAGCCAGCCTGGTGCGCAGGATCCGCCACCGCAGCCGCAGACGATTCCTACGACCACATTCACCGTGACCGTCGTCGGCACCACGCCCCTGGTCGATCTGACAGTCCCGATCGAAGAAATCGCGGCGCCGGTGCAGACGCTCAGCGAGGGGGATATCGAGAACAGCGGCGCGCTCGACCTGTCGAGTTATCTGAATCAGCGGCTGAACGGCCTCCATGTGAACGAGGTGCAGAACAACCCGTTTCAGCCCGACGTGAATTATCGCGGCTACACCGCGTCTCCCCTCCTTGGAACGCCCCAGGGACTCTCCGTCTACATGGACGGCGTCCGGCTGAACCAGCCGTTCGGCGAGATCGTGAGCTGGGATCTCATCCCGCGCATGGCGATTTACTCGGGCGCGCTGATGCCAGGGTCGAATCCGTTGTTCGGTCTCAACACGCTCGGAGGGTCGCTCGCGATCCAGACCAAGGACGGCCGTAACTCGCCTGGCACGACGGTCCAGGCGGTTTACGGCAGCGATGTCCGCCGATCGATTGAATTCGAGCACGGCGGGAGCCGCTCGTCGAACGCCATGGACTGGTACCTGACCGGCAATCTCTTCTCAGAAGACGGGTGGCGCGATGACTCGCCGTCCGACGTGCGTCAACTCTTCGGCAAGGTTGGATGGCGGAGGGCGCGCGGCGATGTGTCGGTGACGGTCGCCTACGCGGACAACGAGCTCAACGGCAACGCGCTCCAGGAGGCAGGATTCCTCGAGCGCGACTACTCGAGCGTTTACACGAAGCCCGATGAGACCGACAATCGGTCGATCCTCGTCAACGCGACAACGCATCGAACGCTGAGCGATCGGTTGTCGTTTTCGGGCAACGCCTACTTCCGCAACATCGGCACGGCAACGTTCAACGGTGACATCAACGAGGACTCACTCGATCAGGCGGTCTATCAACCGAGCGCGGCCGAAAACGAGGCACTGCTCGCCGCGGGATACATCAGCTCGCCCGTGGCCGGCGCCAGCGCCTCGAACACGCCGTTTCCCTATCTGCGATGCATTGCCAACGTGCTCCTCGTCGACGAGCCGGCAGAAACGTGCAACGGCCTGATCAACCGCACCGAGGCCGATCAGAACAACGGCGGTTTCACTGCGCAGGTGACGCGACGCGACGTTGGCAGCGCGCGGCGCAATCAATTCACTGCCGGTGCCGCGTACGATCGCAGCACTGTCGGGTTCGTTCAATCGACTGAGCTTGGCTACCTGAACCCCGATCGCAGCATCACGGGAACCGGGGCGTTCGCCGACGGTATCAGCAGCGGGAGCGCCGATGGCGAACCATTCGATACCCGGGTGAATCTCGACGGCGTTATCAACACGTGGAGCGTCTTCGCAACGGACACGCTGACATTCGACGAACGATGGCACGTGACCGTATCGGGGCGCTTCAATCGGACGTCGGTGCACAACACGGACCTCATCACGCCAGCCGGAATGCCTGGATCGCTCGATGGTGATCACGTGTTCAGCCGGCTCAATCCGGCTGCCGGCGTCACCTTCGACATGTCCCGGCAGCTCAATCTATATGCGAGCTACAGCGAAGGCAGCCGCGCCGCAACATCGATCGAGCTCGGCTGCGCCGACCCGGAGACGCCCTGCAAGTTGCCGAATGCGATGGCCGGCGACCCGCCGCTCGATCAGGTGGTCACCCGCACGACGGAGCTTGGTGTTCGCGGACAAATCGCCGGCACCGGCTGGCATGGCGGCTTCTTTCACGCCCGCAACCATGACGACATCCTCTTCGTGATGTCCGATCAGACTGGATTCGGCTACTTCCGGAACTTTGGGCTGACGCAGCGACAGGGCATCGAACTGGGACTCAGCGGGCGGCGAGAGCGGGTCTCCTTCGCCGCTGGTTATACATTCCTCGACGCGACCTTTCAGAGCGAGGAGACGGTCAACGGCGAGAGTAACGGCTCCAACGAAGAAGCCGAGGAAGGTCAACCGGGCCTCGAGGGAACGATCGATATCGTGCCCGGCGACCGTCTGCCGTTCATTCCTCGTCACATGATCAAGGCGTCTGCCGACGTTCAGATCACCAACGCTCTCGCGGTGGACGTGAACGTCATGGGATTCTCGAGCAGCTTCGCGCGCGGGAACGAAAACAATCTCCACGAGCCGGACGGCATTTATTACCTCGGTGAAGGGACCTCACCTGGTTACCTCGTGGTCAACCTCGGGGCGCGGTATAACGTGACACGCTGGCTGCAGGTGATCGGGCAGATCAACAATCTGTTCGACCGGGAATACTACACAGGCGCGCAGCTCGGGCCGCTCGGGTTTACCGACGGCGGCAGCTACATCGCGCGCCCGCTTCCCGCGATCGATGGTGAATTTCCGGTACGCCACAGCACCTTCTATGCGCCGGGCGCACCGATTCGAGGCTGGATCGGCACGCGGCTGACGTTCTGATCCGATGCACGAGCAGAAGCCCGCGTCTGCGACGACGTGGGCTCCTGATGCAATGTTTGGCAGCGAGAGCGCCGTTTGCGGTGCCAGGAACGGCTACCCCTCAGGGATTGATCCAGTTCAATGATGCCTCCGAGGCATCGCGCCGCGCGCGGAACGGCCAGGTCAGGGCGACGACGGTGGCGGTCGCCCAGGAGGCAAATCCGACGAGCATGAGCGGATCGGGGCTCAGCAGCGGCTGACCGCGCAGTGCCTGCCAGAGCAGCAGCACGAACAGACCTGCGTAACTGACGCCGGCGATGCGGGCCACGCGCGCTCTGCGGGCATCGTTGACGCCCAGTCGCCGCAGCAGCAATGTCACGAAGGGGACCACTTGGAGTGCGTGGAGCCCGAGAAAGTGCGGCACACGAAGATCCCCGTGCTCGAGACTCCAGCCCGTCCCCGGGAGGCCAGGACCGCCGTCAGGTCCTCCGACCGTGTGTGCGCCGATAATCGGCATTTCCCCCGTCGCGGCAACGCGAGCGAGCTGGGCCTCCGTCGGCCGCGTCATCAGTCCGCCCGTCGAGGCGCCTGCGATCGTGATCACCATTCCGAGTCGGAGCGCCCACGCGAGCGCCTGATCCCGGAAGGGCTGCCGCCACAGCGCAACGGCCACCAGCACGCTCAGGATCGTCTGGATGACGATCGCGGCTCCCATGAACGAAAAGATCGCCGCATCGATCGGGGTGGAGAAATTGAAGTGGCTGGTGGTCCCGCGCCAGGCCTGCAGCGCGATGACGGCCACTTCGGCGACGAAAACGAAGACGCTGGCCTTTCCGACCACGCGCCGCACGCGCGGCCAGCCGGCAAGATAGGTGAACACCCACGCCAGCGTGAACATGTAAATCGCGGTTGAGGCGGCGAACTTCGCCGGTTTCAGCCAGACCGGCGCGCCCGTCACGACGCGAGGATCGACCACCACACCGGCGAGAAACGCCCCCAGGGCCGCGACCATGAGCAGAGCCGCGGCGGTCAGCGTGCGATCGGTCTCCCACAGCCGCCGGAGCGTGGTTTGAACGGAGGTAAGCGGTGTCATTGGAAACCCCTGCAATGTTGCCACTGTCAACATCGGAGCCTAGCGCAAGATGTTGACTATGTCAACATCTTGCCGGTATGCTCGCGCCATGCACGTCGGGGCAGCTCGTCCGCGGCGCAAGCCGCGCAACCGCTACCACCACGGCGACCTCCGCCGGGCGCTGCTCGACGAGGCGCTTCGGACCATTCAGCACGACGGGGTGGATGCGCTGACCTTGCGCACGATCGGCCTGGCTCTCGGCGTCTCGCGAACCGCGCTCTACCGGCACTTCGCCGATAAACGGGCGCTCCTCTCCGCGGTCGCCACCGAGGGGTTTCGCATGTTGCGCGAGCGTCTGCTCGAGGCGTGGGGACCCGGCGGAGTCCGCGAGTTCAATGCGATGGGGATCGCCTACGTACGCTTCGCGATGGCGAACCCCCCGCACTACCGTGTGATGTTCGGCGGCTTCGTGGACAATGCCCCGCGCGATGAGGAGTTGACGCGCGAGGCGACCGCGGCGTTCCAGGCGCTGGTCAACGCGCTGGTCGCGCTGCAAAAAGAGGGGGCGGTGAGGAAGGACGATCCACTCCAGCTTGCCCGCTTCATCTGGGCAGCGGTGCACGGCATTTCGATGCTCATCATCGACGGACAGCTTCGGCATCAGCAGGCGCACGTGGACGACCTCATCCAGTTCGCCGTCGAGCGCCTCCATACCGGCATTGGAACGACACAGGCGCGCCGATGATCGATAATCTCGCCCGACGAGGTTTTTGCCTTTTGGCCTTTGGCCTTTGACCGTTGACCTTCGTGTCAGTGTCCCCGTATGAAGACTCGACTTCTCGCCCTCGCTGTCTTGACGGTGATTCTGGCCGGCGCCCTCGGCCTCCCCGTCCGCGCCCAGAGCACCGCGAGATCACGGCCGGCCGCGGCCTATTCTCCGCCTCGCACCGAATGGGGCGACCCCGACCTGCAAGGCATCTACACCAACTCGAACGAGTACGCGACTCCGCTCGAGCGTCCGAAGGAATTCGCCGGACGCCGCCTCGACGATCTGACGGCCGAGGAGATCGCGCGTGTGCGAGCCGGCGCCACGCGGCAGGCCATCGCGGGCTTGGCCAACGGCGAAGTGCGCGGACCTGATGAATGGTGGCTGCAGATCCTGGATCTCGCGAAACGCAACCAGCCGTGGCTCATCGTCGATCCGCCGGAAGGACAGATTCCTGCGCTGACGCCCGAGGCGAAGGTGCGCCTGCAGGGCCTCCGCCCGCGCAGCAGTTTCATCGGCGGACCATTCGACGGCCCGGAAGACCTCGGCATGCTCGAGCGGTGCATCTCGCGCAGCATTCCCGGATCGATGATCCCCGTGATGTACGGGAACAACTATCAGATCATCCAGGCGCCCGGCTATATCGTCATCACCTATGAAATCGTGCACGAGGCACGCGTCATCCCGCTCGATGGCCGAGCGCACCTCGGCGCGGCCGTGCGCGCGCACATGGGCGACCCGCGCGGCCGCTGGGACGGCAACACGCTCGTTGTGGAAACAACGAATTTCACCGGCGCGTCGGCGTATCGAAACGCCAGTGCCGACACCTTCCGCGTGACCGAGCGATTCACCCGCGTCGCGCCCGATCGGATCGAATGGACCGCGACGATGGAGGACCCGAAGACGTGGACGAGGCCGTGGACGATCGCCATGCCATTGACCGCGGATCCGCACCCCATCCTCGCCTTCGAGTGCCACGAGCACAACTACGGACTGCGCAATATCCTGAGCGCAGCCCGGGCCGAAGACCGAAACAAGTAGTCTAGTTCTTCGTTCCTCGTGCTTCGTTCATCCGGCGGTACTGCTCCGGCGTGTCGACATCGACGAGACAGCCCTCGTCACTGACCGGGACGTTGAGAAGATCGTGTTCGTGCGCGCGTACGACCGACTTCGCCCCGCCCTCGAGCGGTGCGGCACGCAGCGCGTCGAACACCGACCTGTCGAAGATGACCGGGTGGCCGTGTCGATGACCGATCGCAGGCCGCACAATCGGTGCACGTGTGCGCCGCCATTCGCTGATCACCTGAACCACCGTGGAGACGCGGACCATCGGCACGTCGACGAGCGTCATGAGAACGCCGTCGGTGTTCGCATTGACGACGGCATCCATCCCGACGAGCATCGAGGAGAGCTGACCACGCGCCGGATCGGGATTCCGTACGATGAGCGGTGACCGGCGAGCGTGCTGCAGAGCATCCACGATCGCGTGGTGATCGCGGCCTGTCACGACGACCACATTCGCGATGCCGGACTCGCGCAGAGTGTCCACGATTCGCGTGACGAAGAGCCGTCCATCGGGGCTCCGAAGCAGCGCCTTCGGAGAGCCCATGCGTATCGAGTTTCCTGCGGCGAGGACGATTCCGGGAAGCACACCCCATCGTAGTCCGACCTCGCCAACTGAACCTAACTACAAGATGGGCAACGACTTCTGGTGTGCTTGACTTCGCGACGTGACACTCCTACACTGGCCCAGCTTCCTGGCCGGTGCGCGCGGATCGCTGCGACTTTCCGAGGCATCGGGGATGTCCGTTCACAGCGGTCCGGGAGCGCCTGGGATTGTCCCAGGCCTTCGTCATCGGAGGGACACGGCTATGCCGACCGGCACTATCGCACGCCTGCTCATCGACAAAGGCTTCGGCTTTATTCGCGATGAGGGCGGGATTGAACACTTCTTCCACCGCAGCGCCGTGCGGCAGGCGGTCTTCGAGCTGCTTCGCGAGGGACAGCGCGTCGAGTTCACGGCGGAGGAATCCACGAAAGGCCCCCGGGCCGGGGACGTTCGCCTGATCGAGGGTTAGCGAGCTCCCGGCATCGCCCGGCCCCCACGCGGGGCCGGGGCTGACCTGCCTGTCGATCCCACCACGCGTTTCGGCTCCCGTCACGAAAACCAACGCCGCCACCCCGACGCCGGCTTGAGCGCGCCCGTGGCTGGTTCGAGCACCAGCACTTCGCTGGCTGCGGCGCGCGCGAATCTCTCGTCCGCCGTAAGCACGACGCTCGCCATGCCGCGACCGCTGACGATGCGGGCGATGTCGGAGGCGAAGACATCGGCATCGGCTGCGGAGAGAGTGGCGCTGGGGTGTTCAGCGACAAGCACCCTTGGAGAGAGCGCGAGCGCGCGACCAAGACGCATGCGGGCGCGTTGGGCTGGAGAGGCCGATGCAGCCTGCTGCCGAAGAACATCGGCAAGACCGATCTCGCGCGCCAGCGCCTCGACGCGGGTCCGCACCTCTGACGGCATGTCCTCGACGGCGATCGACAGCGGCAGCGCGAGGTTCTGCTCGATGGTAAATTGCTCGACCAGCACCGCGCGATCCGTCAGCAGGCCGAATCGATCGAGGGTGGTCAGCCACGCGTCGGGATCGGCAATCGCCGATGTCGATAGCCCGAAGGCGGAGACTTCCCCGCTGTCCGGCAGAATCGCTCCCGTGATCAGATCGACGAAGACCTCCGCCATCATCTGATCGAAGCCGAGAAGCGCGAGGGAGCGGCCGGGAACGAGATCGAGTTCAGCGATCCTCAGCGGCCGGAGGCTGCGGTAATCCTTCGAGACCGCGCGCAGCCGGAGGAGAACGTCATCCGACGGCATGTCGCCGCCGCGCCGCGTTGAGGCGCTGCCACTCCGGTGGCGGGAGCGTCGATGCGCCAGGCTCGATTCCGTGAGCGGGATCGCCATGAAAGTCCGACCCGCCGGTCATCAGGAGGCCGAGCTCGGTCGCCATGCGGTGATAGCGCTGCACGGCGGCTTCGTCGTGATCCGAGTGATAAACCTCGAGCGCGTCGAGACCCGCGACGGCAAGCGGCTCGATGCGCGGATCGATGCGTGTCCGGCCCGGGTGCGCCAGCGACGCGATGCCTCCGGCGCGATGGATGATGCCGATCACCACCTCGGGCGGCGATCCGGGGCGGCTGACGAACGCCGGGCCGCCGTTGCCCAGAAAACGATCGAAGGCCTCCTTCGTGTCGGCAACATGGCCGGCGAGTTGCAGCGCCCGCGCGACCTGTGGCCGGCCGATCGATCGACCGAGATTCCGCTGCGCCTCGTCGAGGAGCATCTGCAGATCGATCGGAACGCCGAGCTCGGCCAGGCGAGCCGCGATCGCGTGCACGCGTTTGACCCGCGTCTCGCGCTGCACGCGCAGGAACTCAATCAGCCTCGTATTGGAGGGATCCAGGAAATAGCCGAGCACGTGCACGTCACGGCCGTCTTCGACGGCGGTGATCTCGATGCCTGGAATCGCCTCGATTCCGCGCGCCCGCGCACGCGCTTCGACGTCGGTGTATGACGCCGTCGTGTCGTGATCCGTCACGGCCATCACGGTGATGCCGGCAGCGGCCACCCGATCGACGAGCTCGCGCGGCGTGCAACGGCCGTCAGAGGCCGTTGTATGCATGTGGAGATCTGTCATCCGGAGGACTGCCTGCGGGAGAGCGCGGCGCCGGGAACGCGATCACCGGGCGGTGGCGCGGGCGGGTGGGGCCGGCGCCGTGCGCGGCCCGCGCCGCTGGCGACCCTGCCGCTTCACGAGCGCACGGTACTCGCGAATCAGCAGATCGAGATGGTCGCGTTCCTCGTCGGCGAACTCGAGAAAGATCTGCTTGCCTTCCGAGTCCTCGAAACGCTCGCCGTACTTCTTGAAGAACCGGTGTGAGCCGCGCTCGCAGCGGATGCCGATCATCAGCGCCTGCTGATCGTTGACGCCGCGCATCAGCCGTTCGGCCCCCTCGGCAAACAGGCCGTTGGCGGCTCCCTTGAAAAACAGGAACGTCGGCCGCGACTCGAGCTGCGGATCGCGCCGCAGCAGCTCGCCGTAGCGCGCCTCGAGCTTGCTGAGATGCTCCTTCTCTTCGAGCGCGAGATCCTGGAACACCTTGCGGCCGCGCGCGTCTTTCGTCACCCGGGCCGCGCGCGTGTAGAAATCAAGGCCGCTGCGCTCGGTCGCGATCGCGATACGAAGAGCGTCCCGCGCGAACACGAGATCGGTGTGCCCTTCCGAGCTCGCCATCGAGGCGCGCCCGGTCCGGCATTCCTCGCACGTTCCATAGATCTGCACGACGCTCTGCGCCGCAGCGAAACTGCGGGCGGCGGCCACTTCCTCGATCGACGCCTCGATGTCCGAGCTGAGAAACTCGAAGGATCGATGACAGCTCTTGCAAATCAGATGGAAATGGCGGGGCTGCCGGTACGAGTGCTCGAACCTGAATCGACCCTCGCCGAAGTCGACCTTCCGGGCAATGCCCGCATCGACCATCCACTGGAGAGTGCGATACACCGTGGCACGACTGATCCGGTGATCCTCCCGCCGGATCAGATCCACGAGATCGTCGGCACTGAGATGGCCTTCCTGCCGCAGGAAGACGTTGACAATCTGCTCCCGCTTGCTGGAGCGCTTGCCACCGGTCGGTTTCAACCGACTGAGATCTGGAAGAGCTGTCAAAGGTGCATTCCTACCTTTGTTGTCTGACCTTTGACGTGCGACGCGCCGGATGATGCGGGATTAGGCGCTGAAGGACTGCCCGCACCCGCACGTTGACGTCGCATTCGGGTTCTTGATGGTGAACCCTCCGCCCGTCACCGTGTCCACGAAATCCACCTCGGCGCCCTTGAGATAGCTGATGCTCACGGGGTCCACGAACAAACGGATGCCGTTGGACTCGTACACCTGGTCACCCGAGCCGCCGCTTTCCTCAATCATCAGCCCGTACTGGAAACCCGAACAGCCGCCGCCCTGAACGAACACACGCAGGCCGCTGCCGGTCTTTCCCTCTTCTGCGAGCAGCTCGTTGATCTTGGACGCTGCTGTTTCGGACACGTTGATCATGTGCGACTCCTGCCTTGAAAATTATAGCTTTCGCCGGGGATTCGAGCAAGCGCTCCCGTTTTCGTCCGCCGCTGGTATCTGCCACTCCCCGCAGGACTTATCCGAACGCGCAAGCCACCTCAACCGCCGATTGCCGTCAGCGCCCGGGCTGACTCGCGCTCGACGTCCTTGTGAAGGCTGTTCCCATGTGCATCCATCGTGACGATGGCGGGGAACTCCTCGACCGTGAGATGCCACATCGCCTCGGGCGTTCCGAACTCCATCAGTGAGACGCCGTCCACGCTCTTGATGGTCCGGGCATAGAACTGAGCCGCGCCGCCAATCGCGTTGAGATAGACGGCACCTGACTGCTGCAGCGCGGCGAGCGTCCTGGCGCCCATGCCGCCCTTGCCGATGACCACGCGCACGCCGTTTCGCGCGATGACGTCCGCCTGATACGGCTCCTCGCGAATGCTCGTCGTCGGACCTGCTGCCGTCACGCGCCAGCCGCCGCCTTCTTTCACGACCACGGGGCCGCAGTGATAAATCACGCCGCCGCGCAGATCGACCGGCGCCTCATGCTGCATCAGATGATGGTGAACGGCGTCCCGCCCGGTGTAGGCACGGCCCGAGAGCAGCACGACATCGCCAACCCTCAACGAACGCACCTGCTCTTCCGTAATCGGCGTTCGCAGTGCGATCTCGCGGCCAGTCCTCGGGAATCCAGCCTGGTCGGCCATGTGCGCCACCGTGCTCGAGTCGTCGCGATAAAGCCAGCGCTTGATCTCACCGGTCCTGCTGTCGAGCACGACACCCAGTCGCCGATACGCCCAGCAGTCGTAGGCGACCGACACGAAGAAGCTCGCCGGAAGGCGGTTCAGCGCGCCGACCTTGCAGCCGATCAGCGAGACGCGCCCGCCAAATCCCATCGCCCCGATCCCGAGCCTGTTCACTTCGCCCATGACCGAGGATTCCAGCTCGGCCAGACGCGGATCCACATTCACATCATCGAGCGTGCGAAACAGCTGTTCCTTCGCATGTACGTAGCCTGACGTGCGATCTCCGCCGATGCAGACACCGATGGCGCCGGGCGCACATCCCTTGCCTTGCGCCTGCCACACCGCGTGCAGGATGCACTTGCGCACGCCCTCGATCGACCGGTCGGCGCGCCCCAGTCCGGAAAGCTCCGTGGGCAGCGAGTACTGCGCGTTCATGTTCTCGCAGCCGCCGCCTTTCAGAATCAGCCTCACCTCGATCTCGTCGTCGTTTTCCCACTGCTCGAAGTGGATGATCGGGGTGCCTGGGCCGAGGTTGTCGCCCGAGTTGGTGCCGGTCAGCGAATCGACGGAGTTCGGCCGCAGCTTGCCGCGCCTGGTGGCCTCGGCCACGGCCTCGCGGATCTGCTTCTTCAGGACGATCTGGTTCACGCCGACCGGCGTCTTCACCTCGAAGGTGGGCATGCCGGTGTCCTGGCAGATTGCGCCTTCGCAGTCAGCCGCCAGGTCGATGTTCTGGGCGATGACGTTGAGCGCCTGGGACGACTGCGTTCCCGCCTGCTCCTGAGCCATCGCCACTTTCATCGCGGCGCGCACGTCGGGTGGCAGATCTGTGGAGGTCTTGGTGACCAGGGAAAGGACACTGTCGAAAAACGAAGAGAGCATCCGGTCAGTATAATTTGTGTAATGGGGTCGGGAGTCATTTGTTGAGGACACTCCCGCGTCCAGTGTTCCGTTTCGGGAGTGTCCTCAACAAATGACTCCCGACCCCATATCATGACCCGCGTCGAGCACGATCCTCTCGGCGAGCACACGGTTCCTGCCGACGCCTACTACGGCATCCAGACGGCACGCGCGGTCGAGAACTTTCCAATCAGCGACCTGCGCGCGCCCGCCGACCTCGTCGTCGCCACCGTCCTGATCAAGAAGGCTGCTGCTCGCGCCAACGTGGAACTCGGCCGCCTCGATCCACGCGTCGGCGAGGCGATTTCCAAAGCCGCCGATGAGATCCTGACGGGCGGATTCCGGGACCAGTTCGTCGTGGACGTTTACCAGGCCGGCGCCGGTACATCGCACAACATGAACGTGAACGAGGTGCTCGCGAACCGTGCCGGCGAGCTCCTCGGGGGCGCCAGGGGTGAGTACAAACTCGTGCACCCCAATGACCACGTGAACATGGGCCAGTCCACCAACGACGTGTTCCCGTCGGCGACCCGACTCGCCCTTCTGCTTGGCCTCGCTCCCCTTGTGGATTCCGCGCGCGCCCTGGCGGCGTCCTTGCACCAGAAGGCCGGAGACTTCGCCAACGTCCTCAAAGTGGGCCGGACCCACTTGCAGGACGCGGTTCCGATGACCTTGGGACAGGAATTCACCGGCTACGCCGCCTGCATCGACCGCGGCGCGGACGATGTGAGGGACGCGGCGGAGCAGTTGAAGGAATTGAACCTGGGTGCAACGGCTGTCGGCACAGGGCTCAACGCGGGCGACGAGTTCACGAACCGCGCCGTGAAATACCTGGCTGAAAGCGCCGGGATCGCCCTCGTGCCCGCCGCAAACCGGTTTCGCGTCACGCAGAGCATGGGCGACGTGCTCGCCTACTCAGGCGCGATGCGTCGTCTCGCCATCGAGCTGGGGAAAGTGGCGAGCGATTTGCGCCTCTTGAGCATGGGACCGCGCGCGGGCCTATCGGAAATCGCGCTGCCCGCCGTGCAGCCCGGGTCGTCTATCATGCCGGGGAAGGTGAATCCCTCGGTTCCGGAGATGGTCAACCAGGTGTGCTTCCAGGTGGTCGGTTGCGATACGACTGTCTGCATGGCCGCAGAAGCCGGGCAACTCGAGTTGAACGTGATGATGCCGGTGATTGCGTGGAACTCGCTCCACGCCTCCACGATCCTCCGTAACGCGATGCGCGCGCTCACGACCCGTACTGTTGAC
>Ga0073934_10006338_pt1 | contig 17329 bp, 10 predicted proteins | sample LarsenN4metaG_FD_76834 | JGI IMG/M metagenome (GOLD analysis project Ga0073934, IMG submission 76834) | Hot spring sediment bacterial and archeal communities from British Columbia, Canada, to study Microbial Dark Matter (Phase II) - Larsen... ... | reverse complement strand
GCGGCGGCGCGGGGTCGTTCCCGCCCTGCCAGCCGATCTGCCAGTCGAGCCCGTCGTCGCCGATCGCCGTGGCGACGAGGAACTTGCCGCGCACGTTGCCGCCGAACCACTCGAACCCGTCGTCCCGACCGCGGTTCACCTGGACGTGGTTCAGGATGCTCAGCCGGCCGACGCCGTTCATCGTGAGGACGTTCAGCTCGTTCGCCTCGCCGATGATGATCCCCGAGAACTCGATGCGGACGAACTGCAGCTGCATGCTGAACGCGTTGGGGTTGTTGCCGCCGTACTCGGCGTCGCCGCCCGGGGGCAGGCCTTCGGAGCTGGGCGTCCCGACGATGTTCTCGGGCGCGTGGCCGTTGACGATGATGCCGCCCCAGTCGCCGGGGGCGCGCGTGCCGACGGGGGCGGCGCTCGTGAAGACGATCGGGTTCAGCTGCCCGTTCGCGTTGATGTGCGAGCCGCGGGTGATGAGGATGAACGTCGGGTTCGCCGGATTCACGATGGCCTTCACGACCGCACCGGGGTTCACCGTGAGGGTCGAGTCGCCGGCCATGATCACCTGGCCCGCGATGAAGAACTCCGGGCAGCCGTCGGCGGGTCCCGGAATCGTGATGTCGCTCGTGAAACGCCCGGTGAGCGGGGTGGCGGCCGTGTTGCACGGCTGGAGCGCCGACGACGCGGGCCCGCGGCAGAGCTTGTAGAGCAGGTTCTGCTCGCCCGCCGACCGGCCCGGATCCGTCTTCGTGCCGCCGCCGGCGAGGAAGCGGCCGAGCACGGTCTGATCGACCAGCTCCACCGCGCCGCTCGCGTTCACGTCGGCGCAGTTGGTCGCGGCGCACGACGGATGGATCGTGCCCGCCGCGAGGGCGGCGAGGTCCGCCGCCGTGATGGCGTTGTCGTTGTTGACGTCGCCGCAGTTCGCCGGCTGGGCGTACGCCGGCTCGGACCCGGCGGCGAGGACGAGCGCCGCTCCGATGCTCAGCAGCGCCTGCTTGAATCGTTTCCGCATTGCCTTCTCCTTCCTTCGTCTCTGCGTCTCGATGCGTTGGGCTGCGTCTCGACCACGCGGCATGCGGGACACGGTCTAGCCGACGCGCATGAAGGAAGAATGTATCGGCAGGAATCATTCGGTGAAGTCGTCGCCGACGCCCCCTTGTCATCATCACTTCGTTTCGGCGTCAGCGCCGGGTAACACCGCGCCGCATAAGTGCCGGCGCGGAGGCCGGTGCATGCGTGCGAGCGTCACGGGAGCGTTGATCGCGGTCGTCCTCACCTTCGGTGCAGCGGTTCGGCCGAGCGTCGGTGAGGACGCCGCGCCGCCGTCGGCCGGCACCGTCTCGGGCACCGTGATCGACCGCGGGAACCGCCAGCCGGTCATCGAGGCCGGCGTCGAGGTCGTGGGCACGGGCAAGACGGTGCAGACGGACCTCGATGGGCGCTACGAGGTCCGTCTGCCCGCGGGCGGCTACGAGCTCCGCATCTACGCCCCGGGCTACCAGGCCGTACGGCTGAAGGACGTGCGCGTGAAACCGGGCGGCGTGACGAGGGCCGACGCGGTCCTCGCCCCCGCCGGCGCGGCGGGAATCGACGTGGTGGAGGTCGTCGCCCGGCGGAAGAAGGCCGCCGAGGCGAGCCAGCTCACCGAGCGCAAGGAGGCGCCGGTCGTCAAGGACACGATCAGCCGCGAGACGATGGCGAAGACGGCCGGCAGCGAGGTGTCCGACGTCGTCCAGCGCGCGCCCGCCGTCACCCTGAAGGACGACCGGTTCGTCTTCGTGCGCGGACTCAGCGAGCGGTACTCGACCGCCCTCCTGAACGGGAGCCGCCTCCCCAGCCCCGATCCGCTGCGCCGCGCCGTCCCCCTCGACCTGTTCCCGTCCGAGTTCCTGGACTCGATCGGGGTGGTGAAGAGCTACTCGCCGGACCTGCCCGGCGACTTCTCGGGCGGGTTGATCGAGCTGAACCTCCGCGAGGTCCCCGAGGAGCTGACGTACACCGTGGGCGTCTCGGCGGGCGCCAACACGCAGACGACGGGGCAGGACTTCCTGACGTACCGGGGAACGTCGAGCCGCGACTACTTCGCCGCCGGCGACCGCTTCCGGCACCTCCGCCTGCCGGACGTCGACCTCACGGAAGCGCCGCTCGAGGAGCGCCTCGCCGCGGGCCGCGGGCTGAAGAACGTCTGGAGCCCGGAGACCGGCGAGGCGCCCCCGAACTTCGGCGCGAACCTCTCCATCGGCGACACGATCGGCCCCTTCGGGTTCCAGTTCGGCGTCGTGTTCGCGAACGAGTGGCAGACCCGGAACGACCAGATCCGGCGCCAGCTCGGCGGCGGCGGCGACCCGCCGGTGGTCGAGGTGCAACAGGACCTGCGCGCGGACACCGGCGCCCGCCTGGCGAAGCTCGGGAGCGTCCTCACGGCCGGCGTGGAGCTCGCCGAGGGCCATCGGCTCACGCTGAGCTCGTTCGTCTACCAGAACGCGGTCGACGAGACGACGGTGTCGCGCGGCACGGTCGACCCCGCGCCCGCGCCGCCGGCGCGGCTGAGCGTGCTCCGCTACACGCTCGAGAGCCTCGGGTACGGACAGCTCGCGGGCGAGCACCGCTTCACCGACTGGCTCGAGGTCGACTGGCGGACCGTGCTCTCGCGGACCGAGCGGGACGAGCCGGACACGCGGCTCACGCAGTACGTCGCGGACTCGGAGACCCCGCCCTTCACCTTCCTCTTCAGCACGGAGCAGGATCGCGGCGGGTTCCGGTACACCAACGAGACGTTCGAGTGGCTGAGCGACTCCAACGTCGACTTCAGCGTGCCGTTCAAGACGCGGCTGCCCGGCACCGACGTGTGGCGCGACCTGCCCGCCAGGCTCAAGTTCGGGCCCGCATACAGCTGGCGGGAGCGCGAGTTCGACCAGCGGGAGTTCCGCTACTCGCCGGCGCCCGACGCGGTCGACCTCACGCGGCCGCCGGAGGAGATCCTGGCACCCGAGAACCTCCTCCCCGGCATCGTCGAGTTCGAGGAGGCGACGGACATCGAAGACCGCTTCCGGGCGACGCACGAGATCATCGGCGGCTACGGCCTGCTCGAGCTGCCGATCCTCCGCGATCGCCTGCGCGTGATCGGCGGCGCGCGCGTCGAACACTCGCTCATCCGCCTCGACACGGGACTCATCACGGACGAGACGACCGGCTTCTGCCCGCCGGGGGAGACCCGGTGCACCGCCCGCTTCCAGAAGGCGACCCTCGATCACCTGCCCGCGGTGAACGTCGTCCTGAGCCCGCTCGCCGACATGAACCTGCGCTTCGGCTGGGGGAAATCGGTCGCACGGCCCGAATTCCGCGAGCTCGCGCCGGCGCGCTTCCCGCGGCTTCCCGGGGAGCGGCAGCGCCGCGGGAACCCCGCCCTGGTGCAGACCGCGATCACGAGCTGGGACGCCCGCTGGGAATGGTTCTTCTCGCCGCTCGAGCTGGTCTCGGCGGGCTTCTTCTACAAGGAGCTGAACGGCCCCATCGAGCCGGTCACCGTCCTGATCGGGCCGGACGCCGTCGACACGTGGGTGAACGGCGGCACCGGCGAGCTGATCGGGTTCGAGGTCGAGGCGCGGAAGGACTTCGGATTCGTCCATCCCTGGTTGAAACCGCTGAGCGCCGTCGCGAACTTCACGTGGTCGGACTCGACGGTCGACGTGCCGGCCCAGGACTTCTTCGGGCTCACCACGCTCCAGAGCTCGCCGGAGCGGCCGCTCGTCGGGCAGGCCCCGTTCATCGCCAACGGCGCGCTCGATTGGACGCAGCCGGACGCGTTCACCGCGCGGCTCCTCTACTACACGGCGGATCGCTCGATCGCGTCGGCCGGATTCAGCGGCCTCGACGACATCTACTTCGAGCGCCGGGACCAGCTCGACGCCGTCCTCCTCGTCCCGTTGCAGCGGTGGCTCGGCGTCCCCCTCACCACCCGCCTCTCGGTCGAGAACGTCTTCAACGCCCCGTACGTCTTCACCCAGGGGCCGCTCGTGCAGGAGCGGTACACGAACGGCGTGAAGTTCACCGTCGGGTTGAGCTACACGCACTGATTCGCCGGGGGAGGTCCGCCGCCGACGGCGGCGCGCCCGGGGCGCTACGCGCCGCGCGGGACGAGCTTCAGCTCGACGACGTTGCCTTCCGGGTCGTTCACGTAGATCGACGGCCCGGAGCCGCGCGCGCCGTAGCGCTCCGTCGGCTCGCCGAGCATGGTGACGCCCTCGGCCTCCAGCCAGCGGACGACGGCCTGCATGTCGTCCGCCTCGATCCCGAGGCAGAAGTGGTCGACGTTCCGCCGCTCGAACGCCGGCGGCGCGTCGGCCGGGACGAGGTCGACGAGGCTCGCACCCCCACGGAGCTGGACGAGCCCGATCACGTCGAGCCGGCGTTCCTCGGTGAGGCCGAGGACGCGGGTGTAGAAGTCGAGCGTCCGCCTCGGGTCGGCACAGCGGACGACGACGTGGTCGAGCTCGCGCACCCGGAGCGGCCGCTCCATGACGCCCGCTTAACCCCGCGCGCGCGGCGGATCAACTCGTCCCGCCGCCGAGGAGCGTCCAGGCGGACGCGCTCGAGGAACCGCGCGCCGAGACCGGTCCGCCCGCGCGCCGCGGCCCGCACCCGCCGCCCCCGCCGGCCGCCATCGTCCGCGGCGAGCGGTAGACGCACGCCGCCGCCCGCGCAGCACGCACGGCGTCGCAAGTGGAGCGACGGCGGCACATTTGATACCGTCGCGCGCCTTCATGGCCGCCCGGCGCATCCTCTTCGTCGAGTCCAGCATGGGTGGCGTGATCGGGGGCTCGCTCACGGGCATCCTGCACCTCATCGCGCGGCTCGACCGCACCCGCTTCGCGCCCTCGCTCGCGCTGTTCGAGGCGAAGCCGGCCGTCGAGGAGGAGCTCGCGCGCCGCGGCGTGCCCGTCCACGTCCTGCCGTCGCTGCCCGGCCGGCGGAAGGCGCTCGCCCCGGGCCGGCTCGCGCGCGCGGTCGTCCGGGCCGCCGACCTCTGGCAGGTGGTCGGGCCGCGGGCGCGCGCCGTCGGCGGCCTCATCCGCCGCGAGCGTCCGGACCTGGTCTACTGCGCGAACGGCCTCACCGCGAACCTCGACGCGGTCGTCGCCGCCGCCGTCGCCCGCCGCCGGATCGTCTGCCACGAGAAGGGATTCCGCCGCGTCGGCCCGGCGGAGCGGTTCATGTCGCGCTGGGTCGACGCGTGCGTCTGCATGACGGACGAGATCGCCGCCCACTACCGGACGCGGCACGTGCGCGCGCGGCGCGTCCTCACCATCCTCGACGGCATCGACACGACCGAGTTCCGCCCCGGCGGCGGGCCGGCCGTCCGCCGGGAGTTCGGGATCCCGCCCGACGCGCCGCTCGTCGGCATCGTGGGCCACATCCAGGGATGGAAGGGGCAGCTCCTGGCCGCCGAAGCGGTGGCGCGGGCGCGCGCGAAGCACCCCGCGCTCCGGTGCCTGGTCGTCGGCGGCGTCCACCGCGACGGCGCGGAATACGCCGAGCGCCTGCGCGCGCGCATCGCGGCGCCCGACCTCGCCGGCCACGTCGTCCTCGCGGGCGCGCGGCGCGACGTGCCCGCGTGCCTCGACGCGATGGACGTCGTCCTCCACTCGTCGGTCACGCCGGAACCCTTCGGCCGCGTCCTCATCGAGGCGATGGCGCTCGGGAAGCCGCTCGTCGCGCCCGCCGAAGGCGGGCCGCTCGTCGTCGTGGTCGACGGCACGACGGGGCTCCTCGTCCCGCCCCGCGATCCGGACGCCCTCGCCGGCGCCATCGTCGCGCTCTTGGACGACCCGCCGCGCCGGGCCGCCATGGGCGCCGCGGCCCGCGCCCGCGTCGACGCCGTGTTCGACATCCGGCACCACGTGCGCCGCGTGCAGGAGCTGTTCGACGACCTGATCGGCGCCGGCGCGGCCGCGACCGCGGCCACCGCCGCCTCCTGAGCATGCCGCGCGGGAAGGTCCTCGTCCTCGGCCGCGACGAACGCGCGTTCCTCGCGGTCGTCCGCTCGCTCGGCCGCGCCGGGCTCTCGGTCCACGTCGCGTGGTGCCCGCGGGACGCCGTCGCGCTCCGCTCGCGGTGGATCGAGGCGGCGCACGACCTGCCGCCGTACACCCCCGACGACGACGCGTGGAAGCACGCGCTCGAGGCGCTCCTCCGCCGCGAGCGGTACGACCTCGTCGTACCGTGCAGCGACCCGACCCTCATCCCGCTCCAGCTCCACCGCGACGAGCTGTCCGCCCATGCACGGCTCTACACGCTCCCGACGCGCGCCTATGCGGTCGCGTTCGACAAGCGCGCCAGCCACGAGCTGGCGGCGTCGCTCGGCGTCCCCGTGCCGCGCGAGCGCGTGCTCACGGCGCCGGTCGACGTGGACGCCGTCCGCGCGGAGTTCGGCCTGCCGCTCGTCCTCAAGCCCCGGGCGTCGTTCAAGGCGCGCGACCTCGGCCGGAAGCGGCTCGTCCGCACGATCGCCGCGCCCGACGCGCTGGAGCACGCGCTCCGCGGGCTCGCGCCGGGAACCGACGTGCTCGTCCAGGAGGTCGTCCCGGGCATCGGCGTCGGCGTCGAGCTCCTCGCCGAGCGGGGGCGGCTCCTCGCCGTCTTCCAGCACGCGCGCGTCCACGAGCCGCAGCGGGGCGGCGGGAGCTCGTACCGCGTGAGCGAGGCGCCCACGCCGGCGCTGGTCGACGCGTCCGCCCGCCTCATGGCCGCCCTCGAGTGGACGGGCGTCGCGATGGTGGAGTTCCGCGTCGACCGCGCGCGCGGGACCTGGGCGTTCCTCGAGATCAACGGCCGGTTCTGGGGCTCGCTGCCGCTCGCGGTCGCCGCCGGCGCGGACTTCCCGGCGTGGCTCTACGACCTGCTGGTCGAGGGCCGGCGCGAGTTCCCGTCCGCCCATCGCGTCGGCCTCTACGCCCGGAACCTCGTCCGCGACGCGGCGTGGGTGCGCGAGAACCGCCACGCCCCGCCGGCGGTCCGCGTCCCTCTGGCGCGCGTCGCGGCGGAAGCGGCCCGGGTGCTCGCGGGCCGCGAGCGCTGGGACACGCTCGCGGCCGACGACCCCGGCCCGGGGCTCGCCGAGCTCGCCCGGCTCGCCGGCCGCGCGGCGACGCGCGTCGCCGCCCGGGCGAGCGCGGTCGTCGCGGGCCTTCCGGCGGCGCGCCGGGCGCGCGCCGCACGCGCCCGCCAGGCGCTCGCGGACGCCGAGCACGTCCTCTTCGTCTGCAAGGGGAACATCTGCCGGAGCCCCTTCGCGGAGGCGTACGCGCGCCGCGCCCTCGCGGGGAAGACGGTCGCGTCGTCGGGATACTTCCCGCGTCCCGACCGGATCGCACCGCCGGAAGCCGTCGAAGCCGCCCGCGAAGTGGGGATCGACCTCGGCGGCCACCGGTCGAGCGTCCTCACCGCCGACCTCGTCGACGCGGCCGACGCGGTGTTCGTCTTCGACGAGGAGAACCACCGCACGGTGCGGACGCAGTTTCCGCACGCGCGGGCGAAACTCCACCGCCTCGGCGATCTCGCGCCGAACGCCGAACGCGACATCGCGGACCCCTACGGCCGCTCGCTCGAGGACTTCCGGCGCGCGTACCGGACGATCATCCGCCTGCTCGACGGTTTCGCCGCCGCCCGGCGCTGACGCGCACCCGGCCGCGCGCGGCGAAATCACCCCCACTTCATCGGCACGTCATCCCGCCGTAACCGGCCGTCCCGTAAGGTCGCGGCATCGACACACCGAGGGAGGTACTCATGCGTCCACGTCTGCCCGCCGTCGTCGGAGCGTTGGTCGTCGGCGCCGCGCTCGTCCCGTGCGGCGCGATCGGCGAGGCGGCCGGCGGCCGCGTCGCCATCGACGGGTCGAGCACCGTCTATCCGATCAGCGAGGCGGTCAGCGAGGAGTTCCGGAAGTCGAACCCCGACATCAAGGTGACCGTCGGCATCTCGGGCACCGGAGGCGGATTCAAGAAGTTCTGCGCGGGGGAGACGGACATCTCGGACGCCTCCCGCCCGATCAAGCCGACCGAGGTCGAGGCCTGCGCCGCGAGCCGGATCGAGTACATCGAGCTGCCGGTGGCCTACGACGCGCTCTCCGTCGTGGTGAACCCGCGGAACACCTGGGCGGAATGCTTCACGACCGCGGAGCTGAAGAAGCTCTGGGAGCCCGAGGCGCAGGGCAAGGTGATGCGGTGGAACCAGATCCGCCCCGGCTGGCCCGATCGGGAGGTCCACCTCTTCGGCCCGGGCGTCGATTCGGGGACCTACGACTACTTCACCGAGGCGATCAACGGGAAGGAGCACGCGAGCCGCGGGGACTTCCAGTCGAGCGAGGACGACAACACGCTGGTGCAGGGCGTGTCCTCCGACCCGAACGCCCTCGGCTTCTTCGGGTTCGCCTACTACGAGGAGAACAGGACCCGTCTGAAGCTCGCCGCGATCGACGACGGCAAGCCGGAGAACGGCGACGGCTGCATCGCGCCGAGCGTCGAGGCCGTGGAGAAGGGGACGTACCAACCGCTCGCGCGGCCGCTCTTCGTCTACGTGCGGAAGGCCGCGGCCGACGACGCCGCGGTGAAGAGCTACGTCACCTTCTATCTCGAGAAGGCGCCGGAGCTGGCCCGCGAGGTCGGCTACATCCCCCTCCCGGCGGAGGCGTACCGGCTCGCCCGCGCGCGCTTCGACAAGCGGGTGACCGCCTCGCTCTTCGGCGGCAAGGGTTCGCAGGTCGGCGTCACGATCGTCGACCTCCTGAAGAAGAACGGGCCGTCGTAGGGCCATGGAGGGCGGCGCGTCGACCGCTCGGGGCCCGTTCGTGGGCCGGCCGGCCGTGGGCCCCCGGCCGCTCGCGGCGCCGCGGCTCCCGCGCGGCCGCGCGGGGCTGTTGAAGGCCGCGAGCGCGCGGACGCGCACCCGCCGGCGTCTCGCGGAGCGGGTCGCCGGCGCGGGCCTCCTCGCCGCCACGACCGTCTCCGTCCTCACCACGGCCGGCATCATCGCGGTGCTCGCGTTCGAGACCCTCGCGTTCTTCCGCGCCGTCCCGCTCCGGGACTTCCTCACCGACACCCAGTGGACGCCGCTGTTCGCGGACAAGCACTTCGGCATCGCCGTCCTCGCCGCGGGCACCTTCCTCACGTCGGCGATCGCGCTCGGCGTGGCGCTCCCCGTCGGTCTCCTCGCCGCCGTGTTCCTCAGCGAGATCGCCACCCCGCGCATCCGGCAGGTGCTGAAGCCGCTCCTCGAGGTGCTCGCCGGCGTACCGACCGTCGTGTACGGCTACTTCGCGCTCCTCTTCGTCACCCCCCTCCTCGCGTCGTTCCTCCCGTCGATCTCGGGCTTCAACGCGCTCTCCGCGGGCCTCGTCATGGGGGTGATGATCATCCCGCTGGTCGCGTCGCTCTCGGAGGACGCGCTCTACGCGGTTCCCCAGAGCCTCCGCGACGGGGCGTACGCGCTCGGCGCGACGCGCGTCCAGGTGTCGCTCCGGGTCGTCGTCCCGGCGGCGCTGTCGGGCATCGTCGCGTCGTTCCTCCTCGCGGTCTCGCGCGCCGTCGGGGAGACGATGATCGTCGCGATCGCCGCGGGCCAGAGCCCGCGGCTCACGCTGAACCCGCTGGTGCCGATCGAGACGATGACCGCCTACATCGTGCAGGTGAGCCTCGGCGACACGCCCGCGGGCACGCTCGAGTTCCGGACGATCTTCGCGGTCGGGATGACGCTCTTCCTCATGACGTTCGCGCTGAACGCGCTCAGCCATCGCCTGGTCGCCCGCTTCCGGCAGAGGTACGAGTGACGGCCGCCGACCCCGCGAGCCTCGCCCGGCGCCGCCGCGCCGACCGCGCCTTCCAGGTCCTGGCGTTCGCCGCGACGACCGTCGGCGTCGGCGTCCTCGGCGTCCTCGTCTGGGACGTCCTCGGCGACGGGCTGCCGCGGCTCTCGTGGCAGTTCCTGACGTCGTACCCGTCGCGCCGTCCGGCGGAGGCCGGCATTTTCGCGGCGCTCGTCGGGTCGGTGTGGCTGCTCGTCCTGACGGCGATCTTCGCGTTCCCGATCGGCGTCGCGACCGCGATCTACCTCGAGGAGTACGCCCCGCAGGGACGGCTCTCGAGCCTGCTCGAGATCAACATCTCCAACCTCGCCGGGGTGCCGTCGATCATCTACGGGCTCCTCGGCCTCGAGGTCTTCGTCCGCGTCATGCGCCCGCTGACCGGCGGACGGAGCGTCCTCGCCGGTGCGCTCACGATGGCGCTCCTCGTGATGCCGATCGTGATCATCGCCTCCCGCGAGGCCATCCGCGCGGTTCCCGAGAGCCTCCGCCTGGGCGGCTACGCGCTCGGCGCCACCCGCTGGCAGGTGACGCGCGGCCTCGTCCTCCCCGCGGCGCTCTCCGGCATCTTCACCGGCACGCTCCTCGCACTCGCCCGCGCGGCCGGCGAGACCGCCCCGCTCGTCACGATGGGGGCGCTCACCTACGTCGCCTTCCTCCCCGAACCGTCGCTCGAAGGGCTCCGCGCGCCGTTCACGGTGCTGCCGATCCAGATCTTCAACTGGATCTCGCGCCCGCAGCCCGGCTTCCACGTGAACGCCGCCGCCGGCATCGTCGTCCTGCTCGCGCTCCTCCTCGCGATGAACGCCGTGGTCATCTGGCTGCGCGCGCGCACCGAAAGCGCAAAGGGCCGCTGACGCCGCGCGGTTCGCGCGGCTGGTGCATGGCGTGGGCGGCGGACGAGCGCACCCCACGAAGGTTTCGAGCGTCGAGGTGTACGGCGAACGTGTGCCGCAGGTCGGCGCGACCGGTCGCGCGCCGCTACTTGCAGCGGAGGCCCCTGCCGCGCTCCGTGCAGCGGGCCTTCGGGGCGGCGGTGAAGCAGTGGGGGCCGACCACGAGCCGGGGGGCGAGCTTGCCGCCGCCGGCGGCGCCGAGGGTGAGGCGCCGGCCGACGACGTCGACCTGCACGGCGCCGCCCTTCCGGGAGCGGAAGGTCACGGCGTGGAGGCCGCCGCCCGTCGGGTTCCGGTAGGTGACGCGCCGACCGCGCTTCCTCCACCAGCGGTCGCTCGCGGGGTGGCCGAGCGTCGTCGAGAGGAGGGCGCCGGCGTCGTCGCGCACCTCGACCGTCACCGCGTCGGTCGTGTCCGGGGCGACGGGCGACGGCGGCCGGATCGTTCCCCGGAGGGTGAGCGTGCCGCTCGTCGCGGCCTTGCCGCGCGCGACGCGGAGCGACTGCACCCGGAGCTCCCCGGGCGGCGCCGTGACGACGCACGTCCCGGCGCTGCACGCCTCCATGCCGTTGCAGGGATCGCCGTCGCCGCAGGCGGTGCCGTCGGGGAGCGGAGCCCCGCCGACGCACCTACCGCCCTGACACGTCCCGCCGGCGTGGCATCCCCCGGCCGGCGTGCAGGCCGCGCCGTCGGGCTTCCCGGCGCACACGCCGGTCGGGACGTGGCACGCCGGGCGCGCGAAGGGGTTCTCCCACGCGTAGAGCGGCGACGTCCCGTCGCCCCCCGAGTACACGCCGTTCGCGAAACAGGCGTCGTCCACGCGGCCGACGCCGCCGCCCCACGGCGGCGCGGTGCCGGTGTACTCGATCCGGAAGATCGCCGAGTCCTCGGTGAGCCCGTTGCCCGAACCCTGGCGGCCGACGACGTAGAGCACGCGCCCGCCGAGCGGGTCCGGCGCCTGCACGATCGCCGACAGCGACGTGAAGGAGACGGTCTCGACGTCGTCGTCGCCGTCGACGTCGTAGACGGCGGTGAAGTCGCCGTCCTGCGTCGAATCGTGGAACGCGACCGGCGTCACGCCGTTCGGGTGCGGCAGCAGGCAGGGCGGCGCGAGGTCGATCCGGTAGATGCGCGCGCCGTCCCGGAGGAGGTAGAAGACGTCGCCGTAGTACTCGGCCGGATAGGTGACGCCGGTGTACGCGGCGAGCCCGGCGGGCACCGGGTTGCCGGCGTGGGTGACGATGGGCCGCCGCCACTCGGGGTGCCCGACGTACACGTCGGCCGGCGTCCGCCCGACGAGGCACGAGGCGACGCCCGACGTGGCGACGAGGCCGCCCTCGAGGCACGGCCAGCCGAGGTTGCTCGCGGCGTCGACGACGTCGATCTCGGCCTGCTGCGAGTCGCCGCGGTCGGCGACGTAGAGCTGGCCCGTGAGCGGGTGGGCGAGGAGGCCGACGGGACTCCGGAGCCCGGTCCCGAACGCGAGCGGGTTCGCCGCCAGCGGCGCGCCGGGCGCGGCACCCGCCGCCGCGCCGTCCACGTCGATCCGGAGGAGCTTTCCGGCGTGGTTCGGCGCCGCGTTGCTGCCGGTCCGGGTCGGATAGAGCGCCGACCCGAGGCACACGCTCGAGCAGAGGTTCGCGTTCTCGGTGCCGCCGAACGCCGTATCGCCCTGGAGCACCTGCGCGCTCCAGCGGTAGCCGCCGCCGTTGTCGCCGACGCCCACGTAGAGGCAGCCGTCGGCGCCGAACGCGAGCGGCCCGCCGTTCCGGCTCGACGATTCGTTCGGCGGCTCGATCGACGGCACCGGCACTCCGACCGGGTCGCCCGTGCCGGCGGCGTTCTCACGGTACGCCCGCACCTGCTGGTTCGCGTCCTCGTCGGTCGTCGTGAGGTACACGTAGACGAGCTTCGAGGTCGCGAAGTCGGGGGCGAGCGCGATCCCGAGGAGGCCCTCCTCGTTGTTGTTCGCCTTGACGCCCTCCACCGTCGCCCAGACGGCGCCCTCGTCGAAGACCGACCCGTCGTTGGTCGCGTACGACGAGTAGACGCGGATCTCCGCCGTGCCGGGCGTCGTCCCGGTGGTCGCGCCGAGCGCCTGGACGGCGGCGAAGAGCCGCCCGTCGGGCGCCGGCGCGATCGCCGCGATGGGGTACCGGGCGTGGGCCACGGCCACCGCGCGGAAGTCGGACGTCGCGAGCGAGGCGCTCGCGTGCGGCACCGTCCCGAGCCACGCGACGAGCGCGACGGGGGCGGCGAGGAGCCCCGGGAGGGTGCGGCGCATCCGGGTCCTTCAGGCGATCATCGCGGTGAACGGCTTCACGTTCGGGAGGTAGTCGCCCGCGTTCGCGCCCACCAGGGTGAGCACGCCGGCCACGACGTTCTGGACGTCGACCACCTGCCCCGCGGCGTCCGGGAGCCCGGTCGAGAAGCTCACCTTGACGCCTTCCTGATCGCCGTCGCTCATCCCGACGGTCACGCCGCCGCGGACGCGCTTCCCGACGAGGAGCATCGAGTTCCACGGATGATGGTCCTTGCCGTTGTCGCCGTTCAGCATCGGCGTCCGCGCGAACTCCGAGCAGTAGACGACCGTCGTCTCGTCGAGGAGCGACGGGGCGGCGAGGCCCGGCTGGGTGGCGAGCCCGTTCAGGAACGCGTCGAGGAACGTGAAGAGCTGCTGCCAGCGCGCGTTCTGCTGCGTGTTGTCGGCGTGGGTGTCGAAGCCGCCCGTCCCGTCGACCGTCACGCTGGTCGTCATGCCGGAGCGGAAGGCGTTGCCGAGCGACGTCGCGAGCGCCGCGCCGTTGTTCGCGTTCTGCGGGAGCGACGAGGCGAGGTTCACGAGCTTGTCGCCGCGCACGCCCGCCTCGCGGAACTGCGTCGCCCGGTCGGCGAGGATGCCGCCGTCGTCCAGCAGGCGCTGCTTCTCGAGCGCCTGACGGATGTACGCCTCGCCGACGGCCGACACGCCGAGCTGCGTCGCGTCCGGGTCGGTGGGGCTCGGGATGCGGTTGTACGCGAGCGCGCTCGCGAGCTGCCCGCCGACGCGCGCCGAGAGGCCGGCGAAGGGGCCGCCGAAGCTCGGGCCCGAGAGGAGGAGGTGCGGCAGCGGCAGGTCGACGCCGTTCTCGTGCGCCGCGATCACCGCGAAGTCGGCGCGGGTGGGGTCGAGGTAGCCCGTGAGCACGAGCTGCCGCGACTGGTCGTGCGACGTCGACCGCGTCGCGATGCCGTTCACGATCGCCGTGCGCGCCGCCCAGTTCTGGAAGAAGGTGTCCACCGCCGGGCGCGTGGTCGGGTTCGACGTGTACGTGATCCCGCCCACGCTCGCGATCTGCGACGGCGGGAGGCCGGAGACGGCCGTCGGCACGTCGACGTCGACGCCGTCGGTCGCGTCGAGCGGATCGTGCACGTCGAAGACCTGCGTCACGTCCCAGCCGCCGTCGGCGACGAACGTGACCAGGAAGTGCGGGTTGCCGGCCGCCAGGGCCTCGCGCCGCGCCGCCCACGGGCACGCGAGGAGGGCCGCGCCCGAGAGCCCCAGCTTCAGCACGGTCCGCCGGGAGAGAGCGTCTTCCCACATCGTCCGCATCGTCCGCTCCTTCGCCCTAGTAGAGGAGGATCCGGGGGCTCCGCAGCATCGCCGTGAGGAGCCCGCGCCACGCCCGCTCGCCGCGCGTGCCGGGAACCTGGTTCGAGCCGGTGCCGCTCTGGGTCGTGTCGTTCCAGAGCGACCGGTAGAGCTGCATCCAGACGTCCACCGTGGGCGACGTCGCCGCCGCGCGCTGGCCGTAGAGGCGCCGCACGAGGGCGCTGATCCGGTCGCGGATCGCGGCCTCGTCGCCGATCGGGTGCTCGGCGCCCGTGACGCCGTTCAGGAGGCGCCGCTGCCCGTCGGGCAGCGCGAGGTCGGTCTGCACGACGTGCGCCGCCGCCAGCGCGGCGACCTTCCGCTGCACCACGGCGACCGACGCGTTCAGGCCGTAGGACCGCCCGGAGACGTTCACGCCGTTGATGCCGCCCAGGATGACCTTGAAGCCGTCCTCCTCGGTGGTGAGGAGCGGGACGGGGGCGAGGCGCGGGGGATCCGCGTCCGGATCGGCGTCGTCCTGGTCGTCGTCGGGCTCCCGCGTCCACACGAAGCCGGTGAGGTCGCGGATGACGTTCTCGAGCCGCTCGGGGCTCGCCCGGCGCACCCAGTCCGCGCCGTCGGACGCCGGCCGGTGGGTGTAGGCGGTCGACAGCATCCAGCGGCGGACGAGCTTCCGGAAGTCGTGGCCGTCCTCGGTCCGCCACCGCGCCGCGATGTCCGCCGCCGTCGCCAGCTCGTCGTTCGTCCGCGGGTCGCGGAGGAAGAGCATCCGGAAGGCGCGCTTCGTCTGGCACTCGGCGAACTTCGGATGGGCCACCAGGAGGCGGCCCATGTCGCGGATGTCCGCGCCCGGGACCCCGTACACGGCCGGCGGCCGCTTGTTCGCCGTCCGCCACCGCTCCGGGTTGCCGCTGAAGAAGTTGTCCGCGTCGCTCGTCTCGATGTCCGCGTTGTCCATCGGGAAGAGGAACGACGCGAGCGGATCCAGGCGGTCGTGACACGCCTTGCAGTCGCTCCGCGTGGTGACCGCGTTCAGCACGGCGTTCGGGTCGTTGTTGTCGACGTCGCGCGTGACGTCGACGATCGTGTCGAGGAAGTTGTAGCAGTGGAACACGATCGAGATGCGGTTCGCGCGCCGCCGGTTCTTGTTCGTATTGTTGGTGTCCCAGACCTCGTAGAACGCGCTCGTCGAGAGGAGACCCGCGTGGGGACGGCCGTCCAGGTAGTGGGACGGCTGCCACGTCGTCCCCACGACGGGCTCCATCGGATAGGGCAGGCGGTCCGGGTCGCGCTGGAAGAGCTCGTTCGCGACCGTGTAGTCGGCGGTGCCGATCTCGGTGAACGGCCGGCCGTTCTTCACGATGTAGGCGATCAGCTCGAGCGCCTCCCCGTAGATCGCGTCGGTCTCGTCACGGGCCTCGTCGGAGAAGTCCTCGCGGCGGACGAGGAGCGCGTCGTCGAACGCGTCCTTCACGCGCGCGAGGAACTCGTCGCTCTGGAGCCATTGGTCGACGAAGTTCGCGTACACGGCCGGGTTCGCCTCGACGGCGTCCAGCTCGGCCGGCAGCGGGCGGGTGCCGCGGAGGTCCATGGCGGAGCGGACGAGCAGCTCCGCCGGCGGGATCGGAACCAGCTCGACGTCGCCGCCGCCGTTGCACTGCGTGCCGGCGGACACCATCTGCACCCACTGCTGGAGGATCCGGTGCTCTTCGCTCCCCGAGGCGAACCGGAGCCCGCCCGCGTGCGGCACCGTCGTCAGCGGCTTCTGGAGGATGCGCGACTCGTCCGGGTGCGCCGCGTCGACGTGGAGCGCGACGCTCTCCTGCGTCGCGCGCGGGTCGCCCGGCGTGACGCGGAACGACGTCGCCTGCGCGGCGCCGCCGGCGACGTGGCAGCCGCCGCAGTTCGGTTGGAGCACCCGCCCCATCACCTGGCCCGTGAAGAACGAGTTGTCGCAGCTCTCCGGCGGGCTCGTCCCGGGGCCGCTCGGCCGCCGGCGGAGCGTCAGCATCGCCTTGAGCCGCTTCCTGCCGCTCAGGCGCACCGCGCCGACGAGCTTCCCCTTCTTGCCGACGCGACCCGTCCAGCGGAGCGCCACGCCGTTCGCGTTCACGCCGACCAGCTTCACCTTCCGGCCGCGCGCCGAACCGTTCACGTTGAAGACGCCCGACGCCGTGGGGTCCGTCAGGGAGACGGCGACGCTGCCGCTCACGAGCGCGCCCGTCTGGTTGAGCGCGCCGGCGACGGAGCCGACCTCGCGCGGCTTGCGGACGTTCAGCTCGCCGTCGTACGACGCCGTGACGTCCGCGCGCGCGGATGCCGCGGCGAGGAGCACGCCGAGGAGCAGGGCGATCGCCGGGGCCGAGGAGTGTGCGGTCGTGTCCGACGACCGGCCGCGACCGCCACGAATTTGCACGGCCGATCGCGTTCGTGACGCTGCCGGCCCGCGGCTGCGCCGGCACGCGCGCGGGACGCCTCCACTCCGGCCGCCCGTCGCCCCGAGAATCCCGTGCTCGCTCCGTCCGCTTCCCATGCCACCCTCCGGTTCGCCAGGCCCCGAAGAGCAACCGGCGTACCTTTTCGTCCCATGCTGAGAGGGGCGTGGGGCCTGCCGCGGCGCTCTCCGGGCGCTCAGCGCGCGAGCGTGCGGCCCCGGCCGCGGAGCGTCGCCGTCCCGACGAACCGGCGGTCGCCGACGGCGACGCCGACGGTGAGCCGGCCGTCGGCCGGGGCGGCGAGGTCGAGCTTCCGGCCCGCCAGCGCGACGCGGCCCTGCGCGCCCCTGACGAAGCGCACGGCGAGCGTCCCGCCGGCCGCCTTGCCGCGGACGGAGCCCGCGCGGCCCTTCCCGCGGAGCGTGCCGACGGTCGTGCACGCGATCGTGCCGCTCGCGTCCGCGAGGACCACCGACACCGGGCCGCCGACGTTCACCGGGAGCGCGAGCCGGCCGTTCAGCGCGAGCGCCGCGCGCGGGCGGCGGCCGCGCAG
>Ga0073934_10006337_pt1 | contig 17333 bp, 12 predicted proteins | sample LarsenN4metaG_FD_76834 | JGI IMG/M metagenome (GOLD analysis project Ga0073934, IMG submission 76834) | Hot spring sediment bacterial and archeal communities from British Columbia, Canada, to study Microbial Dark Matter (Phase II) - Larsen... ... | reverse complement strand
CGCGTGCCGCTGCGGCGATCGAGGAACGCCACAGGATTCTGTTCCACCACGGTTTCCATTACGATGCTCCAGAGAGGCGGTTGTGAGCCGAGAGTCGAGAGCTAGAAAAACGGGATGCGTCACCACATCGTTTCTGGCTCTCGACTCTCGACTCTCGGCTGAACGCCGCCTCAACACTAGGTCGCACCGGGCGGCCCGTCGCCCTTCCTTTCCAGAAATCGGCGGCTTATGGCAACAAAAATCGCGATTCTCGGCAGTGGCGCGATGGCGACGGCCTGCTCGATTCTGCTGGCCGATCATGCCGATCAGGACGTAGCGATTTGGGCGCGCAACCCCGATCACGCCGGTCAGATGGCCCACGACCGCGAGAACAAGCGGCTGCTCCCCGGCGTGAAGATCCCGGATAAAGTGCAGATCACGTCGGACATCGGCGAGGCGCTGAGGGACGCAGAGTTTCTCGTTGCCGCGGTTCCCACCCAATTTTTGCGGCCTCGCTGAACGAGATCCGCAGCCATCTCACCCGCAACCGGCCGGTGATCAGCGTCATCAAGGGTCTCGAAAACGAGACGTTTCAGCGGCCCAGCGAGATTATTGCAGAGGTGCTCGGGAGCCGGGCCGTGGTCGCGCTCAGCGGACCCAGCCATGCGGAAGAAATCGGCCGCCGGCTGCCCGCCACCGTCGTCGCGGCCAGCGGCGACCTGGCTCTGGCCCGCCAGGTGCAGCGAATGTTCAACACCGAGCGGTTCCGCGTCTACACGAACCTCGATTTGATCGGCGTGGAGCTCGCCGCCGCACTGAAGAACGTGATCGCCATCGCCGCCGGCATTTCCGACGGCCTGGGTTTCGGCGACAACGCCAAGTCGGCCTTGATGACGCGGGGCCTCGTCGAGATGACCCGCTTCGGGGTGCGCTTTGGCGCCGAGGCCGGCACGTTCACCGGCCTGGCGGGGATGGGAGATCTCATCACCACCTGCGTCAGTCCCTTCGGCCGCAACCGCCGCGTGGGCGAGCGGCTCGGCAAGGGCGAATCGCTCGACCAGATCCTCAAAACGATGGAAGCCGTCGCCGAAGGCGTGGCCACCGCCAAGAGCGTGTTTGACGTTGCCGAGCAGGAGGGGATCGAAATGCCGATCACGGGCGAGGTGTATCGCGTTCTGTTCGAACGCAAGTCTCCCGCAGCGGCCACGCACTCGCTGATGCTGCGGCCGCTCCGAGCGGAGTAGGGACCGTAGTTGGCTATTCGCTTAGCCGCACACATCCCGTGGGTAGTGAAGTTCTGGCACCGTGAGGCATCGGATGGAACCCGCAGTCAGCGCCTATCTCGACCAGCACCGGGACCGGTTTCTCGACGAACTCATGGAGTTGCTGCGGATCCCGTCGGTGAGCGCCGATCCCGCGTTCCTGCCGGCAATGAAGCAGGCCTCCGAGTTCGTGCGCGACCAGTTCGCGAAGCTCGGCATGAAGACCGAGATTGTCCCCACGGCGGGACACCCGATCGTCACGGCGGAATGGCTCGGCCGTCCCGGCGCAAAAACGGTACTGGTCTACGGCCATTACGACGTCCAGCCGCCCGATCCGCTGAACTTGTGGACCACGCCGCCATTCGAGCCAACCCTCCGCGAGGGCAAGCTGTTCGCCCGCGGCTCGTCCGACGACAAGGGCCAGTTCTTTACGCACGTGAAGTCGGTCGAGGCGTGGCTGAAGGCGACAGGTTCGCTGCCGGTGAACGTGAAGTTCGTCATCGAAGGCGAGGAAGAAGTCGGCAGCGTGCACCTGGACCAGTTCCTGGAAGAGCGCAAGTCGCAGCTCGCAAGCGACGTGGCGGTCATCAGCGACACCGCTCAATACGCCCCCGGCATGCCTGCCATCACCTATGGACTGCGGGGCATCATTGCCTGCGAGGTGATTCTCCGCGGACCGAAGAAGGACCTGCACAGCGGCGTGTTCGGCGGCTCGGTGGCCAACCCGGTGAACGCGCTGTGCCAGTTGGTGGGCCAGCTTCACGACGACCAGGGCCGCGTGCAGATTCCCGGCTTCTACGACGACGTGACGCCGCTCACCGCTGCCGAACGCCAGCAGTTCGCCGCGCTTCCGTTCGACGAGCCGGCGTATTTGAAAGAACTCGGTTCTCCGGCGGCGTGGGGCGAGACGGGCTACACCACGCTCGAGCGGCGGTGGGCACGGCCGACCTGCGACGTGAACGGCATGTACGGCGGCTACACCGGCGTGGGACCGAAGACGATCGTCCCCGCCCAAGCCACAGCCAAGATCACCTGCCGACTGGTGCCGAAGCAGGATCCCCAGAAAATCACCGCGGCGCTGGAGCAATTCCTGCGATCGCGGTGTTCGAGCGGGGTCACGCTGGAGTTTCAGACGTTCCACGGCGCCGGGGCGTTCCTGCTGTCGCCGACGAGCCCGTACATTGCGGCGGCTCGTGCGGCAATTCGCGAAGGCTTTGGCGCCGAGCCGGTGCTCATCCGCGAAGGAGGTTCCATTCCCGTGGTCAACGCGTTCCAGCAGGTGCTGGGAGTCGACACGCTGTTGCTCGGTTGGGGACAGAACACCGACAACCTCCACAGCCCGGACGAGCACTTTACGGTGGACGACTTCCACCGCGGCATCCGCGCCAGTACGGCGCTGTGGAGCGAGCTGGCGAAACTCGCGTAAAGCAGCCATCTCGCTCCGCGAGATGATCGCTGAGAAAGGGAAACGCTAACAGACTACTTGCCATTCCTCTCGCGGAGGGAAAGGGCAACTGTTACTCCAGCAAACTCCGCCGCAGCACCTCTTGCGCCTGAGCGAAATACGGCTGCCACTCGATTTCGGGACGGCCGTACTTCAGACAGTCGCGAACCTTGGCCAACGTGTTACGGGCCATGTGCGGGCAGCGGTTGCACGCGCACGTCTCACCCGACGACGCCATGATGCCCGGCACCGGAATGTACGTGTGCTGCGGGGCGATCTTCTGCAGGGGATGGATCATGTTCGCTTCGGTGGCCACCAGGAACACCGTGGGTGCGGTGACCGAGGCCACGTGCTTGCGCATCTTCTCGGTGCCGGCAATCACGTCCGCGTGCTCCAGAATGTTTGCGGGGCATTCGGGATGGGCCAGCACCACAGCGCCGGGGTTGTTCCGCTTCGCGCGGAGCAGGTCCTGCACGCTGAAGATCTCGTGCACCATGCACGAACCGGGCCACAGGATCATCGGTCGGCCGGTCACGGCGCTCAAATAGCGGCCGAGGTGCTGGTCGGGGACGAACAGGATCTCCTTGTCCTTGGGCACGCGGTCGATGATCTCGCGGGCGTTGCCGCTGGTCACAATCCAGTCCGACAGCGACTTCACCGCGGCCGAAGTGTTGATGTACGCTACGGTCTGGAAGTCGTGCCCTTCGGCACGGAGTTGCTTCTGATAGGCGGCCAGCTTGTCGGGCGGGCAGCTTTCGGCGAGCGAGCAGCCGGCCTGCAGGTCGGGCATCAGCACGCGCTTCTGCGGATTCAGGATCTTGGCCGATTCCCCCATGAAGTGCACGCCGCAGAACACGATGGTGGGTGTTTCCACCCTGGTGGCGTCGCGGGCCAGTTTCAGGCTGTCGCCGGTGAAGTCGGCAATCTCCTGCAGGTCGCCGTCCACGTAGTAATGGGCCAGAATGGTGGCGTTCTGCTCGACCTTGAGCCGGTCGATTTCGTCCATGAGGTCCGCGGGGTCTTCGTAAACCTCCGGGGTGGGGGCGTCGGCGAGAATGGGCAGGGGCATTTCGATCTTCTCCTGCGACCCGAGCGCCGCCGTTCGCGGCCGCCCGGCTCTCACTGTATTCTATCCTAGCGGGCGACACGCCAGATCACAGAGACGCAGGCTTTCCGATGCAAAACCTTCACCACCGCATGTGTTGGGTCGTCCTGTTCGCGTGGGCCGGTCTGTGTCCGGCCGCCGCGGGGGAAGACTACGTTTTCAACGTCCGAAAGCCCGATGCCGGTTGGTTCGGCGTGGTGCAGGGTGAGTTGCGGTTCGTGACCAGCAAGGCGGGGCCTGGACGGGCGGACTATCGCATCTGGACGGCGGACCACAAAGCCGGACCCGTCAGCATCTGGTGTCTGGCAACGAAGGACGAACCTCAGAAGTTTCTGGGCTGGAATGGGGCCGGCGATGTGCCCCAGCAGGAACTGCAGCTCAAACCGCAGGCCGACGCGTGGGAGTGGCACCACATCGGCGCCCGCGCGGATACGAACTACGCACACCTGCAGGTCGCCAGCGGCAAGTTCAAGGGACGCCGTCAACGAACCGCTGGAGATCGTCCTGACACCCGGCAAGACACCCGTGAAGTCTTACCAGTTGCAACTCGTCGAAAAGCCCGAGGAGGCCTTCGAGTTTGCGGTGTACGTGGTCTCGAAGTGAGTTCCGTCACGGTCCGCAGTGGATTCGCCACTGGACCCCGTCTTGTGTACATTGAACCAACCTCGGTCCACCGGCATTCCCCGGCGGTGGGTGTTTTCGTTTCCTGAAGCCCCTTCTCCAAAGCGCATCAACATGCTTCGCCTGCTGATTCTCTCCGCGGCACTGGCGCCTTCGTTGATCTTCGCCGCCGAGCCGGCCCCGCTCAAGCTCCTCTTCCTGGGCGACAACGGTCACCACCGCCCCGCCGACCGGTTTGCACAATTGCAACCGGTGCTGGCGCAGCGGAGCATTGAAATCAAGTACACCGACGACGTCGCCGCCGCGCTGTCGCCGGATTCGCTCAAACAGTTCGACGGCCTCATCCTCTACGCGAACATCGACAACATTGCGCCGGAACACGCGAAAACCCTGCTGGACTACGTGGCGGGAGGCAAGGCATTCGTGCCGCTGCACTGTGCGACGTACTGCTTCCGCAACTCGCCGGAAGTGGTGGCGCTGATGGGCGGGCAATTCCTGCGGCACGGCGGCGAAGTGTTCACGGTGGAAAATGCCGCGCCCGAGCATCCCATCATGAAGGGCTACACCAGCTTCGAGAGCTGGGATGAAACGTACATCCACACAAAGCACAACGAGAAGGGCCGCACCGTTCTCGAGTACCGCGTGCAGGGTGGACAGGCGCCGGGACAATCCAAGGAGCCGTGGACGTGGGTCCGCACGCACGGCCAAGGCCGCGTGTTTTACACCGCGTGGGGACACGACCAGCGCACGTGGAGCAACCCGGGCTTTCAGGAACTGGTGGAGCGTGGGATCCGCTGGGCGTGCGGGCAGGATCCGAGCGTGGTCGTTCCAGTGTCCCGGACACTCGGAAGTGTCCGGGACACTTTCAAGCCGCTGCCGATGACCGAGATCGCCAAGGATTTGCGGCCATTCGAGTACATTGACGTTGGACCGAAGATTCCGAATTACACGCCCGGGCAGCGGTGGGGCGTGCAGGGCCGGCCACACACGCAGATGCAGAAGCCGCTCCCGCCGGTCGAGTCGATGAAGCACTATTCCGTGCCCGTTGGCTTTCACCTGGAGCTGTTCGCATCGGAGCCGGACCTGGGCGGCAAACCGATCGCCATGACGTGGGACGAGCGCGGCCGGCTGTGGGTCTGTGAAACTTACGACTATCCCAACGAACTGCAGCGCGGCAACCGCGGCCGCGACCGCATTCGCATCTGCGAAGACACCGACGGCGATGGCAAGGCCGACAAGTTCACGATCTTCGCCGAGGAGTTGAGCATCCCGACGTCGATCGCGTTCCATCGTGGGGGCGCGGTGGTCCAGAACGGCAGCGAGACGCTGTACCTCAAAGACACGAATGGTGACGACAAAGCCGACGTGCGCGAGGTGCTCATCACCGGCTGGGCCATGAACGACACGCACGGCGGCGTGAGCAACTTCCAGTACGGCCTGGACAACTGGATCTGGGCCATGCAGGGCTACAACGACTCCGCCCCGAAGTACGGCAACGGCCAGGAATCGACGCGGTTCCGCATGGGGTTCTTCCGCTTCAAAGTCGACCCCGGAAGCCCAGGGACAGCCGTCCCTGGGTCTCCGATTGTCTCAAACGTCGAATTCCTCCGCTCCACCGACAACAACACGTGGGGCTTCGGGATGAGCGAGGAAGGCCTCATCTTCGGCTCGACGGCAAACCACAATCCCAGCAACTACATGCCGATTCCGAATCGCTATTACGAGCGGGTGCGCGGCTGGGCGCCGGAAGTGCTGCACTCGATTGCCGACACGCATTTGTTCAAGGCGATCACCGACAAGATCCGGCAGGTGGACCAGTTCGGCGGCTACACAGCGGGAGCGGGACACGCGCTGTATACCGCGCGCACCTATCCGCAGACGTTCTGGAATCGCACGGCATTCGTGTGCGAGCCGACCGGGCACCTCGTGGGCACCTTCGTATTGAAGGCCAACGGCGCCGATTTCTCGTCGACCAGTCCCATGAACCTCGTCGCCAGCGACGACGAATGGGCGGCGCCGATCATGGCCGAGGTCGGTCCCGACGGCAACGTGTGGATCTGCGACTGGTACAACTTCATCGTGCAGCACAACCCCACGCCGCAAGGCTTCCAGACCGGCCGCGGCAACGCCTATGAAAGCGAGCTGCGCGATAAGAAGCACGGCCGCATCTATCGTCTGGTGTATGGCGGAAAGTCGTCGCCGTTTAGCCGCGACCCGAAGGGGAGCGTTCAAAGTGGCGACAACGCGCTCCACGGGTTGTCCATCGACCGCCCGCAGGAACTGGTCGCGGCGCTGAAACGCGACAACCTCTTCTGGCGGAGACACGCGCAGCGGTTGCTGGTGGAGCGCGGACAGACCGATGTGGTGCCGGAACTGCTGAAGCTCGTCGCCGACCAGTCGGTCGACGAGATCGGCCTCAACGTCGGCGCGATCCACGCCTTGTGGACGCTGCAAGGACTGGGCGTCATCACGCCCAGCAATTCTCAAGTGATGAGCGCCGTGGCCGCTGCCGTAAAGCATCCGTCGGCTGGCGTGCGCCGCAATGCCGTGCAGGTGCTACCGGCGACTAGAGAATCCGAAGACGTGCTGCTGGGCAGCGGCGTGCTGTACGACGCCGACGCCCAGGTACGACTGGCCGCGATCCTCGCACTCGCGGATTTGCCTCCCTCAGAGAACGTCGGCAAATCGGTCGCGGACCTGTTGCGCGACCCTGCCGTCACTGCCGATCGCTGGCTCGCCGACGCCATCACCAGCGCCGCCGCCATGCATACCGACGGACTATTTGCGGGTTTGGTTGATAAGAACATTGCCCGCCCGCAATTGCCCGCGAAGTCCATGGAGATTGTCATCCTGGTGGCCACGCACGTGGCTCGAGGCCAACCCGATGCCGATACCATCGGCCGCATCGTGCGCACGACTGCCGACAGCCCTGGCCTGCTGCAGGCTGCGCTCACCGGCCTCGCGCGCGGCTGGCCGCGCAGTTACACGGTGGAAGTCGCCGCCGAAGCACAAACCCTGCTGGTGGACAAGTTCGCTTCCTCGCCATCGGAGCTGAAAGGTGCCATCTTCCGGTTGTCCCCGCTCATCGGCGTGAAGGGACTCGAAAAGCACGCCGCCGAGTTGACCGACAACTCGTTGCAAATCATCACCTCCAGCCAGGCATCGGACCGCGAGCGCATCGGCCGCGCGAAAGACCTGGTGAGCTTCCAGCCGCTGTCCGATGACGTGGTCGAGCGGCTGCTCAAGGTCATTACGCCGCAGACGTCGTCCGACGTCAGCGCGGGCATCCTCGCGGCGCTCGGCGACAGCCAGGCGCCGAAGTTGGGAGAGCTGCTCATCGAACGTGCCGCGTCCTTGACGCCGGTCAACCGTTCCGCAGCGCTGCGCGTGCTGCTTTCGCGTCCGACGACGACGCGGGAATTCCTGGATGCCGTGGAAGCAGGCAAACTTCAGTTGGGGGATCTCTCCCTCGATCAGAAACAGGCGCTTGCCAACCATCCCGACCCGCGGCTGCGCGGCCGGGCGACGCGGCTGTTGAGTACCGCGGGCGGATTGCCCAACGCCGATCGTCAAAAAGTGCTGACGGAGCTGCTGCCCCTCACTGAAAAAACCGGCGATCCCGCGGCCGGCAAGGAAGTCTTCAAGAAGCAATGCGCGAAGTGCCACACGCACAGCGGCGAGGGAACACGGATCGGCCCCGACCTGACCGGCATGGCGGTCCATCCCAAGCACGAACTCCTCACTCACATCATCGACCCCAGCCGCAGCGTGGAAGGCAACTTCCGCGTCTACACGGTGGCTATGGTCGACGGCCGCGTCCTCACCGGCATGCTCGCCGCGGAAAGTCGCACGGCCATTGAAATCATCGACACGGAGGCCAAGCGGCACGCCATCCCCCGCGACGACATCGACGAACTCGTCGGGTCCACCAAGTCGCTCATGCCCGAAGGCTTCGAGAAACAAGTGAAGCCCGAAGAAATCACCGACCTGCTGGAGTTCCTGACTCAGCGCGGCAAATACGTGCCGCTCGACCTGCGCAAAGTTGCCACGGTGGTGAGCACGAAGAGTATGTTCGTCAACGAGAACGCGCCGGCGGAGCGGCTGATCTTTTCCGATTGGTCGCCCAAGACGTTCGAAGGAGTTCCGTTCGTGCTCGTCGATCCCCAGGAGGACCGCGTGCCGAATGCCGTTCTCCTCTACAGCCCCAACGGGACAATTCCGCCGACGATGCCCAAGTCGGTGAGCCTGCCGTGCAACATGCCGGCCCGCGCCCTACATCTGCTGTCCGGCGTCGCCGGCTGGGGATACCCTTACGGCGAGAACGGGGCGGTGTCGATGATCGTCCGCATTAACTACGCCGATGGCCAGCGGGAAGATCACGAGTTGAAGAACGGCGTACACTTCGCGGACTACATTCGCGTGGTGGACGTGCCGCAGTCCAAGCTCGCGTTCCGCCTGCGTGGGCAGCAGATCCGCTACCTGGCGGTGCTGCCGCAGCGCGACGAGAAGATCGAGTCGATCGACCTCGTGAAAGGCCCCGATGCCACCGCCCCGGTGGTGATGGCGGTGACGCTCGAATCGCGGTGAATAACGCGGCCATCACGCTCCGCGTGATGATTGCCGAATGCCTGCACGCATCAGAACGTCGGTCAACGTTTTGCTTTTCCTCACGCGGAACGTGAGGGCTACGTTATCACACAAACGGCGTAATCCCCGGCTGCGCCATTTTCGGGAACGTCACCGGCGTGTTCCAGCCGTCGGTGATCTCGGGCACGATCGATTCCTTCGAGTTCAGGATCGCCCGGTCCCCTTCGCTCCACGAAATCTTCTGTCCGGTGTAGCCGGCGGTGCGGCCCATGATGGCCATCAGCGTGCTCGTCACCATGCGGTCGCCGTTGTTCAGCGGTTCTCCCTTGCGGAGCGAGGCGAAGAACTCGTCGTGCTCCACCTGGTACATGTTGGGCGACGGACCTTCGTAGGTCCACGGCTTCTCGCCGGTGATGTTCACGCCGCCGCGGCGGGCGCCGATGTGCCCTGCCCCCTTCGTGCCGATCACCACCAGGCTGTTCTCATTGTGACAGCCGGGAATCTGCCGCTGGGCGAGAAAGCCGCGGGTTTCGACGGTGTTGTCCCACTCGTAATTGACTTCGATGTGGTCGAAGATGTTGCCGCCGAGCGCAGGAATCTGCCGGCCGCCAACCGCCGTGCAGGCCGCGGGGGGCACATCGTTCATCGCCCACGCGAGCCAGTCGACCGTGTGCACCGCCTGCTCGACGAGGCCGTCGCCGGAGAGCCAGGTGAAGTTGTACCAGTTGCGGACCATCCACTCGAGGTCGCCCATGTCCTTGGGCCGCGTGTCGGCGGCGGGCATCGGCTTCACCGGGCCGGTGAGATACGTGCCGTAGATCGCGACGACGTCGCCGATTTGCCCGTCGTGGATGCGCTGAAAGAGTTCGCGGCGCGGATAGTCGTACCGCCAGCAGAAGCCGGCGAGGATGCCCAGCTTTTTCTCCTTGGCGAGCTTTACCGATTCCATGACTGACTTGACCCCCGGAACGTCGGTGGCCATCGGCTTCTCGGTGAAGATCTGCTTACCGGCTTCTACGGCGTACTTCAGGTGCAACGGCCGGAAGCCCGGAGGCGTCGCGAGCAGTACGACGTCCACTGAGTCCACCACGTTCTTGTAAGCGTCGAGGCCAACGAACTTGTGGTCTTCGTCCACCTGCACCTTGTCCGCGATTTTCTCCTGCGTTTTGAGGTTCTCGATGCTGTAGTCGATCTGCTGCCGGAACGTATCGGCGACGGCGACCAGCTTCACGTTCTTGTCGGCGTTGAGCGCCTCGCGCGCCGCACCGGTGCCGCGGCCACCGCAACCCACGAGCCCCACTTTCAGCAGGTCATCCCCCGCGGCGTACACGCCGGAGGCCAGGGAGAAATTGAGTCCCAGCCCGCCGGCGACGGCGGCACTGGTCTTCAAGAAATCGCGACGGGTGGTGGTGGCGGCGGGTTGGTCCATGGGTTGAGTCTCGCGAGATAACGGTGGGACGGCGTCCGCGCATGGGAGCCGGAGCGTGTCGCCTCGGTCTCTTCCGCGCAAAACGAGACCGGGGCAACATGCCCGGGCTCTCCGAACGCCGGAACTGGACGATTCAGCGGGAACACTTATGCTATCCATCGCTGCCAACTGATGCGAGTCAACAACTGAGAGGACGCCCCATGCCCCGCACCGATTTTCACAAGCTCGGCCTGCCCGCCGGATTCGTCGCTCCGAACGCCTCTGCCGCGCCGGCGACGTTTGCGGCGTTCCTGGAAGGCCCGGCGGTTGCCGCGAACGGCGACGTCTACTTCTCCGACATTGTCAACAACCGCATTCTGAAGCTCGATCCGCCGACCGGGAGATTCACCATCTTCCGCCAGCCGAGCGGCCGCACCAACGGCCTCCTCTTCGACAAGCAGGGCCGGCTGCTCGCCTGTGAGGGAAACGAGTTCGGCCCCAACGACGGCAACCGCCGCATTACTCGCACGAACCTGGCCACCGGCCAGGTGGAAGTGCTCACCGACAGATACGACGGCAAACGGTACAACGCACCGAACGACATCGCCGCCTGCTCCAATGGCCGGATTTTCTTCACCGACCCGTGCTACGGGGACCGCGCCACGATGGAACTCGACCACGAATCGGTGTACCGCATCGACCCCGACGGTCAGGTGACCCGCGCACTCACGCAGCCGCAGATCGAGCGGCCCAACGGCATCGCCCTCAGTCCGAACGAGCGCACACTGTACGTGGTCGACAGTTGCGCTGTTCCCGGCGGCGCCCGCAAGATCTGGGCGTTCGATCTCGACGACAGCGGCGCTCTTTCGAATCAGCGGCTGGTGTTCGACTTCGCCCCCGGCCGCGGCGGCGACGGGATGTGCGTTGACAGCCAGGGGCACCTGTACATCGCTGCCGGCATCCACCGCCCCCGCGGACCGCACGAAACCACGGACGTTCCGCCCGGCATTTACGTTCTCAGCCCCGATGGCACGCTGCAGGGGCGCATTCCGATTGCGGAAGACGTGCTCACCAATTGCACTTTCGGCGGCGACGACCTGAAGACGCTCTACATCACCGCCGGCAAGACGCTCTATACCGTACGCGTCGAGATCCCCGGCTGGGTGGTGCACCGGGCTTGAGCCGGCGAGGTTTCAGCCGCTCGCCGCCAACAGCGCTTGGCGAAACCGCGTCACGGCCTCGGCGTCAATGCACGCCGTGCGCACGCCTTGCCGGCAAGCCGCCGAACGGATGGCGATCAGGTCGGGTTGCAAGGGACACAGCCACTCCAGGTCGCCGACCTGCAGCGACCCGGCCACTGCGGTTGTCAGGCCGTGTTCGCGGGCGGATTTTATCCAATCGGAGATTTCGTCGGGAGACATCCAGTCTCGCAGTTGTTGGCCGTGCTTGGCGAAGGTGTCCAGCAACACGCCCGTGCAACGCGTTTCGACGGCCGCAGCCAGGAGCTGATCCGGAGGAGGGGCGTTCGCCGCGACGCAGTCCGCATAGGCGACCGCAATCCAACCGATCTGCTGACGATGAGCGTCTTCGAACTGTCGCCGGCACGTCTGCCATCGCGACATCCAGCCTGCGTCACTCGCACAGTTGGAGAGACCCAGTTTCACCCATCGGACTGACGCCGGCAGCCGGGACGCGTCGCCGTTCCATTCGACCATCTCGCCCAGCGCCACGCTCAGTCCACGCGGCTCCCTGGCGACAACAGCGGCGACGTCGCGAATCGCCGCCGGACTGGCGCGGCCAAGCGATCCGGCTGCCGGTTCTTTCACATCGATGATGTCCGCTCCGCCTGTAAGCGCCGCCTGTGCTTCTGCGGCGTTGCGGACGCTGACTAACAATTGCGGTGAAGAGACCCAGGGACGGCTGCCCCTGGGCTTCTGCGATGCGATGAACGCGGCGCTCACGTCACTGTCCCTGAGCCACCGAAGACGGATGCCGCAGCGCCCGGCCCGCGAGGACGCCCGTCGGCACACCGTCGTGCACCGCCGGGTGGCCGTTGACGAACACGTACTTTGTCCCGGCGGAATACTGGTGCGGCTCGGCGAACGTGGCGGTGTCGATGTAGGTTTTGGGGTCAAAAACAACCACGTCGGCGAACTGCCCGACGGCGAGGCGGCCGCGATCGGTCATTCCCAGGATTTCCGCAGGCAATGCGGAGGAAGCGCGGACGGCGTGCTCCACGGTGATCACCTTTTCGCGGAGAGCATAGTGACCGATCTTGCGGGCGAACGTGCCGTAGCTCCGCGGATGCGGTTTGTCCTCGTTGGGGAGCTTGGAGCCGCCGTCGGAGGCGGTGGCAACCCACGGCAACTGCATGGCCATGCGGACGTCGTCCTCGTGCATGGAGAAGTTCACAATCGCCGCGCCCCCTTCCTGGAAGATCTCCAGCGCCGCATCGAGCGGCGGCTTCTGCTCCGCGTCGGCGATTTCCTTGAGCGTTTTGCCGTTCCATTCCGGGCGGGGGCGATAACGGGCGATCATGATCGCCGCGCCGTCGCGTTTCTTTTCGATGCTCTGGCGGATCGCTTCCTTCAACCGCGGCCCCTGTTCGGGGTCTTCCAGCCGCTTGCGGAACTCTTTCGACCCGCCGGAGCGCGCCCAGGTGGGCACGATGGTCGCTTCGAGCGACGTGCTGGAAGCAATGTACGGGTATTGATCGGCGGTTGCTTTTTGACCGTTGCTGCGGGCCTGTTCGACGAGGTTGGCGGCCGCTCGCAGCGTCCCCCAAGCTTCCTGGCCCGACGCCTTAAAGTGCGAAATGTGTGCGGGCAGTCCGGCTTCGCGGCCAATCTGCAAGGCCTCGTTCACGGCGGTGAGCAGTTCCGTCCCTTCGCCGCGAATATGGCTCGCGTAGATGCCACCGTGCTGTGCGACCACCTGCGCAATCGCGACGATCTCCGCGGTGTCGGCGTAGACGCTGGGAACATAGATGAGGCCCGTGGACATGCCCCAGGCACCGTCGCGCATGGCCTGATCGGCCAGCTCCCGCATGTTCGCGATTTCTTCCGGCGTCGCCTTGCGGTCGATGTTGCCGATGACGTGGTCCCGCAGCGCTCCCTGCGGCAGCAAATGGGCGACGTTGGTGCCGGCGCCTCCTTTGTCGATCTTCTCGTAGAACTCGCCGACGCGGATCGGTCCGCCGCCGCAGTTGCCGGTGACCTGCGTGGTGCAGCCCTGAATGACGTAGTTCACGCTGGCGCGGTAAATGGGGTCGGCCATCAGGTTGTCGCTGTGGCTGTGTAGATCGACGAAGCCGGGGGCGATGTAGAGCCCGGTGCAATCGATGGTGCGGCCGGCGTATCGCACCGCGAACGTCCCCACGCCGACGATTTTGTCCCCTTTGATGGCGACATCGCCCGCCACGCCCGGCGCCCCGCTGCCGTCGAACAGCGTGCCCCCTTTGAGGAGGACATCGACGTCGAGGGGTTCAGCGGCGAAGGTGGCGGCCAAACGGAGGGTGAATGATACGCAAATTGTGAGTAACAGTTTCATGGCGTATTCCCCTGTTTAGCCCGCGACCCTGCGGGTCGCGAAAACTCGCGGTCCGCTGGACCGCGGGCTAAACGTGGATTCCCTCGATCACGGCGTGAAGAATCGTTCACAACCGCCGCGCTGCGGTCGAATCCCACTTCCGGTTTCACCCGGATTCGCGTACACTACAGGGCTCGACAGCGGTTCGGAAGCGACCGCGGTCGCCCACGAGGGACACCTGCCGGAACACGTCGGGGCCTATGCCTCGACGCTCGCCAGTCACCATAGCCATTTGACGAACACTATGCGACGGAACGACCTCCGCAACATTGCCATCATTGCCCACGTGGACCACGGCAAAACCACGCTGGTGGACGCCCTGCTGAAGGCCAGCGGCCAGTTCCGCGAGACCCAGCTTCAAGGCGAGTGCATCCTCGACTCCAACGACCTGGAGCGCGAGCGGGGCATCACCATTCTCGCCAAGAACATCGCCCTGAACTACCAGGGGATCAAGATCAACATCATCGACACGCCGGGCCACGCCGACTTTGGCGGCGAGGTGGAACGCGTGCTCAGCATGGCCGACGGGGCGCTGGTGCTGGTCGATGCATTTGAAGGACCGCGGCCGCAAACGCGGTTCGTGCTGCAGAAGGCGCTGGAGGTGGGCCTGCAGCCGGTGGTGGTGGTGAACAAAATCGACCGACCCGACGCCCGACCGCATGAGGTGCTGTCGGAAACGTTCGACCTGTTCGTGGAACTGGGGGCCGACGATGAGACGTTGGACTTCCCGTTCATCTTCGCCAGCGGCCGCGCCGGTTACGCGACCTCCGATCCCATGCAGCCGACGGATTCGATTCGCCCTCTGCTCGACATGATCGTGAAGCACGTGCCGGGACCGCGGGCCAACTTGGCCGGCCCGCTGCAGTTCATGATCACGTCGCTCGCGTACTCGGAGTTCGTCGGCCGCATCGCCACCGGACGGATTCACGGCGGCGTGATTCGGCCCAACCAGCGGGTGGTGCTGATGAAGGCAGACGGATCGACCGTCGCCAGCCAGGTGGTCACGGTCGAGGTCTTCGATAAGCTCGGCCGCACGCCGGTACAGGAAGCCACCGCGGGAGACATCGTTGCACTCACCGGATTGGAGGAGCCGGAAATTGGCGACACCGTCGCCGATCCGGAGCATCCCGTCGCGCTGCCGCGAATCAGCGTCGATGAGCCGACGATCTCGATGACGTTCACCATCAATTCATCGCCGCTCGCCGGACAACAAGGGGGCGGGAAGTTTCTCACCAGCCGGCACCTGCGGGCGCGGCTGATGCGCGAGTTGGAGTCGAACGTCGCGCTCCGCGTTGAAGAGCTGACCGACAAAGACAAGTTCGAAGTCTCCGGCCGCGGCGTGCTGCACCTGGCGATCCTCATCGAAACCATGCGGCGGGAAGGCTACGAACTGTCGGTCGGCAAGCCGCAGGTGATCCGCAAGCACATCGACGGGAAATGGCACGAGCCGTTCGAGCTGCTGGAAATCGACGTGCCCACCAGCGACATCGGCAGCGTGATGGAATTGGTCGGCAACCGCCGCGGACAGCTCACCGAGATGACCGCCAGCGACACCGGGCAGACGCACGTGGAGTTTTCGATTCCCGCCCGCGGATTGATCGGCCTGCGCACCAGGCTGCTCAACGCCACCAAGGGCGAAGCGATCATCCATCACCGGTTCGACGGTTACCGCCCGCAGGAAGGGGAAGTGCCTCACCGCGCCAACGGCGTGCTGGTCTCGCAGGAGCGCGGCAAGGCGGTGGGTTACGCCCTGTTCAAGCTGCAGGAGCGGGCGGAAATGTTCGTCGGCCCCGGCGAGGAAGTCTACGAAGGCATGATCGTCGGCGAGAACTCCCGCGACAACGACATGGTCGTCAACCCCATCAAGGAGAAGAAGCTCACCAACATTCGTTCCGCCGGAAACGACGAGAATATCATCCTCAAGCCGCCGCGGAAGATGTCGCTGGAAATGGCGCTGGAGTACATCGAAGACGACGAGTACGTGGAAGTCACGCCGCAGGCCATCCGGCTGCGCAAGGTGCGGCTCACCGAGCAGGAGCGCAAGCAGTTTGCCCGCTCCGGTGAAGTGCGGTAGCGCCCGTTTAGCCGCGACCCAAAGGGGAGCGCTCTGCGCCGATGCCTCCCCCGCACAGAACGCTCCCCTTTGGGTCGCGGCTAAACAACACCTCTACTGCAGCACGTACACTTCCGGGTCGTCCACGACGAACTCGGTCGACCACGTGCGGCCGTCGTCCTGATTCACAATGTTGAAGAAGAACGTGTTCACCTGCATCGCCGTGTAGCTGTACGGCGCCTGCGACGTCAGGTGGTCGGCGGCAGTCAACTTGCCAACGCCCGGCTTCGCATAGTAGTGCACGCGGCCGTCCGGTGTGAACGACATCCCCATCGTCCACCAACCCGGCTGCTTGATGATCGGCCCCGGCAGGTCTTCGCCGCGGCTGCCCGAGCGGATGAGGATCATCACCGACTCTTCTTCCACTTTGCTGTCGCGCTTGCAGTTGAACTGCAGGAACAGACCCGGCCAGTAATTCTCCACCTTGCGGCCCATGCTGACGTTCTTGAAAAACCCGCGGGACGACACCGACTTGTTGATGATCGTCTGGCAGTCAGCCCGGAAGCCGAAGTGACTCCCCGTTCGCTGTTCCCACTGGTCAAACGGCGGCAGATACACGCGGCACACCACGCTGGGTGTGCGGCTCACCGGCAGATAACCGACCGTGGTGGCGAAGTTCGCCAGCAGGTCGTCCTGCTGGAACTTGTACGACAGTTTCCCTGGCACACCCGATTGCATGGTCCGCATCGCGAGCGCCCCGGTGCTGCCGGGCAGGCCGCCCGGCGGCGTTTCGACCCGCCGCACCACGTCGGGAGTGCCTCGGTACATGCTTTCGAACCACTTGTTGTTGTTGGAATAGCCGGCGGGCTGGCGGTCGACCTTGTCGAGGTTGGAGCTGGCTTTCGGAAGATTCAGCGTGAAGGACCAGTTGGGGTCTTCAAAGTCGTCGCTGATCTGGGTGAGCTTCGTGCCGGTGCCGGGAACCACCTGCCCGAACGCGGGCAAACCCAATGCGGTCACAAGTGCGGAGAAGAGCGTGCACAGCGTCCAGGCGCGGGGCATGGGAGACGTCCTTGTCAAATGCACATCGGATCACGAACTCCCCTCGCTCGGCACCGTCGCCGGGAGAGGGGTCGGGTTTGAGGGTGTCTTATTTCGAGGAACCACCGACGAAAGACACCCTCACCCTAGTGTAGTGTCTCACGCAGTTGGGCTCTTATTCAGGGCGGTTCGGGCCCGGGCGACTTTGGCGAGGAGGTCGCCGGCGGTCTTGGTCCAGACGAAGG
>Ga0073934_10006336_pt1 | contig 17336 bp, 14 predicted proteins | sample LarsenN4metaG_FD_76834 | JGI IMG/M metagenome (GOLD analysis project Ga0073934, IMG submission 76834) | Hot spring sediment bacterial and archeal communities from British Columbia, Canada, to study Microbial Dark Matter (Phase II) - Larsen... ... | reverse complement strand
TCGGCACCGGCCCGGCCGGCCTCGGTGCTGCCTTTCAGCTCACTGAACACGCACCCGGCCTCTCCATCCTCATGATAGACCGGGAGAAGATCTGCTCCGGCGGCCTGCTGAACGACTGCAAGCAGAATTACACCTACCCCATCGGCTTTGCCGTTGACAACTGGACCAGTGAGGAGGCAGAGCGGCTCCTCCCCCTGGTGGAAGGCTGTCTCCAGCCTGCCATCAAGGAAAAACAGAATCTGACCGTCTACCAGCGCCGTGCGGAGCGACTCGGCGTCACACTCCTGGATGTGCGCCAGGCCCATGTGGGAACCGACCGGAGCAAGGATCTGATCCGGCGTCTCAGGGAAGAACTTGAAAACAGGGGGGTGCAGTTCAAGTTGGAGCGGGAAGTGACCGATGTCCGCGACGATGCCACCGGGACGGGCGTCATCGTCGCCGGTTCGGAAATGCTGCGGGGAAGGAAGATAATCGTTGCCCCCGGCCGGAAAGGGTTCAGCTTTCTCCAGCAGGTGATGGAACGGATGGGAATCGCCTACATCGACAACGTGGTGGATGTGGGGATCCGCATCGAGACATCGCTGTACAACTACCCTATCGTCACCGACTACTACGACCCAAAGTTCCTCTTTCCCGACGGGGTACGCACCTTCTGCACCAACTCGGGCCTGGCAAGGGTCGTGCTGGAGCGTTATCAGGGGTTCAATCTCGTCAATGGCCATGCCCTCTCCACGGCTCAGGAGGGGAACAATCTGGTGAATTTTGCCATGCTCAAGACCATCGGACTGAAGAACCCGGTTCGCAGCGGCCAGCAGATGGCCGTCTATCTCGGACGACTGGCCAACGAGATCGGTGGCGGCAAGCCGATCATGCAGCGGGTGGGGGATTTCCGCATGGGAAAACGCTCTAATCCGGAAACCTTCAATGAGGACCTGTACTCATTCCCCCCCAGCTGTCCGGTTACAGCCGGCGATCTGGGCCTTGCCGTGCCGGCCAAGATCATGCGCCACATCTGGGGAGCCTTGAAAAAACTCGACACCATCGTCCCCGGCGTTCTCCACCCGAGCACCATCATGTACTACCCGGAAATCAAGATGTACGCCAACAAACCGGCTTTCCTCGATCGCCATTTCCGGGTCAGCAGCAATGTCTACATGATCGGCGACGGCGCCGGCACCTCCAGAGGCATCACCGGTGCCTGGGCCAGCGGCATCAGGGCTGCGGAGGGGATACTTCGAAGAATTTGACAAACACCATGAATGACAAATAGCCCTGAGGAGGCTCTTTTCATTACGTGCCTGGCAATATTGCTGTACTCCGGAACTTCAGAGTCAGGCATGCAATGGAGCATGACACAGACAACATTTTTTTCGTGCCCGCATTGCGCCTCCCGACAAACATGCTATTATGTGAACATTAAAATGTATTCCCTCCAATAAACACGTACCATCAAATCAGACAAACTTGTAAGACATGTAACCGTATAGACTTTCACTTTCAATTTGAAAACATCCGAGCGTGACGGAAATGTCTTCAACCCAAAATTTAACTGTAAGGAGTAACTATGCGCGTTTTTCAACTTTTTCTTCTCGGGCTTTTCATTGCAACTGCACAAGCAGCTACGTTACCTGATGTGGTAAAATCGCCATCATGCCTCCACTGCGGCATGGACCGGGAAAAATTCAGCCATAGCCGGATGCTCATCGAGTATGAGGACGGCTCGACGGTTGCCACCTGCAGCCTGCATTGTACAGCGGTGGAGCTGGCCGTCACCATCGACAAGATCCCGGTCATGGTGAAGGTCGCCGACTACGGCAGCAAGGAACTGATCGATTCCGAGAAGGCTGTCTGGGTGATGGGGGGGAGCAAAAAAGGGGTCATGACCGGCCATGCAAAATGGGCCTTTGCCTCTCGGGAATCGGCTGAACAATTCATCAAGACATATAGCGGAAACATTGTCAGCTTTGATGAGGCAATCAAGGCGGCATATGACGACATGTACCAGGATACAAAAACGATTCGCGAATTACGGAAGATGAAAAGGGACAAGCATCAGGGAGGCGCAAGTAAACATTGATGCCGGAACCTGCCGATTCACCTTACATTCTCGCAAGGAGCAAGGAACTCTTATGAGAACGCTTCTGTTCGTGGCACTGCTAGCATTCAGCCTGGGAGTCGCTGCGCCCCCATTCGTCGATGCCGCACCCTCTTCCGTCGGCCATGCCACCTACAACCCGCTCCCGAAGCCCGGCGAGAAAATAGCTGTCGACGCTTCTCACTACTTCACCTATGGCTTCGACAAACAACCGAAAATCGGCATGGCCATTATGCGCGTAGAAGTGTTCACCCTTGACGGCAAACGTGACACGTCGTTCGTCGTTAAAGGAGATGCGGATATGCCTTCCATGAGAGGAGCCCACTCTACCGGAGACAAGGATTTCTCGCTTTCCGCGAAAGGGGTTTATCTCCTTCCTGTCCGGATCGTCATGCCCGGAGATTGGGAAATCAGGTTTACATTCGTGCGGAATGGAAAGGTAGTATTTCGTGGCGCCTACCTGTTCGATATCTAGACGGCTCTTCCTGCTTGCACAAGCGGTTTTTCTGCTGGGATCAGCCCCGGCATACGGCGACAGCCACCTCTTCTTTTTCGAGGCCCAGGGGATTGCCGGATACTCCTCCCAGCAGTCAAAAGCGATCTATTACTCCATGAACCCGGATGCCGAGATGCAGAAACCCGGGATCGGCTTCGACTACATCCACCGTTTTTCCGGAGAGTCGGGAGATTGGGGTTCACTGGGGCTCCAGGGGCGGCTGGCCTTATCCGTTTACGAGGACGGGTCCCAAAAGACCGAACCGCAGGCATACAACGCCTGGTTCAAGGTCAAGACCCCCTGGACCGACGCCTGGATCGGCCACAACCGCCCTGCCCTCGGCCTCGGTTCCTACTTCGACAGCCACCCCCTGATCTTGCGGACCCTGCCGATTCAGGGTTTCGGGTACGACCGCGACTGGGGGGTCGGCACCTACCGTGACTTTTCTTGGGGAAATCTGCAGCTATCCGCCACTACCGGATCGGGTATGCCGGTATACTTCAAAGGCAACCATATGCTTGCCGGCAGGGTTGCTTACGGAGTTCTCAACGAAGATAACTATACCGCAGGGTTATCGCTTGGCTACGGACAGACCCTCGATACCATGGGGTACGATCTCCGGGATCCTGTTCCCCGGGACATGCAGCTTCTGGGAGCCGATTTTGCTTATCTTCGCAACAACCTGGAGCATCGTTTTGACCTTTTCGCCGGTGAATGGCTAGGTGTTGATACGGTGGCGCTTATGTATCGCCTTGGATACCTCTTCGGACCGGAAGAACGCCTGAAAATCGAGCTCCAGCCCACTTACTGGAATTTCTGGAAATCCGGCGACTACAACTGGCTCATGTCGGTCTGCTTCTCCGCTCTCGTCACTTCGGACATCACCTTCCGGACAATGTATGAGTTCAACTGGACTGACACCGACCACCGGGTCATTGCCCAACTCTATTTTTATAAGCCACTGTAGCACGCCAGAAATTGAGTACCACCGAAATACACGGCAGGAAACAACTCCATGGAGAACTCGATACGCATGAATATCCAACGGATGACAAATCTGATCTTTCAGTCACTTCTGTTATTTCTGTCCACGGCAATGCCTGCTTTCGCTGCGGTCGGATGCGACCTGAACGACCCCGACCGTGATGTTGCCCGGCTCTTTCCTGACTCTTCGGGATACCGCACGTTTTACGCCTCAATCGACAAACGTGGTGGCGAACCCCTTCTCCGGAAAGTTGAGAAGCGTCTCGGGGACAAATTCCACGGCATCTACGAGACCATCGACGTTCCCTACACGGTCTATGAGGTCTACTCGGGGAAAAAGAAAGTCGGCTATATCCACGGCGTGAACCAGAAGGGTCAGTTCGGAGGGATCCAGGTCTTCGTTGCGCTGGATCTGGAGGGACAAATCAAGTCGTTCTATATCCAGAAGATGACCAGTCAGTGGGCAAATAAACTACGCGACCCAAAATTCGGCAGGCAGTTCATGGGCCTCACCCTGAAGGATATCGAGAAATACGACCCGGTGACCGGTAAGGGTCCGGGCAGAGTGGCAGATTTAAAGAACCCTGCCCCAGAGGCGGAGACTGATTTCCGAGCTGCGCTCAGGGCGCTCAAGAAAAATCTCGTCCTCATGGATGAATTCGTTTTTTCGGCAAAAGGGGGGAATCCGTGATCAGCAAAAACCAGATCGCCTTCAAGAACCTGTTCCGGAAAAAAGCCCGCACCCTTCTGACTCTCGTCGGAATCATGCTCTCGTCGTGGGTACTTGTCAGCCTCCTCGGATTCAACCGCGGATACGAAAATGCACTGAACCATGATATCGAGAACATGGGCTACCAGTTGATGGTCATGGCCAAGGGTTGCCCCTATGAGGCGGCGACGATGATGCTCCAGGGAGGGACGGGTCTCCGCTATATAGAGCAGTCAATGGCGGACTCCATCATGAAAGAACCGGAGGTAGCCAAGGTTACCCCCATCCTGATGCAGGCATTCTTCGACCCCAACAAGGGGACAAGCGGCGGTATTGCCGGTTATTTCGGCGTTGACCCTGCCACCTTTCCGGCAATGAAGCCGTTCTTCCGCTTCCGGCAGGGGGGATGGTTCCGTGACCCGTCAGCTGCGGAGGCGGTAATGGGGTATGAGGCGGCTGAACTGGAGCAGCGTGAAGTGGGCGACATGATCCTTGTCCCCGAGAAGAACGTGCAGCTCAAGGTGGTCGGTATCATGGAGCGGACCGGCAGCCAGGACGACGGTACGATCTTCGTACCGCTCAAGACACTACAGAAGATCTCCGGCATCGACAAGATTACCACTATCGGCATCAAGGTAAACAAGGATGCCGACACAGCCGAACTGGAAAACAAACTCTACAAGCTCCAGGACGTGCAGGTTGTAAGCTTCAGCCAGGTAAAGCAGACTATCATGAAACTCATCTCCACGGCCCGGGTAATGGTTCTCTCCATTGCCGTCATTGCCATCATCATTGCCATGGTCGGCGTAATCAACACGATCCTCATGTCGGTACTGGAGCGAATGCAGGAGATCGGTATCCTGAAAACAATGGGGGCGATGCCGTGGGATATATTCCGGCTTGTCTGGACAGAGACCCTCATCCTCTGCGCCTGTGGCGGCATTGCAGGGATAGGACTGGCCGTCACATTCGCCCGCGCGACAGACGTACTGGTCCGGAGGATCCTTCCCTACGCCCCCAGCGGTGGTCTTGTGGCCATCGACGCAAGGTTGGCCCTGCTGACGCTGGCGATCATCGTAACCGTCGGACTGTTGAGCGGCCTCTACCCGGCCTGGAAGGCAGGCCGGGTGCGGCCCCTGGAATCGATCAGGAGGGAGGGGTGATGGCCGAAATAGTGCTCGAAGCCCGGGGTCTGACGCGGGTCTATCATCGGGGAAGCGAGGAAATCCGGGCGTTAGCCGGGGTATCGCTTTCCATCAACCGGGGGGAGTTTGTCTCCTTCATGGGACCTTCGGGCTCCGGCAAGACCACGCTGGTGAACCTGCTCGGCTGTCTCGATAACCCTACGGATGGGGATCTGGTTCTTGCTGGCAGGAGTATTTTCGATGGCTGCAAGATGCTCGGTGAACGTGAACTCACCCGTGTCAGACGTGAGGTCTTCGGCTATATTTTCCAGAATTTCTACCTTATTCCTACGCTTACCGTTCGGGAGAATGTGGCCCTGCCGCTTGCCTTTTACCGCAAGCCGGGAGCAGATGCGGAGGTGGAGAGAATCCTAAATATGCTCGGAATGGGGCACCGGATGGAACACCTGCCGGGTCAGATATCAGGAGGAGAGATGCAACGGGTCGCCATCGCACGTGCTCTGGTGAATCGCCCGGAAATACTCCTCGCCGACGAGCCGACGGGCAACCTCGACAGCAAACGATCGAAGGAGATCGGGGAGATCCTGCAGGATCTCAATCGCAGCGCTGGCCTCACAATAGTCATGGTGTCGCATAACCCGGAACTGGCTCGGCTTGGGGGAAGGATCGTCGAGATGCGAGACGGCCAGGCGTATGAAGTCTGAAATACCACGAATTCCCATGTCTTCATCCAGAGGCGCAGAAATGGCATGAAACGACGAACCGTGTGCACAAGCGGACTCGCTTTGCTCGTCATTTGACTTGAAAGCGTTGCACTGACAAAATTAAAAGGCCCGCCGGGATATCCCGACGGGCCTTTTTTACGTCTCTGCAGCCTATGTTACTTGTACTCCGGCATCTCGTCGAACTGCAGGTACTGGTAAATCGCATCCTTCTTCGGCTCGACCTTCTCCTTGTAGACCGCCATGAACTCGGCAACTGTCGGCAGCTTGCCCATGGTGGCGGCTACTGCCCCCAGTTCGGCGGAACCGAGGAAGACCTTGGCGCCGTCGCCGATCCGGTCGTCGAAGTTACGGGTGGAGGTGGAGAACATGTTCACCCCGGCCGGTACGCGGGCCTGGTTCCCCATGCAGAGGGAGCAGCCGGCGATCTCGATGCGGGCGCCGAAGGCGCTGTAGACGGCGAAATAGGCTTCGTCCTTCAGCTTGTCCTGATCCATGCGGGTCGGCGGGCAGATCCAGGTACGGACATCCGGGTTGAACTTGAGACCACGCCAGATCTCCGCGGCAGCACGGAAGTGACCGATATTGGTCATGCAGGAGCCGAGGAATACGTCCTGGATCGGGGTACCGGCAACTTCGGAGAGAAGCTTGACATCGTCCGGATCGTTGGGGCAGGCGAGGATCGGCTCGGTGATCTCCGACAGGTTGATCTCGATGATGTCGGCGTAGGCTCCGGTCTCTTCGGCATTTTTGTCCGCCTCGAGGAGCTCGGGCTTGGCCAGCCAGGCGTTGACCGCATCGATGCGGTTCTGCAGGGTCTGGGCATCCTGGTAGCCGTCCTTGATCATCTGCTTCATCAACGCCACGTTGGAACGGAGGTAGGTGGCCACGCTCTCCTTCGAAAGCTGAATGCAACCGGCGGCGGCGGAGCGCTCGGCAGCGGCGTCGGTCAGTTCGAAGGCCTGCTCGACGGTCAGGTCGGGGAGACCTTCCATCTCCAGGATGCGACCGTTGAAGATGTTGATCTTGTTCTTCTTCGGCACGGTCAGTTTGCCCTGTTTGATTGCCCAGTAGGGGATGGAGTTGACAGCGTCGCGAAGGGTGATGCCGGGGTTCAGCTTACCCTTGAAGCGAACGAGAACCGACTCGGGCATGTCCAGCGGCATGAAACCCATGGCACCGGCGAAGGCTACCAGGCCGGAACCGGCCGGGAAACTGATGCCGATGGGGAAACGGGTATGGGAGTCTCCACCGGTACCGACGGTATCGGGGAGGAGGAGACGGTTCAACCAGGAGTGGATGACGCCGTCGCCCGGCTTCAGGGGCACCCCGCCACGCTCGATGATGAACTTGGGGAGCGTCTTGTGCATCTTCACGTCCGCCGGTTTCGGATAGGCGGCAGTGTGGCAGAACGACTGCATGAACATGGGGGAGAGGAACTTGAGGCAGGCCAGTTCCTTCAACTCGTCGGCGGTCATGGGGCCGGTGGTGTCCTGGCTTCCCACGGTGGTCATCTTCGGCTCGCAGGCGGTACCGGGGAGGATGCCGGTCACACCGCATGCCTTGCCAACCATCTTCTGGGCAAGGGAGTACCCCTGGTTCGCCTTGGGTGCAGGATTGACCGGGAGGGTGAAGACGTCGGTGGCACCGAGGCCGAGCGCAGCCCGGGCCTTGTCGGTGACGGCGCGGCCGATGATCAGGGGGATGCGGCCGCCGGCGCGGAACTCGTCGGCAATGGTATTGGGAGAGAGCTTGAAGGTGGAGATGACCTCGCCCTTCTCGTTGTAGATCTCACCCTTGGCGGAGTTGATGGTGACGACATCGCCGTCGTTCAGCTTGGTAACATCGGCCTTGATCGGCAGAGCGCCGGAGTCCTGGGCGGTATTGAAGAAGATCGGTGCAATGACGCCGCCGATGATGACGCCGGCGGTCTTCTTGTTGGGGACGCAGGGGATCTCCTGCCCCATGTGCCAGAGGACCGAGTTGCAGGCCGACTTGCGGGAGGATCCGGTGCCGACGACGTCGCCCACGAAAGCGACCTGGTGGCCGGCTGCGCGCCACTCGGCGATCTGGGCAAGGCGATTGGGAAAGCGGGTCTTGCCCATGGCAAGGGCATGCAGCGGGATGTCGGGACGGCTCCAGGCGTCGCCGGCCGGGGAGAAGTCGTCGGTATTGATCTCCCCTTCGACCTTGAACACCTTCACTTTGATGGTTTCGGGTACACCCTGGCGCTTGGTGAACCATTCGGCATCGGCCCAGGACTTGAGGACCTTCATGGCTGCTGCATTGGACTTGGAGAGTGCAACCACCCGGTCGAATCCGTCGTACACGAGGGTAAGACCGGAGAGGGCGCAGGCAGCCTCCTCGGCAAGCTCCGCATCGGTGAGAGCATCGACCAGCGGGCCGACGTTGTAGCCACCGATCATGGTACCGAGCATCCTGACTGCGTCGACCTTGGATACCAGGGGAGACTTCTTGGTCCCCTTGAGGATTGCGGCAAGAAAGGCAGCCTTTACTTCGGCAGCAGGATCAACGCCGGGGGAGACGCGCTCCTTGATCAGATTGACAAGGAACCCCTCCCTGCCTGCCGGCGGATTTTCAAGCAGATTGCAAAGCTCGGCGGTCTGCTCGGGGCTGAGGGGCAGCGCCGGAATCCCCTGGGCATTACGCTCTTCTTCGTGCTTCAGATATGCTTCGATCATCTCTATCCTCCTCGTTTATGGTGCATTGTCACCTGCACTTTAGTTAACATTCAGGCGTGTACATGTTGTATACTGTATACGAAAAAAGCGGGGGGTTGTCAACGGTAGAAAGATGGCGGAAATGGAGTCAATGGTGTCATAATCAGGCGAATCCAGCCTGTCCGGATCAGCGTGGCAGAGCAGTGCCCGTGTCAAGGTGCGGCAACCTGATTGTCATGATATACTGTCATTATTCCATGGGAATGCTCCTGACCGGAGAAAAGTCATGGTTACCTGCCGCTTCAGGAGCCCAACTTCAGGGATTGAAAACATACCGGCCGGAAGGAGTACCTTATGTGCAAGCTTTTCATGATCATCTTGTCAACAACCATGATGCTGCACGGTTGCACCACGTTCATCAGCGAGCAGTCCCGAAAGCTGGTAGATACCAAGGCAACGTTTGCCGAGGTACGGGAATCTCCGGACAGCTTCATCGGCAAGCATATCATGCTGGGGGGGAGGATCGCCGGGGTGAAGAATACCCCAGAAGGGACCCAGATTGAAGTCGTACAGTTCGATCTGACCTGGAGCGGCTACCCGGAGGACAAGTTCGTCTCATACGGCCGTTTCCTGGCGACCAGCACCGAATTTCTGGACACTATGATCTTCAGGAAGGGGATGCTGATAACACTGGTGGGGGAGATAAAGGGTAAAACCAAGCAACGTCTTGACGAGATGGAATACATCTATCCGGTGATCGCCATGCGGGAGTGGTATGTCTGGAGGGACAGCGACTGGGACAAAGGCTCCTACGTTCCCTCTCCGTCACCGCCGTACGACCCCTTCAATTACGGTTACGGCTTCGAGCCCTACTGGTTCCGCCCCACTTCCCCGCCATACCGGCAGGAGAGATAGCTACGGCCTTCTGTCGTAAACGATTTTCATGCCGATAAGGAACAGGTAGCAGGCAAGTGAAAAGGTGTTGGCCACGATCAGCGGGTTATCGCCGATCATCACCCCGTAGATAAGCCAGAGCATCATGCCGGCAATCAGCAGCAGCGGTTGCCAGATGGAAAGATCCTTTGCGTGTTTGGTCCTCCAGGTGCGGATTACCTGGGGAACCACGGCAATACTGGTGAGCACGCCGGCAATCGTACCGATAACTGTCGAGTCCTTCACCCTTCCTCGCCCTTCTTCCCCTTGAACTCCCTCGCCGCCCAGTCGATCTGGGACATCATCCCCCTGACAATGGCAACCTCACGCTCGTCCATTTCGGCTCGGGCAAATATCCGCCGCAGACTCCTCATCAGGTGTGCCGGATTTTCCGGGTTGAGGAAGCCGATCTTGAGCAGTATCCGCTCCATCTGGCCGTACATTGACTCAAGGGATTCGCCGGTGGCCAGTTCGCGCACATCCTCCCGCACCCCGGAAACCGTGCCGCCGAACAGCTCGTAACAGAAAATCAGCACCGCCTGGGCAAGATTGAGAGAGCCGTATTCATCCGAGGTGGGTATGGTTGCCTGCCATCGGCAGAGGGCAACCTCCTCGGTAGTCAGGCCGCTGTCCTCACGACCGAAGACCAGCGCCGACCGGTTGGTTCCGGCATCGCTGCAGAGTTTGCCGACTATCTCCCGCGGATTCCAGATCTCCTGTCGGTATTTGCCGTGACGGCGGGTCGTGGCTACTGAGAGCGGGGTATCGGCCAGCGCAGCGGCAAGGGTCGGATAGATTTGTGCCCCGTCCAGAAGGTCCCTGGCGGAAACCGCAAACTTGAGCGCTTCGGGGTGGTCGATTGCACAGGGGTTTACCAGCCGCAGCTGTGTGAGCCCCATGTTTTTCATCGCCCTGCAGACCATGCCCACGTTGCCGGGGCTCTGCGGTTCGACCAGAATTATTGAAATAGTATCTTTTGTTATCAATGTTGCTCCAGATGGTTTGTATGCCGGTGTTGTCAACTCATCCTTAGCATGGTTTCCGCTACCTGCGCAAGCGGTACCGTAGCATCCACTGTGACGCTCTCCTGCACCGCTTTCGGCATGCCGAAAACCACTGCCGTGCTTTCTGACTCCACCACCACCCTCCCCCCGGCTTGCTTCAATGCCCTGGCACCGTCGGCACCGTCACGTCCCATGCCGGTCAGAACAAACGCAAGGGTTCTGCTGCCGCATGCCTCAGCCGCCGAGTTGAAAAGCACATCCACCGACGGTCGGTGCAACGAATCGTCCGGAGCAACGTCCAGCTTCAGTTGCAGATCCTCGCCAAAACAGCGCAGCTTCAGATGCACCCCTCCCGGTGCGATATACACGGTGCCCGGCCGCGGGCTCTCACCGTCCTGGGCCTCCTTTACGGTAATAGGACAGACCCGGTTCAATCGTTCCGCAAGTGATGCGGTAAACCCGACCGGCATGTGCTGTACGATCAGAATGGGAACGGGAAATGTGGCGGGGAGCGCGCCGAGTATGGTCTGCAACGCAGGGGGACCACCGGTGGAGACCCCGATGAGAACGACATCGGCGCCGTTACCGCGGCTTGCCGGAGAAACTGCTGTCACAGTCTTTGTGGCCGGTTTCTTGCTGACCAGTTTCTCCAGATCGATTCTTGCAGCCACGTGAATCTTCGACGTCAGCTCCTTGAGCAGATTGCCGAACTCCATCGGCCCGCCCGCGGAACTCTTGTCGATAAAATCCACGGCCCCGAGATCGAGTGCCCTGAGTGTCTGGTCTCCCCCCTTGCCGGTAAGGGAACTGAGCATCACCACCGGCACCGGACACTCCTTCATGATCCGCTCCAGCGCCGACAAACCGTCCAGTACCGGCATCTGGACATCGAGGGTAACGACGTCAGGCTTGAGCTTCTGTATCAATTCAATGGCCATCAACCCGTCGGAAGCAACATCGACAATGCTGATATCCGGGCTGTTCTCGAACATCCTGATAATTGCCCGGCGCACAAAGGCCGAATCATCAACCACCAGAACCCGTATTTTGTTTGCCGCAACCCGTTGATTTGACACGGCTCAATCCCTTTTACGATAAATAATGGCCCCAGGATGCCGTATGGGCTGATATCTGGAGGTGAGACGGGAAAGCGATTCGGCGTGACCGAGGAAAAGAATCCCGTCCGCTTGCAGCAGGCCGGCAAAACTTTCCACGATCCGGGAGGTTGTGTCTTCACTGAAATAGATGAACACGTTCCGACAAAATATGATGTCAGCAGGGTCACTCTTCATGAACGGATCGAGCCGGAGCAGATTCCCCTCAACGAACCGGGTAATCCTCCTGAGCGAATCCTTTACCTTGTGGCAGTCCCCTGTTTTCGTGAAGTACCGCTCCATGAACTGGGCCGGAGTCGATTGAAAGGCGCGTCCGGAATAGGCACCTTCCTTTGCCCGTTCGATCATCAGCGGATCGATATCGATACCGGTCACCATTATATCCCAGTCCCAGAGGAAGTGCCCCGACTCAAGCAGAAGCATGGCGATGGTATAAACCTCTTCCCCACTGGAGCAGCCGGCGGAGTAAATACGGATCTTCTTTTCGCCTGATTGCTGCTTTTTCCCCTTCAACTCGGGAAGGATGTGTCCGGCGAGAACCTGCAGCTGGGCATCCTCACGGAAAAAATAGGTTTCATTGTTGGTTATGATGGATATCAACTGCTGGTGCTCGTTGCAGCCCTGTGGCGAAAACCTGAGATATGCATAATAGTCGGAAAAAGAGTCGAGACGCAACTCTTCCAATCGGGGGAGCAGCCGGGAGTGAAGGAAACTGGCGCGGCCTTCATCGACCAGAAGGCCGAATTCCTCGGCTATGAACTCTCTGATGAGCCGGAACTCCTCCGGATGCAGGATCGGTTTGTTCGTCTGGCCCATCTAGTTGTATTTCTCCATGGACAGGGTCCTGAGGGCAAGATCCGCCCGTTCCCTGACCTCGTCGTCGCTGTCATTTTTCCTGAGGCCGGTCAGTTTCTTCAGGAGCATGCCGTCGAAACAGAAGGCGAGCGAATCGATGGCCGCCAGCCTGACCGCGGAGCTTGGGTCATCGAGCAGTTCCATGAGGGGTTCGACACTCTTCCTGTCGCCGATTTTGCCGATGAGGTCGATCAGCCTCACCCTGACATCGACAGTGTAGTTGCGCATCATGTGCCGGTGCAGCCAGGGTAGTCCCTGTCTGCCGAACTTGAGCAGGGAGATGAAGGCATGCCGGCTCATCTCGGAATCGGCAAGCAGCGGCACCAGCGACGGAATCGCCTGAACCGCACGGATATCACCCAGCGCGAGGATGGCATGCTTTCGCACCATGGTGTCAGGATCATTGATGGAATCGAGCATCAAGGGGATCTCCCTGGTGCCTCCGAGTTTGCCGAGCACATGCAGCGCAGCCACCCGCACACTCCAGTGACTGTCGCCAAGTGCCGATTCCACGGCCTGTATCGAATTGGTATCCCCCAGTTGCCCCAGGATCTCAACGGCCAGTCGCCGGATATCCGGTTCGGGAGAGCTCAGGTAGCGACGGCGGATCGTATCGGAAGCGGAAGCTGCGGAGATTTTACCCAGCGTCTCCAGAACGGCATATTCAACGCGCCGGGAAACAGACCCCTTTTCCAGATAATCAAGGAGGAAGTTTTCCGCATCCTTCGCCTCCATCATCCCCAGAGCCCTGACGATAGTGTAATCGAGGGATTCATCCGCCGAGCCGATCATGCCAATGAGGTCGGCCACGAGCATCGGCTTGCGGAAATCGGCAATTGCCATAACGGCTGCAATCCGTACGGAGGTATCCGGATCATGAAGAGCTGCGCCCAGCTTTGGTACGGCAACGGTTGCCTGCCGAATCCCGGCAGCCTTCATGGCGACCCTTCTCACCTCGGCATCGGTATCATGCATGAAGGTATCAAGAAGGATGGTCTCCCCATCCTCCCGCACCTGGCAGAGCAGCATGGCGCCACGAATCCTGAATGCCGGATTGCCAGAAGAAGCCATGGAAACAATGAAGTCCTTCAGGGGAGGAAACGGATAGTTGCCGAGAGCATCCGCAGCCCTGCGGGCGACTGCCAAAGTTCCCCCCTTCACCAGGTCGAGGAGAATCGGCAGGAATAGATCCGTAGGACAGTTTTTCGCTACCTCCACCGCCTCAAGCTGCAGATCGGTATTGTCCGCGCCGAGCAGTGACGCAATCCGCTCAGGCCGGTCGATTGTACCCAGGTATCGCAGCGTGCGCAGGGCAACGATTTTTACCGTGTCACATTCATGGTCAAGAGCTGCGTCAAGGTGCTTCAGCGCCTTTTTACCAAGCGAGAAAATGGATGACTCCACTGCTCCGAGAAGGGATTCATCTTTCAGTAATCCGAAGAAGGAGTCGAGAGCGGAAACGTCTCCATACCAGCCAAGGAGCATGACAACCGCTTCGAGCACGCAATTGTCGCTGCTGATGTTCAGGAGACTGCGGAGCTTTTCTACCCCCTCCTCACTGATCACCTTTTTGATATGCTCGGGCTGATGATACTCGGCAAGGCTGTTTTTGTAACTGAGCGCATCGATGGCCGCACGATAAATCTCCATCATCGCTATGGCAGCCTGTCCGGCAACCGCATTGTCGAGGGCCGGGAGTATTTTCCCCAGGGGGTACAGTGCCCGGGGATCGCCAATCTGCCCCAGAGCGGCACTGACCGCACCGGCAAGCATCTCGTTGTCAAGCATCTGCACCAGCCGCGGGACCGCCCTGTAGTCACGCATTGCTCCGATGGCGGTAATGGCGGAGTACTGGACCCAGAAATCCTCCTTCAGCAGTTCCATAAGAGGAAACAGTGCGGAGCGGTCACCGATCTTCCCGAGCGCTTCCGCAGCACTGTGGCTCACATTCACGTCCCGGTCGCTCAGCGCCTTGATAAGTGGGCCGACAGCATCCCGGTTGCCGATATCCCCCAACATCACCGAAGCGAAATTGCGCACCTCTTCATTCGCATCCTGCAGGAGTTTGGTCAGATGGGGCACAGACTCCTTGCCAAAGGCAACCAGTATATCCATGGCTCCGTTACGGAAGTCGGCACAGGTGTCATCCCTCACCCCGCGTTCAAGCACCGGATAAACAGACGCAATTCCCATGGACAGCAGCCTGGCCGTCGCCTCCGCCCTGTAACCGAGATCATCGTCGGCTACCAGGAGCAGAAGCTCTTCCACACTCTTTCCGGCAAGTGGTGATTGCAGATTGGAAATGCCATCAAATGGGGTTGTCATCTGAAATGTTCTCCGTTTTCTGATAAATGAGGCAGCCGTCTGTTTCAACCGGCTTGAATTCGTGACTGAAAAGATGCAGTGGCTCAGCATCACCGGTGAACAGGAAGCCCCCCGCAAGCAGCAGGCGGTGAAGCGTATCCACCAGTACCTGCTGACATTCGGGAGCAAAATAGATCATCACGTTTCTGCAGAAGATGATGTCAAAGCCCCCCTGTCCCACACTCCAGACAGCCTGATCCACTTTCATCAGTTCATCGAGATTCATCCGCATAAAGCGGATGCACTTTTTTACCGTAGCCGTGACAGTTGCCCCCTCACCGCAGTCTACCATGAAACGCTTCCGGTAGCCTGCGGGAAGCTTTCCGAGTCTGTCGTTGTCATAGTAGCCGACCCTGGCGACCTGCAGGCAGCTTTCACTGATGTCGCCGGCGACGATCTCCAGCCTGGTCAAACCCGGACTGCGAAAGGAATCCAGCATGGTCATGGCGATGGAATACGGTTCCTCCCCGGTTGAACATCCGGCGGAAAGCACGCGGATATTCCGTGCCGATTCCAATGCACGCTGCTCCAGAACAGGACAGATGAAATCCCTGAGATAGCTGAACTGCGGCCCGTTCCGGAAAAAAGAGGTTTCATTGGTGGTGGCGAGATCGTAGAGATTCGCCTCCTCGGCCGGATTGGCAAGAAGGAAACTCCAGTACGAGCAAAAATCCGGCAGATTCAGCTGCGCCAGCCTGCTCTCAAGCCTGCGACGCAGGATCGTTCGCTTGTGACCGGCAAAGGAGAGCCTGCTTTTGTGGCGGAGAAACAGCACAATCTTGTCGAAATATTCATTCATTGCTTGAACTTTACCCAAATGACTGGCAAAACAGTGTCCCGATCAGACCCTGAAGGTTGCCACCATGGCGGACAGGTCCTCGGCCTGCTGCGACAGGCTCGCTGCGGCCCGGGAGAGCTGCTCCACGGAGGAGAGATTCTCCCGCGTCAGGTCACTGATGTTCTCCATGGCGGTCACCACCATCTCGCCACCCTTCTTCTGCTCTGCAGTGGCGTTGGCCACCGACTGGGTCATGGAGGCCATGCCGTTCACCGCTACGATGATTTGACGGGCGGAGAGCGACTGCTCCCTGGTGGCGATGCTCACCTGACCGGTGACGTGGTTCATGTTCTCAACAGCAACCCGTATCTGGCGGCTGCCGGCAGCCTGCTCCCGTGTGGCAACGGTGACCTCCTGGGTGATGTGGTTCATCCGCTCGACGGCCAGGCGGATCTGCCGGCCGCCAAGGGCCTGTTCACGGGCCGCATTGGCAACGACGTCGGTTGCCTGGTTCATCTTCTCCACCGCACGGATCACCTGGCCGGAGGCGCTGGCCTGTTCGGCGGTCATCCGCGAGATGTCGGACATGAGGCTGCTGGACCGCTCGATGCTGGCAACGATGTTTTCGATGGCGCTGCCGGCTACTGTTGTCAGTTCCATGGAAGCCTTGGCCTCCTGGGAGGCTATCTCGCCGTATTTCACCGATTCTGCCGTGTCGGCCTGGACCTGGCGGATCACATGGGCGATCTCCTTGGTGGCCACCATGCTCCGCTCGGCCAGCTTGCGGACCTCTTCGGCTACCACGGCAAAACCGCGACCAGCATCACCGGCACGGGCGGCCTCGATGGCGGCGTTCAGCGCCAGAAGGTTCGTCTGGTCGGCAATCTCGTTGATCACCTTGACGATGTTGCCAATCTCCTCGGAACGCTTGCCGAGGTTGACGATTGAGGCGGAGGTCTTGTCGATGACATCCGCCACCCGGGCCATGCCGGCGGCTGCCTGCTGGCCGGCCTGGATTCCGGCGTTACCCTCCTTGGCCGCCGACTTGGCAACCGAATCGGCAGTTTCGACGCTCCTGGCAACCTGGTTGATGGATGACGCCATCTGCTCAATGATGGAGGCTGAATCGACCACTATCTTCTGCAGCTCCTGGGAGTTGCCCGCCACCTGGTCTATGGAGACGGTCATCTGCTCAACGGTTGAGGAGGTCTCGGAAACCGACGAGGCCAGGTCCTCGGTGCTCCTGGCTACCTTCTCGATGGAGACGGTCATCTGCTCGATGGTGGCAGAGGTCTCGGACACGGAAGCCGACATGACCTCGGCGCTCTTGGCCACCTGCTCGCTGGAGGCGCCAAGCTCCTGGACCGAGGAGGAGACCTCGTCGGCGTTGGAGGCAAGGGAGTCGGCGCTGCCGGCAACGGTCTGGATGGAAGCGGCCATCTGCACCATGGTGGC
>Ga0073934_10006335_pt1 | contig 17337 bp, 12 predicted proteins | sample LarsenN4metaG_FD_76834 | JGI IMG/M metagenome (GOLD analysis project Ga0073934, IMG submission 76834) | Hot spring sediment bacterial and archeal communities from British Columbia, Canada, to study Microbial Dark Matter (Phase II) - Larsen... ... | reverse complement strand
ATATTCATTTTGAACAGCTATCAATGGCTGGAATACCCATTCTGCCGTTCATAAAATTGAGCGCACAAGCCTTTAGAGGCTCTGACTTCAGTACAAATGTTTCAAAATGAGAATTGCTGGTAGAATGCGACAACGCGATCGCTCACGAATGTTTAAGGCGTGGGTTGTTCTGGTGTGGGTTGTGAGCGGTTGGGGTTCAATTCCTTCCAAACCGTAAAACCAACACCCAGCGTCAGCAAGAGTAGGGTCAGCAGGCCAACAATGAGTAATCCGCGCCCTGATTGTTGCGGTACTGGTTCGGCGATCGGCGCGACTTCGGGTTCTGGGGCATCTGAAGTGTCTGCAAGTACCTGCGAGGCTTCAGACCAAACGGTTTCGCGCCGCTCATTTGGATTCAGCAGACTAATTTCGGGGACAGGCGTAGAAACGCGAGCGTGTAACAACACTACAGATGTGTTGTCATGTCCATTTTTTTGATTGGCCAGATCAACCCAGGCATTCGCTGTTTCGGTGAGGTTGCGCTTACCCAGGAAAAAGAGGTCAGAAATGTTGCGCCAGTTCTGTTCGACCAGATGATTGTCACTCAAACCATCAGAACACAGCACCAAAATGCCATCTTCTTCCAGCACAAATCGTTGAACGTGGGGTCGCAAAAACTCACCATCCCGTGTGCCAAGCGCCTGCGTCAAAGCACCTGCATCGGGACGTTGTAACGACTCACGATAGAGGGCACGCCCCAGCCGCACTTCACGGGTTGAAACGTCGTCATCAATGGTTAATTGCTGGCAGTAGCGTGGCGTAATCCAATAAGCGCGGCTATCTCCAACACTGACCAGGTATAGCTCGTGACCATTTTCTAAGGTGCCTTCTGCGGTTGTAATCCGTTGGGGCGCTTGAATCGCCATCAATAAGGTTGTGCCCATGCGACGGCGATCGGCGCGGCCCTGCTGGTTGTTTTGCTCAGCAATCAGATTGTTGGCGACCCGCGCACTGGCTTCCAGCTGATCCGCCAGAATTTTAGGAGAAACAAGATCGGTTTGTTGAGCAATCTCAGTTAAGAAACCGTGGGCTTGCAGTTTCAGCGCTCTCACGGCTAACTGGCTGGCGACCTCGCCCCCTTCGTGCCCACCAATGCCATCACAGACGATCGCCACTTTAGGAAACAAGCCATCATTTTGCGCGTCTACGGTTGTTAGCGGGTAGCAAGTGTCTTCATTGTGCGATCGCTCGCGTCCGGTATCCGTCAGACCGATTACGTTCAGTTTGAGGGGAAGCCGCGCCGCTTCAGCGAGCAAGAGTTGATTGAGCTTGGGGGCGATCGCTTCAATCGATGCATCTGGTTGTTGCATCGCCTCACAGAGGTTCCACAGGTCTGCTTTATGTTTTGAATGGGTTTGCTCAAGCCAGCCCATCCAGAGTCGCGCCAAATCGCCCAAGGTCAGGGTCGGCGCTTCATCCGGCAAAACAACAGCATCCTGATAAAGCTGGCACAACCGCACGCGCCAGCCCTCAACTCGGATGTTGTCAGGCGCAAACAAGCTAGCAGCAACGCCTTCTTCTTGCAGAGGTTGCCAGAGTTCAAGTAGTTGCCAGAGCCAATACAGTTGACGGACAGGGTGCGCCCCCTCCCAGACCCCAGCCAGAGAGGGATAAAGAATGCCAGACGCATCAAGGGGAATATTTTCTAACAGAAAAATTTCTCGTTCCGGTTCTTCTGTCTCACTCACACAAAAGCCATACACCTCAGGCACATGCAGCCGCTGTAAGTAAAGCCGCAAATAAGGAGTGACCGCATCTGACCAGTGATCTGGCACTTCGGGGGGCAAACTCGGTTGGGTGTCAAGCCAGATGCGAGGGGCTGTGACGTAGTAGCGGCTGCTCACATGCGACCCCGGTGCCCATTCAGCAACCCCTTCCCCCACTGCCCACAAATAACGGTAAACCAGCGGCGTACCACACGCCTGACACGCCGATTTGCCGATCGCATTCAGTGGAGCAGAACACGCTGGATTTGAGCAATAAATTTGGGGACTGGGTTGATTCATGGGTAAAACCGAAGCAATCGAGATTTTTAACGGTGGTTTGGGAATGTTTTGGGATAGATAAGCCGTACTAATTTAGAAATGTCAGTTTATCTGAAATGGCGGCAACCAACACTTTGCCTAGTAGGAGTATAGGAGCAACCAGGGAAAGCAACCGTCTAGACTTCTTAAGAAATTTAGCAAGCCGTGCATCCGAAGTTTGTTCGCGACATAGTGAAGGTATTACTAAGCGATCGCCTCGCTTTATTTAATCGGTAGGCAAATCATATGGCACTGAATCCAACTGTGATCTGGGTATTAATTGGTCTGGCACTTTGCCTCGTTGAACTGATTCTGCCAACCGCTTTTATTGCCTGTGTGATGGGTATTAGCGCGTTGGCGGTTGCAACTGTAGCCGCTTTTTTGCCCCTCAATTTGCAGGTTGCTCTTTGGATGCTGCTCTCCGGGCTTTTGGTCTGGGTGACTCGCCGCTTTGTGCGATCGCGCCCTCAACGCCCCCTCGATGCTACGGAGGCCGAGACTCTGACTGAGATTCCCCCAGGTAAAACGGGTAGGGTGATCTACGAAGGAAACTCGTGGGCTGCAAAATGCGATGACGACCAGTTAACCATCGCGCCTCACCAAAAGGTCTACGTAGTCGGGCGCAACGGTACGACGCTAATTGTGGTGCCACATTTTTTACTGCACTCCTGAACCTGAGCGATCGCGGTTCAAGTTCATTTTTATTCACTTTTTGGAGGATAAACCCATGTGGGGTTGGTTAGTTGCACTTGTTCTGGGAGGTGGAACCCTCGCATCCACAGTCAAAATTGTGCAGCAGGGCAATGAAGTCCTGGTTGAGCGGTTGGGTAGTTATGACCGCAAACTCTCACCTGGCTTGAACTTCATGATTCCTGTTTTAGACCGAGTGGCCTACCAAGAAACCATTCGAGAAAAGGTTCTCGATATTCCGCCGCAACCCTGTATCACCCGCGATAACGTCTCGATTACGGTGGACGCTGTGGTTTACTGGCGCGTTGTCGATATGGAAAAAGCCTATTACAAGGTGCAAAACCTTCAGGCTGCGATGGAAAACATGGTGCGGACTCAGATTCGGGCTGAGATGGGCCAGTTAGAGCTGGATGAAACGTTTACCGCACGCTCTCAAATTAATGAGATCTTACTGCGCGACCTCGACCATGCTACGGATCCATGGGGTGTGAAGGTAACGCGGGTAGAATTGCGCGATATCATTCCTTCGCAGGCTGTTTTAGAGTCGATGGAATTGCAGATGTCGGCTGAGCGCAAGAAACGAGCAGCTATTCTAACCTCTGAAGGTGAGCGTGACTCGGCGGTGAACTCGGCTCGCGGTCGGGCCGAAGCCCAAGTTCTTGATGCTGAAGCCCGTCAAAAAGCGGTTGTGTTGCAGGCCGAAGCCGAACAAAAAGCAACCGTTCTGAGAGCGCAAGCTGATCGCCAAAAGCAGGTATTACAGGCGCAGGCAACCGCAGAAGCGATCAAGATCGTGCAGCAAGCCATTCAAGATGACCCAAGCGCAGTTGATGCAGGCAAAATCCTACTGGCACTGGGTTACATGGATATGGGTGCCACAATTGGCAAGAGCGAAAGCAGCAAAGTCATGTTTATGGATCCAGCTAGCATTCCAGCGTCGTTGCAAAGCATGCTGGCGATGGTACCAAAACAATAGTCTGTTGGGGCTTTTGCCAGAAGCGATCGCGGAGGCGCTTGCGTCTGAACGGGCGATCGTTGTTGACATCTCTTCCTGCAAGCCTTCCGGGAATAGTTTTTAACTGGATGATGAGTTCTGTGCGTTGCGGCCTGCCTCATCATCCAATTTTTTAAGCGAACCACCAGGATGTCACCTCATTAAAGATTAGAAAAATTGTTAATTTTTGCTCCTAAAGTCATTTTGTAACATTAGATACAGATTTTTACTGTTATATTTGGATTGAAGCAAATAAAGGAATCAAAATTATGTCTACCCAAGAGCAAGTTCGGGCGTTAATGATCCGTCATCATCAAATGATTAAGAATCGGGAGCAGTGCATGTTGAGCCGAGCTGCGGCTGAAGCAGGAATGCCCGTTGAAGTTGGCCATTTTTGGAATCATATTCAAGGCAAGCCCCATAGTGATGCTGCTAGTAACTACGATCGCTCAAACGTTGGCATGAGCTAGGGTTAAGCTTTAGCTGTAAGTGAACAGCGCTCGGCGCATGTGCCACGATGCAATTGGGTAAGAGACATACCTACGTCCTCAACGTCAAAACTGAATCCAAACTTAATTGCTGGCCGTCCTTTCTAGAGAGAGGGCGGTTTTGATTTAGGGCTACTGAACCGCCATGTTGTTTCAGTTGAGTGAGCTGTTATCTAGAAAACCAGCAAAATGTGGCAACCTCAGCTAAAAAATAAACAAGAGCCACGGCGCGAGTTGTCCTCATCCAAGTGGTTGCTCCAATCCGGTTTTGGTAGTGCCACTCTCAAACGAATGCACTTCCCAAAAAGCAAGCAGTGCATCAGTTGGCACCAGTGGCGAGCAGAGCCTCGCAGCTTTGTTGTCTAGGGGGATTCAGCTTTACTGTCGCTGAAATCGGTGTTTGGTTTGCTCACCCATTAGGGGATGTGGTCTAGAAGACTGAAACTTGAAGTACGATCCACTATTATCCTCATAGTTAAAGTATTATTTGTCCCGGTTTGAACTCGTCACTTCAAGAGTCTGCAGGGAAATATCCATAAATCTACGGTTGGCTTTTAATCGACTTAACCTTGAGCCAACCATTTCATTAACTTTTCTTGAGATCGAGGTTCTATAGTGCTGGAAACGCTCCACACAACGAGAACTTTTATGTTGCAGCCCATCACCTCAACTGCTGTTAAAACTGATTTGAGACAGCTTTTAGAGCAGCAATACCGCGGGCGGAATTTATCTGCTTTCCGAGCGGGGCAAACAATTCAAATGAATCCCAGTGAAGTTTGGGTTGTCTACCGTGGCATTGTGCATCTCAGCACACTTTACCCAAGTGGCGATGAGGCTTTGCTCGGTCTAGTCGGACCTGCCATGCCGTTTGGTCTACCTTTAACACTCATTCATCCATACCAGGCGACAGCTCTCTCAGATGTGGATTTGTTATGCCTCACACTGCAAGAGATTGAGCAGTCTGAGACACTCTCCCATGAGATTTTTCAGCACTTAACGCGGCGCTTGCGTCAGGCTGAGGCTATGCTGGCGATGGTTGGTTATCGTCGGGTTGAAGATCGGTTACGTCAACTGCTTAATTTACTTACAATGGAGATTGGGCAGCCTGTAGCGGGTGGTACGCGGCTTAGTGTGCGCCTGACCCATCAACATCTGGCGAGTGCGATCGGCACAACTCGCGTCACTGTTACCCGTTTGTTGGGGCAATTGCGTGAAGAAGGCCAATTAGTGATCGATCAGCAGCGACATATTATTGTGCCCTCGCATGTAAGGCTGTAAAGCGATTTAGCCTTCAGCAGTCGAACCAAACCGATAGCCTCTGCCATAAACCGTGTGGATGAGAGTTGTTTCATTTTTGGCTTCAATTTTGCGACGGAGTAGACGGATCTGAGCTGCTAAGGCATTGCTAGTCGGCTTTTCGCTGCTCTGCCCCCAAAGGTGTTCATAGATTTGGTCGTGGGTCAGCAGTTGGTTTGAATTTTGCATTAAGTACTCAAGCAACTGTGTTTCCTTTTCAGATAGCTCAATGCGTCTTCCCTGACGATAGGCACACTGGTTAGCTGCATCAAGGGTCAGATCGGCAATTTTCAACTGTGAAGCGGGTGTTACTGGGGGTGGCTCCAGTGTGCTAGGCCGACGCAATAAAGCCCTGACCCGCGCTAGTAACTCACGCAGCTCAAACGGTTTTACTAAATAGTCATCGGCTCCGGCATCTAAGCCTTGCACGCGATCGTCAACGGTATCTTTTGCTGTGAGAAACAGAACCGGGGTACTGTCACGCCGCGATCGCACCACCCGGCAAATCTCTAAACCCGAACGGTGAGGCAGCATCCAATCTAAAATCAGCAGGTCATAGCGCTGTTGCTGCACTTTCTCCCAACCCGCTTCGCCATCATAGGCAACATCAACCTCATAGCCCTCACGCCGCAAAGCCAAACGCAGAGGCTCAGCCATCTCAACTTCATCGTCTACCAATAAAATTCGCATTGCTTTGTCGATCGCCCTCGGTGCTTTTTTCAGCTGCTTGGGCTTGGCGCTCAGATCGAGATAGATTTGCCCTAACTCACAACATCGCTAGAGTGTGAAAGGACTCAGACTCGATTTGTCCAGCTTGGCAAGCAGTGATTCGGTATGATAATCGTGCTGTGCTAGTGTGCTTCCCCTATTTTATGGGGTGGTCAGTGGTCGATTTTGTCGTGGGCAGCTCTTGCGGCAAACCAACACAGCGACAATTCGCCTGCAAGCTAACTTTAACCCTTTCTTGTCAGCCACCTATGCTTACTGTTGCCCTTCCTAAAGGCTCACTCTTAAAAGACAGTATTCGACTGTTTCAATCGGTTGGTTTAGACTTTAGTGCCCTGCTGGAGCCAGGTAATCGCCTGTTGCAAATTACCGATCCGACCCAAACGGCGAAGGCGTTGTTAGTGCGTAACAGCGATGTACCTGTTTATGTGGAGTATGGGCAAGCCCAGCTCGGTGTGGTTGGATACGATGTTTTGCGCGAGAAGACGCCGCAAGTCGCCCAGCTGCTTGACTTAGGCTTTGGTCAGTGTCGTCTTTCGGTGGCAGTGAAACAGACAAGTCCTTACCGCACGGCTCTAGAGTTGCCCCTATATGGCAGAGTCGCCTCTAAATTTGTGCAGTGTGCCCGCGAATATTTTGAAAGTCTCGATCTCCCGGTTGAGATTGTGCCCCTCTACGGCTCGGTAGAACTAGGGCCGATTACAGGGATGTCAGAGGCGATCGTCGATTTAGTCGCAACGGGAACAACTTTGAGAGAAAACGGTCTGATTGAGACAGACGTGCTATTTGAAAGCACAGCTCGTTTAATTGCGCATCCATTAAGCTATCGCTTAAATGCGGATCAGCTAACCAATTGGGTTGAGCAGTTACAAGCCCAAGTCCAGTTGCAGGCGAAAGGTTAGGAGGTTGATGCGTTGCAGGTAAATAAAGTTGCAAACAAAAAACTTTATTCAGCAATAACATTCCAGCACAGAAAAGATAAATTTAGGACGGGCGATCGCCCAAGTCTTCCTAACAAAACTGTGTTGCCTGAATGTACTGCTAAATACAAGGTTGAGTCATTCATCACTTAAAATCGGTATTTTTTATCCATTTCTGGAGTGCGCATCGTTGGTATAGTCGCAAAAAGCTAGTTTCTTTTGGTTGTTTGATTTGTTTTCGCAGACAAAGAATCCGTCTTCAACGCAGAAAACTGTTAATCCTGCCCAGTGGTTAGGATACTTTGTCCTTTTATCGGTTTCTGTCTTTACTCCTCGCCCTGTAAAAGCAGACTTAACCCACTCCAACCCACGCCTGATTCCCGAAACTCACCCCTCTACTGGTAAGGCGATCGCGGCTGATGTTGGGCCAATCGACTTACCTATTGCAAATACAGCCGATCGCAGTGCGCCACTGCTTGCCCAGAAAGGGGGCGATCGCTTGAAACAGCAGCCCATCTCCGCAGCTCAGACGATGCAGCGATCGCCCAGAGTGGCTGTTTCGGTAACTGAGTTTAAGGCACCACTCACTCAAGCCCAACAGCTATTAGAAGCAGCAAAACCAGAATCATCTGCTGCTGTCACACTATCTGAGACAAGGGTTAGTTTTACAGAACCCGCAAAACCAGATGAGTTTTTGTCGCCGCCGCCGATGCCTGATCCGGACTTAGGGATTATTCAAATTGAGGAAGATACGGCTCCCGCTTCATCTCCGCCCGACATTCCACAACCCTCTGACCCGGATCTAGGCGTTATGCAAATTGAGGAGGAGCCACGCTTTGATCCGGGCCTGCCCCAAGACCCAAACAATCCGCAATTGCCTATCTACCCACCTTTTATCATTCAGCCCAACCAAACCGATCAATGTCCTGATCCCGATCCAGATTTAGGATGTTTCAAAATTGAGTTTCCGCCTCCCCCTCGCCCTAAACGCGTGTTTCTCTCAGCTGGGGTGAGTTACACGCAGCGCACCAACGTTCTTGCGGGTCTTGATCCAGTAAATGACGGGCTATTTCAGACGGGGCTAGTATTGTATGGCGCACCCCCGATTGGCAGTGAGACATTTCTCGAATTTACGGCGGCGGCTAACATCATTCGCTATTCGCAAGAAGTTGATTTTGACTACAACGACCTGTTTTTCTCATTAGGCATTTTGCAACGCCTTTCGCCAACGATGTATTTGGGGCTAGGTTGGAGTAATCAGCAGTTGTTTCAAGCGAATGATAACTTAGCCAGTTTCAATCGCCCCAAAGGTCAGCGGTTTTTGAATGATCACGCAGTTCGAGCGGAGTTAAGACGGCAAGACAAACTGGCAAATCGCCTTTTCTGGAATACGTATTACCGATTTCAATGGACTTTTTCTGACCCAGACGATCGCACACGGGCAATTAATCTTCTAGCCGCAGGTTTAACGTATGATATCCAGTCCAACTTACAGCTTGGGTTGGATTACACATTTGTAGTCACTAATTACACAAACATTGATCGCGATGATTTGTATAACCAGGTCACGGCTCGTCTCTCCTACATTATGTTTCGCAACACTCGCCTAGCCTTTTTTGCAGGTTACAGTTTTGGTAGCTCAACCGACCCCACAATTGACTTTGACGGGTTTGTCTTTGGCGTTGGGCTGAATGTGCAAATTGGTCTCTTTTGAACCAAAGTAACTTTCACTAGCAGCTGTATTGAAATAGTTGGACTGAACTGTAGGACATCTAAAGCTGGTTCAAGCTGTGAAACCTCTTTTGGGATAGACAAAATTCTTGCTCTGCTACGTGAGAAATGGTTTAAGACTGTTACTGGTCATCCGGAAAGATGGGTGAAGTGTGTGTATCAGCAGTAGATCTGGTCTGCTGTCACAGGTCAGATCACGCGGTGTTAGTTTAGGGTTATTCCAGAAGAATTAATTTTTCGACTAGCATTCAACGCGAACTCTGATCCCCCTCAATGCAGGAACTGGTTGCTCCCACATCAACCCATACTTAATTGAACTGAACTTGGAAGATAAACATGATGAAATTTACCGCAACGTCAATCGCATTGTTAAGCGGTCTTGCTGTTTTGATGGGCACTCCTGCTGCACAGGCAGCTTCACCTCAACCTGTGATTGCTCAGCTCTCAGAAGATATGAAAGCCGCGATCGCTCTGCATGACGAGGGTATCGATAAGCTGCAAGAGGGCGATGTAGAAGGTGCAATTTCTGACTTCTCAAAGGCAATCAAAGCGCAACCGCGCTTTTCACTGGCTTACTACCATCGCGGTAGAGCGCAGGAAATGATGCAGAACTTAGACGCGGCGATCAAAGATTACACCCAGGCGATTCAAGTCAATGAGAACTGGGGTGGTCTAGAGTTGCCAGCCGTCTATGTAAGCCGTGGCAATGCCCGCGATGACAATGGCGATCCAGAGGGTGCCTTATCTGACTACGGTGAAGCTCTGAAGATCAACAAAAATTATGGCTTAGCCTACGAAAATCGCGGTATTACGTACATCCGCTTAAACAAGCGCTCAGAAGCTCTACAAAACCTCAATCAAGCCGCTCAATCCTATAAAGAACAGGGCTTAGAGCGCGAATATAACCGGGTAATGCAAACAATTGAGAAAATTCAAAGCGCACCTCAAAGCTAATTGTATTTAGCAATTAACTGTTGACGTGACATTTGATACAAAGATCAACGGGTGGAGTCTTTTAAAGAGGTTTCACCCGTTGCTTATTTATTGAACAGTTGAAATCTGGGGATGCAATGCCGCGATCGCGGTCATTCACATTTGCTTGAGATGCAATCAGAGCAACAATTCCCATTAAAAAAGCATCTCATTACGAGATGCCAATGAACAAAGAGAAACCAAAATTCCAAGTAGGTCGCAACCCAGGCTTAAGACTGAAGTGAGACCTCTTAGTATTACGGCTCGATGGAGAATACTGATGCGAGCATTGTTACAGATTTATTCAGTGATACCAGTACAAAGTCCGGGAAAAATCCAAAGCTTTATACACACGATAGATCGCTTCACACTCGCTGCAAGAATCTCTCCTTAGACAGATGCGAGCAGGAAATTACTGAGAAGCGGGTGGAACATCTGCGCACTTTTTCTAGTAATGGTTCCCAACCTTGCGGTGGTGTACGGCGGTTAAAGAGTCGGCCTTAGAGACACGACCCACTTCAACCTGGCTATAAACCAACCAATGATCTGCCGTTTCAATGCGGCTGATCACTTCGCATTCGAGGTAGGCTAACGCATCGGCCAAAATCGGGGAACCATTGCTTGCCGCATAGGTTTTGACCCCCGCAAAGCGATCAGCCCCTGGGGCAAAGCGCTTCAGAAAATGCTTCATCAGGTGCTGGTAGTTGCCCTCTTCCAGCACATTAAGGACAAAATGATCGCCCACATGCATCAAGGATTCGATCGCCCGATCTTTCGCAACCGCGATCGTAATGCCAAGCGGCTTTAAACTCGCTTGTGAAACCCAAGATGCCAGCATCGCGCTAGAAGCTTCGCCCTTCCGAGCGGTGATAATATAAAGCCCACCACTCAAGCGCCCCAGAGCCTTATCCAGGTCGTTGTCGAGGGACTTCATCTGCTTAATGGCGCGATCGCGGGTCATCAATTGCCCTAAGTCGGTGCCCGCTTCCTGACAGAGCTGGTAAGTTGTTTCAGTTGGCGTTTCTTTCAGCAAAATCGGGCTAAAGCCTTCGACTAAACCTAGCTCTTGAAAGCGATTGCGTAAGGGATAAACCGATTCATCATCGCCGCCGCCCGACTCAAACAAGCCAAACACTTGCTTCTCGTGGACGGTCGCCAAAATAGTGCTGAGGGCAGCCTGCACTTCAGCGGATTTTGACTGAGGTGGCATACCCAGCACAACTCCGGTTGCGATGTCCACCAGTTCCCGGACTTCTGAAGGTTCAACCAGACTGAGATCCACTAACTCAACTACCACGCCCGTTTTCTGAATCCCTTCAGCAACAGCTTGCGCCAAGCGATCGCCGACTCCGTACTCCGGCACATAAAACAACGCAACGGTCTTCTCAGCCTTAGCTTTGGCCTGACTCCATTCTTGATAGCGACCCACCAACTCTTCCCGGTGGTGTTGCAGCAATGGCCCGTGCCCCGTCGCAATCAAGTGAATCGGTGGCAACTCTTTGATACGCTTAATCGCCGATAAGACAGAACGCGCATTTGGCCCCATCAAGCATTCGTAGTAGATGCGAAAATCCGCGTCGAGTAACTCTAAGTTTTCATCGTAGGTGCAGTCATCGCAGTAGTGCATCCCAAAAGCGTCGCAGGTATACAAAACTCCGGTCTTGTGGTCATAGGTAAAGATCGTGTCGGGCCAGTGGAGGTTTGGCGCAGAGACAAACTCTAACTCATGCCCATTGCCGAGATCGAGGCGATCGCCGCTTTTCACCAACTGCCGTTCAAAGGGTTGATGCACAAACCCCTCTAAAAACTGGATAGCAACCTTTGCACCCACTACCACCGCTTGCGGCGCAAGCTTAAGCACATCGGCAACCAACCCACTGTGATCAGGTTCAGTATGGCTAATCACGATGTAGTCAATCGTTTTAGGGTCAATCAGCCCCGTCAGCGTATCCAGGTAGAGCTGGCGAAACTTTTCGTGGGAAGTATCTACCAGCGCTACCTTTTCGCCACGAATTAAGAACGAGTTATAGGTAGTGCCGTTCTGTAAAGCAAACTCAATATCAAAGCGATCGCGATCCCAGTCGAGGCTGCGGATCGTGGTCGTATCTTGGGCAATAGCGGCTGTCTCAATTGTCAGCCGAGTTTGGGTGGGTCGTCCTGCGAGGGCTACCATTGCGCTGTCTCCCTACGAATAGTTCAGCTTCTACCTTTATTCTCGTTCAGAGATGAGGGGTTTGTAAAGTTTTGTTAGGTAAAGCGATTGATTAGAGGTGTTTATAAGTCGGGGAGTCGGGAGGGGGGGAGTCGGGGAGTGGGGAAGTAGGGAGGGGGGGAGTGTTTTTGATTTTTGAGAGCGGGCTGATTCTCTGCTGGTAGCTGTTGCCAGGGCGATCGCCTTCGCAACCTCCGTCTCACGTCACCCGTTCCCTCTGTCAGAGATGGACGTATCAATACTTCTGACCCGTACCGTTTAGCTAGCTAACCATTCAACACCCACACGCACGAACTTGCGGGGGTTGTAGGGGAGTGAGGCCCCTACGGGCGGGGGCGCGGGGGGAAGTCCCCCGATCTTGCGGCTCCGCCGCCCCCAGATCTTCGCTAGATCCCCCCAGCACCAAAACGACTTTAGCCATAAAACCAAAGATCAGGACAGGAGTATGTTCTGATCTGGTTAGGAAAGAAAATCGTTTGCTATAAGGTAGCTTGCAACTGGTTTAGCAGACTCTCAACGTATTGAAGTGCCGCTTGAATCGTAGCTGGATTTTCGAGGTCAACATCCACATACTGACGGAGAGCTTCGATCTGGTCTTGGCTACCCCCCGCAGCAAGCAGTTGCATGTAACCGGGAATGAAGTCTTTACCCGCTTCTAAATATTTCTGATAGCAAGCAAGACTAACAATGTTAGACGCAGTGTACTGGTAGCAGTAGAAGGGCTTGAAATAGATGTGCCCAATCCTTGCCCAGTCAAATTGATGCTCAGGCAAAACCTCAACAGCATCACCGCATAACTCTTGATACAACGCCTGCCACTGCTCATTCACAAAGCTTTGGTCAAAAGTGCCCTGAGTCGCGCGATCGTGAATCGCCAGTTCAAGCCGACTGACAGTACTCTGCCGAAACAAGAGGTTGAGTTGGTCTTCGAGTTGGCGAGTGATCAGCGTCTTTTTAAGTGCCTGATTGTCTCCAGCCTGTTTAAGCAGGTAGTCGAGCAGTAGCAGCTCATTAAAAGTAGAGGCGATTTCTGCTAAGACGAGTGGCGGATTGCTGTTGAAGTAGCTCTGGCGATCGCCAATCCAGGCGTAATGTAAACCATGCCCCATTTCATGTGCGAGGGTAAACAGAGAGTTGTAGTCTTCAGTGTAAGACAGCAGCAAGTAGCTATGCTTACCGGGGGTGTACCAGCAGAAGGCTCCGCCACGCTTACCCGGACGCACTTTAGCATCAACCCAGTTTTTTACAAAGAATTCTTCGGCTCGTCGCGCGTAGTTGACATCAAACTCTTCTAGCGCAGTCATCAGCGTCTCAACCCCAGACTTATAAGGTAAAGGCGGAGCCGATTCGTTACCCCAGGGAGCGTAGACATCACAGGTGCGAATCTTTTCACCCAGCGCCTTGCCCTTCAGAGTGTAGTAGCGCTGCCACAGGTCAAAGCGATCGCGGGTGCCATCCATCACCGCACGGAAAACGGTTTCGGGTACTTCATCAGCAAGCAATTCCTTAGCCAAAGTAGAAGAGTAACCACGCATCTGGTTCTCTAGCTTGTGGTCTTGCGCCACCGTGTTGAGAATGTAGGCGTAAAGGGAGTTGTGCTGCTTGATCACCTTGCGAATTGAGGCATAAGCGTTGTAGCGCACTTCCCCACTTGGATGAAACAACAACGCGCCTAACTCAGCTTCAGTGCTGGCAGTTTGTCCTTCTGGGGTAGTGACTGGCTCGTATTCTTGCTCGCCTAAATGAACTGATCGCAGATTAATAAAGGCTTGTCGCCCGGTGAGGCCATCCTGGTTGCGAGTTTGCTCAACCGCTTCAGACAACTTATAAGGACTAAATTTAGCAATGCTGTGTAAATAGTGCTGATAGTTTTGCAACTCGGTCGAAGCCTGCAATGCTTTGAGTTTTTCGGCATCGAGCGCTTTCATCTCCAGGTCAAAAAACAAAACCTGGTTTTCAACGCCTGTCACCGCTTCCATCACCTTATCTTGCATCTGCTTCGCTTCAGTGTTGCGGGTATCAGCTGAGAAGACTAAGCCAGGGAAAGCGTAGAGCGCACCCGCCTTTTGGTAAAGCTTCTCTAAAGTTTGCAGAGCTTGACCGATTTCTGAAGCGGCTAAATCGTTGACCTTTCCTCGATAAGCCTCTCGAAACGCGATCGCCTCCTGCTGCAAAGCTTCTAAATCGCGGACAAGCTGAGGGTCATCAAAACTGGCATAGAGATCAGACAAATCCCACTCTTGAGGGGTATCGAGTTGAGCCAAATCCACAGTAGAAAGCACAGGAAAACTCCTTTTTCCGAAAGAGAGCATAATCAAGCTTTCTTTCATCTTAGACGAAATCATTACGACTTTAAATAACTCCTTTGGGTGGGAGCAGGGAGGTGTCAAAAGACGGAGGTAATACGAGAAAAATCAGAATTTTTGCGCCGATCGCTACTCAGATCTTCTACGCTCAAAGAAGACGTTCGCTGAATCAGGTCAAGAGTGTTGCAAACAGTTCCAGAAACCCGTACCGCATCGGATTCCAAGGCGATCGCCGATGCGATTGAGACTGTCGTTTTAGATGTGACTGGTATGCGCTGTGCTGGCTGTGTTCGCGCAGTCGAAACTGAGCTGACACAGTGCCAGGGGGTGCTTGCCGCAACAGTGAATCTGGCAACAGAGGTCGCTCGCATTGAGTATCAGGCAGACACAGTTACCCCGACAGCTCTGGCTGAAAAGCTGACAGAGGCAGGTTTTCCGTCGCAGCCTCGGCGGGTTTATGGCGATCAGGCAGAAGGCACATTGGATCTAGTGGCACTGCGTCAGCAAGAAGCGCGGGAGCAGATGAGCCGCTTGCTGTGGGCGATCGCGTTGTTGGTGCTGTCGGCGATCGGGCATTTGGGTCAATTTAATCAGCTCTCGATTCCGGTTTTGACCAATCTTTGGTTTCACTGTGGGTTGGCAACGCTGGCTCTGTTAGGGCCTGGTCGGTTCATGGTGCTAGAGGGCTGGCGAGGACTACGACGCAATGCCCCCAATATGAATACGCTGGTCAGTCTGGGCACCTTAACAGCCTATTTCACCAGCCTGATTGCATTGTGGTTTCCGCAACTAGGATGGGAGTGCTTTTTTGATGAGCCAGTCATGCTGGTTGGCTTTATTTTACTGGGGCGCACCCTTGAGCAAAAAGCCCGACACCGAGCAGCGGCAGCATTTCAAGCCTTGTTAGAGCTACAGCCCAAGATAGCGCGTCTGGTGGCAAGAGAGGCAAAAAACCCCACGAGCGAGAATGGAGCAAACCTGCAATTAGCCGACGCCGAAGGCATTGAGATTCCGGTTGAGAGTGTGCAGGTAGGCGAATGGCTGCTGGTGCTACCGGGCGATCGCGTTCCGGTTGATGGGGAAGTTGTGTTTGGTCAAACGACGGTTGATGAGGCGATGCTGACGGGTGAACCGTTGCCCGTACTCAAGCAAGTGGGCGATCGCGTCTCAGCCGGGACGTTGAACCAGTCCCAAGCCTTTGCGCTCAAAGCGACCCAGACGGGTGAAAACACGACGCTGGCTCAGATTATTCGCATGGTAGAGGCGGCCCAAACCCGCAAAGCACCGATTCAAAAGCTGGCGGATACGGTGGCAGGCTTCTTTACTTACGGGGTGATGGCGATCGCCAGTCTCACATTTTTGTTTTGGTACACCATCGGAACGCGGATCTGGCCAGATATTTTGCGATCGACTCCGACAGGGTTAATGGCCGGGGCACACACCTTACATCACCCAATGGCGATGCCAATCGAGATGGCGGCTTCACCGTTGCTGTTGAGTTTGAAGCTGGCGATCGCGGTGTTAGTGGTGGCTTGCCCCTGTGCGCTGGGGTTGGCAACACCGACTGCGTTACTGGTTGGTTCTGGCATTGGGGCTGAGCGGGGTCTGCTAATTCGCGGTGGAGATGTGCTGGAGCAGGTACACAAACTCAACACCATCGTGTTGGACAAGACGGGCACATTGACGACGGGCAATCCAGTTGTGACGGACTGCTTTCCGCAGGAGCAGCGAGCCGAATTGTTACAACTGGCTGCCAGCGTCGAAGTAGGAACCCGTCACCCGTTGGCGATCGCGATTCGTAATGCAGCTCAAGCCGATGATCTGCCGTTGTTGGCGGCAACTGACTTTCTGACAGAACCCGGCGCGGGAATTGCTGCAACCTTACATCAAGATGAGACTCAACAGCGCGTCTTATTGGGCACAGAAGTCTGGCTTCAGCAGCATCAAATTCCTCTCTTGCCAGAGTTAATGGCGCAAGCGCAAGCGTTGGCAACTCAGGGCAAAACGGTGATTTATCTGGCGGTTGACCAGGTAGCAGTCGGGGTGATTGCCGTTGCCGATACCCTGCGAGCAGATGCCCAAGCAACCGTTCAAGCCCTGCAAGCATCTGGTTTGCAAGTCTTTTTGCTAACGGGCGATCGGCATGAGGCAGCTCTAGCGATCGCGAACATGGCAGGGGTTGCCTCTGACCACGTTTTTGCAGAAGTAAGTCCGGGGGCAAAAGCGAGTGCGATCGCGCAGCTCCAAAGTCAGGGTAAGCGGGTCGCAATGGTGGGGGATGGGGTAAATGATGCCCCGGCGTTGGCCCAGGCGGAGGTGGGCATTGCCCTGCAATCGGGGACGGATGTGGCGGTTGAGACAGCGGGGATTGTGTTGATGCGCGATCGCCTGAGTGATGTGGTGGAAGCGATTCGCCTCAGCTGCGCGACGTTTAATAAAATTCAGCAAAATTTGTTCTGGGCGTTTGCTTATAACGTGTTGGGCATTCCCCTGGCAGCAGGATTGCTGTTGCCAGCTAAAGGGCTATTGCTGAGTCCGGCGGCGGCAGGAGCGATGATGGCATTTAGCTCGGTCAGCGTTGTAACCAATTCCCTGTTGCTTTACCTGACGTTTTCTAAGCAAACGCGAGCGGGCAATAATTCATGATTCTTAATTGCTGCCATAGCCGTTCTAAATTTTTGATGCATCAAGAAAGTTGTAAAAGCCTTTTCCTGGTGAAAAAGCTCTTTCACCAGCTAAATCAGATCGCTCTAAGGGATCAATTTGTGCTTTGATCGTTCAGGGCTAACTTTTCCATAAGCTAGGCTAGTATGAACTACAGCAATTCTCATTTTGAAACATTTGTACTGAAGTCAGAGCCTCTAAAGGCTTGTGCGCTCAATTTTATGAACGGCAGAATGGGTATTCCAGCCATTGATAGCTGTTCAAAATGAATATTT
>Ga0073934_10006334_pt1 | contig 17337 bp, 17 predicted proteins | sample LarsenN4metaG_FD_76834 | JGI IMG/M metagenome (GOLD analysis project Ga0073934, IMG submission 76834) | Hot spring sediment bacterial and archeal communities from British Columbia, Canada, to study Microbial Dark Matter (Phase II) - Larsen... ... | reverse complement strand
GCGCCGGTGAAGGCGCCCCGCGCGTGCCCGAACAGCTCCGACTCGAGCAGCTCGTCGGGCAACGCGGCGCAGTTGACATCGCAGAAGCGCCGCTCGCGGCGCGGACTCAACTGATGGATGGCGCGCGCGGCCAGCTCCTTGCCCACCCCGCTCTCGCCTTCGATGAGCACTGCGAATGGCGCACGCGCCGCGCGTTCGATGGCGCGGCGCACGTCGGCCATCGCGGCGCTGACACCGACCAGCTCGGGGACGCATGTGGCCGCTGCCGCTGTTTCGCGTGCGTGCGCCAGGAGGGCGTCGACGCGCGGCGCCGCGATCGCGGCCGCGAAGGTCAAGAAGTCTGCCGCGTGCGGCGGCGGCTGGCGGTCGAAGGGCCATCGGCAGACGAGTGCGGCGAGCAGCCGTCCGCCGGCGCGAATCGGCACGCCGACCTCACGGCCAGCCGTCTCGGTATGGCTCACGATGACGATGCCGGCTTCGAGCACGCGCGAGGCGACATGCGTCGGCAGTCCGGCGCCGATCGACATGAGCGTGCTCGCCGGACCCGCGTCGGCCGACACGAAGTCGATGCGGCTCGGGCTCAACTCACGCCAGACTTCGTCCCGCAATCGTTCGAGCGCACGGCTGTCGCTCTCTTCCTCGTGCACGACCGACACCATCGTCGCCGCGAGCGATCCCGTGTCATATGCGACCGGCGATCCAGCTCCGTGCCCGGGGCTCGGCCTGCCATGTACTCCGTCGAGGCGCTCGTCGATCGCGCGTCGCAGGAGCGTGGGGGCCACCCGGCGCAATCGCCGCAGCCGCTCGAGCTCGCGGCGCGCCTCGCGCGTACGACCGGCGCGACGCAGCGCATCGTGCCAGATCAGTCTGGCCCGCGCCGCGCGCAGCGGCGCATGCGCGTCGCGCGCCAGCGCGCAGAGGGCGCCAAACCGTTCCTCTGTCGCGTGGAGATCGCCGGTCTCCGCCAGGATACGCAGATGGCCGGTGCCCGCGACCATGCGGACCAGCGGATCCGATTCGGCCATCGTCCGATCGAGCAGCGTGCGGGCCCGCTGCCCCGCCTCGAAGATCTCGCCGGTCGCGACGAGCACTCGAACGGCGGTTGCGTCGATGGCGGCGGCGATACTCGTCTCCGCGTGCGCCGTGGCCTCGCCGGACGGCAGTTCACGCCGGGCCTCGCGCAGACGTCCCTGCCACCAGAGAACACGCGCCAGCGTCGCCTGCGCCCACGCGTGCCGTTCGGAAGCACACGTCTCGGTCAGCAGCACGGCGCGGCAGAGCGACTCGGCATCGGCGAGCCTCCCCGCATCCGTTCGCGCCGCGGCCTGCCAGAGCCGTGCATCGACGGCCGCCGACGCCTCGCCGATCGTGGCGAGCTGCGCCGACTCGTCGAAAATCGCGTCAGCCGCGGACGCACGCCCCGTTCCAGAAGGACGCGCCCGAGCGCGAGCATCACCCGCGCCGCGGGCCCGTGGGCGTCGCGGCGTCTCAGGGTTGCCGCGACCTCACGCAGGAGGCGCTCGGCGGCCGCGTGACGTCCAGCGCGCAGGAACTCGGCGGCACGAGCCGCGCGCTGCAGGTGCCGCGCCACCTCCGGCGGCACGGACTCGGCCGCTTCCTGTGCAGCGCGCTGCGGACCGTACACGGCCCGTGCTTCGCGGACGCCGCTGATTGTTGCGGACATGCGCGTGGGGAACCGGTCTGTCGGCGCCGGGTTCCGGAATGTCACCAGGACGTGCGGCCGCCGGGACCGGGCGGCGGCATCGAGGAGCGCCGCCCGTGCGGCGGCGACATCATTCGACACACTTCCGAGGAGCAGCAGCGTCCGCTCGTCCAGCTCCGAAGCCAATCCGTCTCGGAGTCTGTGATAGAGCGCCACCTGCATCGGCACGAACCCATGCACCCGCGCTTCGGTCGCCGCGTGGCGGACGAACGCGGCGACCTGGGCGGCGGTCCGTGCGTTGGCGACGATCCAGCGGGGCGCGCCGTCCCGTGCATCCGCCAGCACCTCGCGGAGGGCAGTCGCGTCGCCGTTCGGCGAGCAACGGTCGCCGAGCGAGGGCGCGGCGGCCAATCCATCGAGCCGGACCTCGTCGCCGGTGGCGAGGTCGCAGCCATGGACGTCGTCAAACGCAACGTAGCGGTCGTACAGGAGGCGCGCCATGCCTGCCTTCGTCTGCAAACGGGCGCGCCGCTCGGAAACGGCCGGAAACGCGCGGATCGCCGCCGGAGGGTGGCAGTTTCTGCACACCCAACCGGCGATCGGCGATGGAATTTTTGCTACTCGGTGACGTTGACCGTGATGGTCGAGCAGAGCCCTTCAATCGTTCGGTGCAGGTCGTCGCCGATCTGCAGGGTGAGCCGATGTTGGCCCGCCGGCAGCTGCATGTCGATGACGTTCTTGCCGTCGCCGAAGTGCACCCAGGGCGCCGCCCGCGGGATGACGGTGCCCGGCGGCAGACAGTCGGCGTCGACGGCGACGTGATGGTGTCCGAGGTTCGGCCGCGTCTCCTTCACCTCGCCCTGCGGCACTGCCGCAATCTGAAAGTCCTCGGCGCCGAATTCCAGCCTCACGGGACTCTTGACGGTCGCGCCGTCCTGGGGCTGGACGAAGAAGACTCGTGGCCCGGCGGGAGCCGACTGCCCGCACGCCGCGAGCGCCACCACCGGCGCAAGCAGAGTCATGACTCGCACGACGGATGTCCGCATAGTGCCGAGAGGGTATCATGAACCTCGATGCTCCGCTTTCTGACCGCGGGCGAATCGCACGGCCAGGCGCTCGTCGTCACCGTCGACGGCATGCCGGCGGGACTCGAGCTCGACATCGACGCGCTCGACGAGCAGCTCCGGCGCCGCCAGGGCGGCTACGGCCGCGGCCGTCGAATGGCGATCGAAAGCGACCGCGCCGAGATCCTCGCCGGGGTGCGCCATGGACGGACGACCGGCGCGCCGATCGCCCTGCTCGTTCGCAACCGCGACTGGATCAACTGGCAGCAGACGATGTACGTGGAGCGCGCGATGCCCGACGGCGCCAGCGGCGCGCGCCGCGCGGACGTGACGCGGCCGCGGCCGGGCCACGCGGACCTCGCCGGGGCGATCAAATACGGCCACGACGACATCCGCGACGTCCTCGAGCGCGCGAGCGCGCGCGAAACGGCGGCCCGCGTCGCCGCCGGCAGCCTCGCGCGCCAGCTGTTGACGCGCTTCGGCATCCGGGTCGCCAGCCACGTCTCGATGATCGGAGACGTCGCCCTGCCGGAGGGACGCACGGTGTCGTTCGCGGAAGCGGCCGCGATTACCGACGACGCGCCGCTCCACTGCGCCGACCCGGAGATCGAGCGGCGGATGGTCGTCGTCATCGACCGGGCGCGCGACGCCGGCGACACGGTCGGCGGCGCCTTCGAGGTCATCGCGACGGGCGTGCCGCCGGGACTCGGGTCGTACGTGCAGTGGGATCGCAAGCTGGACGGCCGCCTCGGCCAGGCGCTGATGTCCATTCACGCGATCAAGGCCGTCGGCATCGGCATCGGACCCGAAGCGGCGATGCGCCCCGGGTCGCGCGTGCACGACGAGATTCTTCTGCCGGCGGCCGACGCGGGTCTCCCCCTCCGTCCGACCAACAACGCGGGCGGCCTCGAGGGCGGCGTCACCAACGGCGAGGACATCCGCGTGACCGGCTTTATGAAACCGATCTCGACGCTGATGAAGCCGCTGCGCTCGGTGGATCTCTCGACCATGGCGCCGCAGCCGGCGGCCATCGAGCGGAGCGACGTCTGCGCGGTGCCGGCGGCGGCGGTGGTCGGCGAGGCGATGGTCGCCTTCGTGCTCGCCGACGCGTTTCTCGAGAAGTTCGGCGGCGACTCGATCGACGAGATCGACCGTCATTATGCGGCCACCGCCGAGCAGGTGCGCCGGCGGTTCGAGAAGGCCTCAGGCCTCAGACCTCGGGCCTCAGAGGAATCAGGCACGTGGGCCTGACCAGCCCTGAGGCCCGGGGCCTGCGGCCCCGTTCCTGCGTGACCGCATGATTCGGCCGATTCGCCGCTACGGGGACGACACCCTCCATCGCCCCGCGGCTCCAGTCCAGGAGATCACGGCCGAGATCCACCAGCTCATCGACGACATGATCGAGACGATGTACGCCGCACCCGGCATCGGCCTGGCGGCGCCGCAGGTGGGCGCGCCGCTGCGGATCTTCGTCGCGGACGTCTCGGCCGGACACAATCGGGACGAGCTGCTGACGTTCATCAATCCGGAGTTCGTCGCGCGCGACGGCATGCAGCGGGAGGACGAGGGGTGCCTGAGCATTCCCGGATTCAACGCCGCGGTGACCCGGTCGTCGCGCGCCGTGCTCAAAGGCCTCGCCCGCGACGGGAGCGCGCAGGTGATTGAAGCGACAGGGCTGCTCGCGCGCTGCTTCGAGCACGAGATGGACCATCTCGACGGCACGCTCTTCGTCGATCGACTGCACGGGCTGCAGAAGGATCTCATCGTCCGCAAGATCAGAAAGCTCGCCCGCTCCGGGAAGTGGTGAATGCGGATCGTATTCTTCGGCACGCCGCAGTTCGCCGTCCCGACGCTTCAGCAACTGCTCGCGTCGCGGCATGCTGTCACGGGCGTGGTCACGCAGCCGGACCGTCCGCGCGGCCGCGGCCAGCGGGTCTCGGAGTCCCCCGTCAAGACCCTGGCGGTGGCGCGTGGCCTCCCGCTGCTCCAGCCAGACCGGTTGCGCGATCCGGCCGTCGCCGAAGCCCTGCGCGCGTGGCAGCCGGATCTCGGCGTGGTGGCGGCTTACGGCAAGCTCATTCCGGAGTCGATCCTCGCGCTGCCGCCGCACGGCATGATCAACGTACACGCATCGCTCCTGCCGAAATATCGCGGCGCTGCCCCGGTGCAACGCGCCGTGATCGACGGCGAGACCGAGACCGGCGTCACCATCATGCGGATGGAAAAGATGCTCGACGCCGGTCCGATGCTGGCCAAGGCGAGGCGTCCCATCGGCCCGGACGAGACCGCTGACGTGATCGAACGCGACCTCGCCGTGCTCGGCGCGGGTCTGCTGGTCGCCGTCGTCGACCGCCTCGAGGCGGGCGACGTCGAGCAGGAGCTGCAGGATTTCATGGTTTGCAGCTACGCGCCGAAAGTCACCAAGGAGGAGGGGCTCATCGATTGGACGCTGCCCGCCTCCTATATCCATAACCGTGTCCGCGGCCTGTATCCCTGGCCGCACGCGTACACCTATCTGGACGGCGTTCGTCTCATCGTGTTGAAGACGCGCGTTGAAGAGGCGCCGACCGATGCGCAGCCCGGCACCGTTGTCGATGTGACGGGCGATGCGATTCACGTTGCCACGGGACACGAAGGACGCCTCGCGCTCGAGCGGGTGCAGCTCGAAGGCGGGCGACCGATGGCCGTCCGCGACTTCCTTGCGGGTCACCGGGTCACTCGAGGCATGGCCTTGACGAATTGACGGATTTACGAATTGACGAATGTAAGAATCGCAATGCGTCAATCCGTAGATTCGTCAATTCGTAAATGCGCCGGTCAGCACTCATGACCGCGCCGGCGCGCGTGGCGGCCTACGAGGCGCTCCGGGCGATCGCTGCCGGTCGGCTCGATCTGCCCGCCGCGCTCGCGCACAATCGCGAGCGGCTGTCCGACGCGCGCGACCGCACGCTTGCCGCCGACATCGTCACGGGCACGCTGCGGTGGCAGCGCAGCGTCGACTTCCTGATCGAGCGCTTCGCGAAGCGGCCCCTCTCGACCATCGATCCCGAGGTCCTGATCATCCTCCGCGCCAGTCTGTACCAACTCCTCCATCTCGACCGTGTTCCCGCATCAGCCGTCGTCGACGACGCCGTCGATCTCACCCGGTACGCGCGCAAGACGAGCGCCGCCGGCTTCACGAACGCGGTCCTGCGGGCGCTGCTGCGCCAGCGCCACCGCCTGCCGCTGCCGCCACGGCCCGCCGCACCGGACCGCGCGGCGGCGCTCGCGTATCTCGGTATCACACACTCGCACCCGGAGTGGCTCGTGGCCAGGTGGCTCGATCGCTACGGATTTGACGCGGCCGAGCGCTGGGTACGCTTCAACAACGAGACCCCTCGCCTGACGCTGCGCGCGAACACGCTGCGCGCCCGCCGCGACGACATCCGCGGCGCACTCGCGGCCGATGGCATCGATACCGAACCGACGCGCTATGCGCCCGATGGCCTCGTCGTCACCAATGGCAACCCGCTCGCCGCGCCGGCTGCGGGCGCGTTTGTCGTACAGGACGAGGCGTCGCAGCTCGTCAGCCTGACGGTCGGCGCCCGCCCCGGCGAATGCATTCTCGACCTCTGCGCCTCGCCCGGCGGCAAGACGCTCGCAATGGCCGCCGACATGCGGGACAGCGGGCTGCTTGCCGCCTGCGACGTTCGCGCGCGCCGCGTCCGCTTGCTGCACAACACCGTTTGCGCCGCCGGCGCCGCCTGCGTACGCATCGTCCACGTGGCGATCTCGGGGGAGCTTCCCTTTGCTCCCCGTTTCGATCGCGTGCTGGTGGACGCGCCGTGCTCGGGACTCGGCACCATCCGCCGCGATCCGGACATCCGATGGCGGCGAACCGAAGGCGATCTCGCGGTCTTCGCCCGGGATCAACTCGCCCTGCTCGCGCGTGCCGCCGAGGTCGTGCGCCCCGGCGGTCGGCTCGTCTATGCGACCTGTTCCAGCGAACCCGAAGAGAACGAAATGGTGGTCGACACATTTCTCGCCGGCCGTCCCGACTTCACGCTCTTCGATCTCAGGGCGCACGCGACAGCTCCGCTGATGCCGCTCGTCGACGAACGCGGGCGGCTGCAGACGCTGCCATTCGTGCACGGCCTCGAGGCGTTCTTCGCTGCGGCGCTCGTGCGTCGTGGTACGATCTAGCGGATCGATGCCGCTCCGTACGCGTCTCCTCGGCCTTGGCAAGCTGCTGGTGCTCGCCTGCGCGCTGGCGGCGACCTACGTCCTGTTCGCGCTGATCGGCATGCGCGCGGCCGTCCGGGCGCGCGAAGTGCCGGTACCGAACGTGGTCGGCGCACCCGTCGACCAGGCTGCGCAGACGCTTGCTGCGATCGACCTCGGGCTCCGCGTCGATCCGAACCAGCGCGCCGACGACAAGGTTCCCGCGGGGCGCATCGTCCAGCAGGATCCACCGGCGGGCGTCCCGACGCGGCGTCAACGGACCATTCGCGTCTGGGTCAGCGCGGGACCGGCCACGACCACGGTGCCGGCGCTGGTCGGTCACACGGAGCGAACTGCCTTGATGCGCCTCGGAGAGGATGGGCTCCAGATTGCGAGCGTGTCGGAGTTCCGTTCGCCTGACTACCCCGCCGATGCCGTGGTGGCGCAGGACCCGGCGCCGTCCGTGCGGGCGCCGCAGGTGTCGCTCCTGCTCAATCGTGCGGAGCAGGCGACGACCTATGTGATGCCCGATCTGATTGGGACCAGCGGCGAGCGCGCCGCCGAGGCGCTACGCACGCGCGGGTTCCGTGTGGCGATCGTCGGTTCACAGCCGTACGCCGGCGTCCCGCCGGGCACGGTCGTCCGTCAGCAACCGGCTGGCGGGTTCCGGGTGTCACCGTCGGATCTCATCTCGCTCGAGGTGAGCCGGTGAGCGGGCACGCAGCGATCGTGCCGCCGGGCACGGTGCGGATTGCCCCGTCGATCCTCTCCGCCGATTTCGCCGAGCTCGGCCGCGGCATCGCCGCCATCGAACGCGGAGGCGCCGACCTGATTCACGTCGACGTCATGGACGGCCATTTCGTGCCGAACATCACCATCGGCCCGCCGGTGGTGAAAGCCATCAAGCGCGTCGCCACCCGTCCGCTCGACGTCCATCTGATGATCGAGCAGCCCGAGCGGTACGTGGACGATTTCGTCAGCGCCGGCGCCGACCTGCTGTCGGTCCATGTCGAGGCGGCGCGTCATCTGCACCGCACGATCGCGCTCATCAAGAGCCGCGGCATCCATGCGGGCGCGGTGCTCAATCCGTCGACGCCCGCATCCGCGCTGGAGGAGATCGCCGGCGAGCTCGACTTCGTGCTGGTGATGTCGGTCAATCCCGGATTCGGCGGCCAGGAGTTCATCCCCCAGAGCCTCGAGAAGCTCCGCCGCGTGCGCGACGTGCTCTCGCGCGCGGGGTCGTCGGCACCCATCGAAATCGACGGCGGCATCGACCAGACGAACGCCGCCGACGTGGTGGCGGCCGGCGCCACGATTCTCGTCGCGGGGAACGCCATCTTCGGCACCGGCGATCCCGAGGCCGCCACCCGCGCGCTGCGCGCCGCCTGCGGCTCCCCGACCGCCTCGCGCGCATGAGCAGGCCCCAGGCCTCGCGTCCCACGGCTCAACCGAAGGTGACTCGCACGACGAGGGCGCGGGTCCGCTATGCCGACACCGACCGGATGGGTGTCGTCTACTACGCCAACTACCTGGTGTGGTTCGAAGTGGCCCGCACCGAGTGGCTGCGCGGCACCGGCTGGAGCTATCGCGAGATGGAGCGCGACGGCGTCGCGCTGCCGGTCATCGAAGCGCACTGCGAATATCGGCAGCCGGCCCGGTACGACGATGAGGTCGACATTGCCGCGAGCGCCACGCTGTTGACGCCGGTCCGGATCCGCTTCGACTACACCGTGACCCTTGTCGACGAGGGGACGCTCGTGGCATCCGGGCACACCGTGCACGCCGCGGTGGACGCCGCAGGCAAGCCGTGCCGCCTGCCGGCCCGCGTGCTGGAGATGTTCGTGTGAAAGCGCTCGTGACCGGCGCGGCCGGGTTCATCGGATCGCATCTGTCGGAGCGCCTGGTCGACGCGGGCGTCGCCGTCACCGGCATCGACTGCTTCACCGATTTCTACCCCCGCGCGATCAAGGAGCGGAATCTGGAGCGGCTCCGGCAGTCGCCGCGGTTCTCGTTCATCGAACGGTCGCTGGCTGAGGCCGACCTGCCGGCGATCGTCGATGACGTCACGCACGTGTTTCACCTGGCGGCACAGGCGGGCGTGCGCAGCAGCTGGGGACGGGAGTTCCACATCTACTCGGTCAACAACGTGGAGGCGACCCAGGTGCTGCTCGAGGCGTGCGTCGGCAGGCCGATCGAGCGCTTCGTGTACGCGTCGAGTTCATCCGTGTACGGCGACGAGGTGCCGCTGCCGATGCGGGAGGATGCGCGGCCGCAGCCGATCTCGCCGTACGGCGTCACCAAGCTCGCGGCGGAACAGCTCTGTTACCTGTACCACGTCAGCCACAGCGTGCCGACCGTCTCGCTGCGCTACTTCACCGTCTACGGCCCGCGCCAGCGGCCCGACATGGGTTTTTCGCGCTTCTTCGCGGCGCTCGCGCAGGATCGGCCGGTGTCGCTCTTCGGCGACGGCCGGCAGACGCGCGACTTCACGTTCGTGGCCGATGCCGTGTCGGCGACCGTGGCGGCGTCGACGCGCGGCGTGCCGGGCGGTGTCTACAATATCGGTGGAGGCTCGCGGGTGCAGCTCCTCGACGTCTTCGAGCTCATCCGCCAGGTCACCGGTCGTCCGTTGCGCATCGAGCGGTTCGAGGCGCAGCGCGGCGACATGCGCGATACCTATGCCGACACGAGCCGCGCGCGGGCCGATCTCGGGTTTGCGCCGAGCGTGACGCTCGAGGAAGGTCTTCGGGCGCAGTACGAATGGATCACGGCCACGCAATGAGCGATCGGTACAGACGTCCTGGCGGTGCGCTCGCGATCGGGGTGCTGGTGCTGGTCGTCGCCGCATGCGGTGCGCGCCAGCAGACGGCGCCGGCGGGGACGGCGCAGCCCGATCGGTTCCTGTTCGAGCGCGGAACCCAGGCGCTCAAGGACCGCGAGTGGGTCAACGCGCGCACCTACTTCCAGCAGGTCGTCGACGGCTACCCGCAGAGTCCGTTCCGGCCCGACGCGAAGCTCGGCATGGGGGACGCCTACCTCGGCGACAACACGCCCGAGTCGCTCGTCTCGGCGGCCAACGAGTTCCGCGAGTTCCTGCAGTTCTACCCGACGAGCCCGCGCGCCGATTACGCGCAGTACAAGATTGCGATGAGCCACTTCCAGCAGATGCGTGCGGCTGACCGCGATCAGACCGAGACGCGCGCGGCGCTGAAGGAGTTCCAGGTGTTCTTCGACAAGTTCCCGAACAGCCCGCTGATGCCCGAGGTGAAGGAAAAGTGGCGCATCGCGCGCGACCGCCTGAGCGAATCGTCGTACCGCGTGGGCCTGCTGTACTACCGCATCCGCTGGGACACGGGCGCCATCAGTCGCTTCCAAGAAGTCCTCAAGGAGGACCCGACCTACACGGGCCGCGACGCCGTCTACTTCTATCTGGCGGAGTCGCTCTCCCGGGCCGATAAGAAAGCCGAGGCCATCCCGTACCTCGAGCGGCTGCTCGCCGAGTTCGACAAGAGCGAGTATCTGGACGATGCCCGGGAGCGGCTCCAAGAGCTGAAGAATCAGTAACTTATGACTCGCTATCTGGCTGTGGTCCTGCTCCTCGCAGGCTCCGGGCCGGCTTTGGCGCAGCGGGCGCCGGCACCCGCGCCGGTCAACCTGCCGCCCGAGATCATCTCGCTCGCCTGCGCGCCGAGCCTGACCTTCGAGGCGCCGCCGATGCCGATCCGCGTCACGGGCGGCCAGGATGCGGACATCCGCCGCATCTTCGCGCCCGGCGACCTCATCACGATCAACGCGGGGGCCGACAACGGCATCGAGGTCGGCCAGCAGTACTACACGCGCCGCGCCGTGCCGCGCGAGAAGCGCCGCATCGGCCGCGACAACGCCGCCACGATCCACACGAGCGGCTGGGTGCGCATCTACGCCGTCGACCGTCAGATGTCGCTGGCGACGGTCGTGCATCCGTGCGACGCGATCGAGCTCAACGATTATCTCGAGCCCTTCGTCCTGCCGGTGCCGCCTGCCGTGTCGGCGGCTCCGCCGGCGCAGCGCGGCAACTACGGCCGGGTGATGGCGGGCAACGACAATCGCACGGCGTTCGGCCGGGGCGATTACTTCATCGTCGACCGGGGCAGCGATCACGGCGTGACGCTTGGCGCCCAGTTCGTCGTGTATCGCGATCACCAGCGCCGCGAGCGCATGCTGCTCGAGCGCATGGCCGATCAGGCCGACGACGACGGGACGAGGAACTTCCTGTTCGAGTTGGGGGAAGCGGTGGCTGTCGATGTGCAGCCCGATCGGTCGACGCTGCTGATCACGTTGTCGCGCGACGCGTTCATCGCCGGCGACTGGGTGGCTCTGAGGAAGTAGCCGGTTACCCCGCCTTCCGCGCGCGCGCGATCGACACGTCGACCACGCGCGCGTTCTGCAGCCGCTGGAAGCGCGCGTAGTAGTCGACGGCCGAGACGACGGCGGCAAGCAGCACGAACCAGAGCGCCGCGTACCCGAGCGGGGCGATGACCGGGAGCGGCCCTCCGCCGACAATCAACAACAGAATCGCCACGACCTGCGACGCCATCTTGGTCTTGCCGAGCGGCGAGGCGGGAATCGTGAACCCTTTGGCGTGCGCGAGGCTGCGCAGACCGGTGACCGCGAACTCGCGGCCGATGATGAGCGCCACCATCCACGCCGGCGCGAGATTCAGCTGGACGAGCGAGATGAACGCGGCCGACGTGAGGAGCTTGTCGGCGATCGGATCGAGCATCTGGCCGAGCCACGTGACCTGCCGCCGGCGGCGCGCGAGATAGCCGTCGAGCCAGTCGGTCATCGACGCCAGCGCGAAGATCGCCGCACCGATGAGCTCCTTCGCCACGCCGAGAATCTGCCGGCCGTCGAACTCGGTCAGCAGCACGACCACCAGCAGCGGCACGAGGACGATGCGGGCGACCGTCAGCGCGTTGGGCAGGTTCATCGGAGATCGGTGGCCAATTCTACCATCAGCTCTCAGAGTATGATCGGTGGTTGTCATGAAGGCGATCCTTCTGGCCGGGGGCAAGGGCACCCGGCTACGTCCCCTCACGATCCACACGCCGAAGCCGATCGTGCCGATCTTCAACCGCGCGTTTCTCCACTACCAGATCGATCTGCTGAAGCAGGTGCCGGAGATCGACGAGATCATCCTCAGCCTCAACTATCAGCCGCGGCGGATCGAGGAAGTGTTCGGCGACGGCTCGGCGATCGACTTCCGCATCCGCTACGTGGTGGAACCGGCGCCGCTCGGCACGGCCGGTGCGGTGAAGTACGCCGGCGACCACCTGACCGGATCGGTGGTCGTCTTCAACGGCGACGTCCTGACGCAAATCGATCTCGGGGCGGTCATTCGGCTGCACCGCGACCGGCGCGCGCGCGCGACGATCGTGCTGACGCCGGTCGACAACCCCACCGCGTACGGGCTCGTCGAAACCGATGCCGACGGCAACGTGCGCCGCTTCCTCGAAAAGCCCAAGCCCGACGAGATCACGACGCACTACATCAACGCCGGGATCTACGTGCTCGAGCCCGACACGTTCGACCGAATTCCCCGCGGCACGCCCTGGTCGATCGAGCGCAGCTACTTCCCGTCGCTCGTCGAGCGGGGCGAGACGTTCGTCGCCTCCCTCTACGACGGCTACTGGATTGATATCGGGTCGCCGGACAAATATCTGCAGGTGCATCGCGACATCATGGACGGCCGCTTTGCAGCGCCGCCTTTCGCGGAGATGGCGCCGCCCCGGGCCTCGGTGTCGCCAGACGCACGCATCGAGGACGGCGCCAGCATCGAAGGACCGTGCTTCATCGACGAGGGCGTCGTCGTCAAGGCGGGTGCGCGGGTCGGGCCGTATTCGGTCATCGGGCGGCACACGCAGCTCGACGAGCGCGCGGTCGTCGAGGGCGCCATCGTCTGGCCGAACTGCCGCGTCAGCGAGGAAGCCGTGGTGCGCGACGCGATTCTCGGCCGGCACTGCTTCGTCGGCCGCAGCGTCACGCTGAACAGCGGCGCCGTGCTTGGCGACAAGACGACGTTGACCGACTACACGCGGGCGTGAGCGATGCCGGTCAATCCTGAGATTTTCAAGGCCTACGACGTCCGAGGCCTCTATCCGAGCGAAGTGAACGAGGAGATCGTCCGGCTGATCGGCCGCGGCTTCGCCGCGTACCTCCAGACCGACCGCATCGCCGTCTCCCGTGACATGCGCGTGTCGTCGCCCGCGCTCGCCGCGGCATTCATCGACGGCGTGCGCGAGCAGGGCACCGATGTCGTCGACTACGGGCTGCTCGGCACCGACATGCTCTACTTCGCCGTCGTGCGCGATGAGCTGGGCGGCGGCGCGCAGATCACGGCCTCGCACAACCCGAAGGAGTACAACGGCATCAAGATGGTGCGGGCCGGCGCCCAGGCGCTCAGCGGCGACGCCGGCATCGGCGACATCCGCGACATGATTCTCGAGGATCGGCTTCCCCACCCCGCCGCCCGTCGAGGGTCGCTCGTCAGCCGCAACGTGGTGGATGACTACGTCGAGAAGGTCATGTCGTTCATCGACCCCTCGATGATTCGGCCGTTCTCGGTGGTGCTCGATGCCGGCAGCGGCATGGGGGGGCTGGTCGCGCCCGCGCTGTTCGATCGGCTGCCGTGCCGGACGACGCGTCTGTGCTTCGAGATCGACGGCACGTTCCCCAACCATGAGGCCAATCCGCTCATCGAGGAGAATCGTCGCGACATCACCGCGGAGGTGATCCGCCGGCACGCCGACGTCGGCATCGCCTGGGACGGCGACGCCGACCGGTGCTTCTTCATCGACGGAAGCGGCGAGTTCGTGTCGGGCGACTTCGTGACGGCGCTGCTCGCGGAAGCGTTTCTCCTGAAGCACCCTGGCGCGACCATCATCTACGATCTGCGGGCGAGCCACGCGGTGCGCGACGTCGTCGCGCGGTACGGCGGGCGCGCGCTGCGCAACCGGGTCGGGCACGCCTTCATCAAGCGGCGGATGCGCGAGGAGGATGCGATCTTCGGCGGCGAGGTCACCGGGCACTACTACTTCCGCGATTTCTACTACGCCGACAACGGCTTCATCCCCGCGCTGCTGATGCTCGAGCTGATGTCGCGGAAGAACCAGTCGCTCGGCGAGCTGCTGCAGCCGTTCCGCGAGCGCTATTTCATTTCAGGCGAGATCAACACCAGGCTCAGCAGCATGACGGAGGTGCCGCGCACGCTCGCCGCGATTGAAGCCCGTTATCGCGATGCGACGATCGATCGTACGGATGGGATCTCGGTCGACTATCCCGACTGGCACTTCAACGTCCGCCCCTCGAATACGGAGCCGCTGCTCCGCCTCAATCTGGAGGCCGGCACGCCCGACCTGATGGCGCGCAAACGGGACGAGGTCCTCGGTTTGATCAGGGGACCGCAGTGAGAGGCGGAGCAGGTTCAACGGCACTCAGGCCGCAGGCACCGGCATCACCATCTTCAAGACGATTCCGCGAGGGGTGACGGAGACCTCGACGCGACCACCGTGCGCCTCGGCGATCGTGCGTGCGGCCAGCAGCCACACGCACGCGGCGACGCCTCCAGGCCGGTCGGTCCAGGTCGGGTCGAAGGCGCGCGACTCTCCTTCAGGAGGCCACGTCATGCCCACCGTTGACACCGTGAACGCGATCTGCCGGGTCGCGTCGAGCGACGCGGCGAGTGCGATTTGTGCCCCCGGCCGCCCCTCCGCCGCCGCGAAGCTCGCCAACAGCATCCCGGCAAGCGCGGTCTGCAGGGCAGCCGGCGCGCCAGCAACCAGCAGACTCTCGGGTATGTCGCACTCTGTGTGAAGCGTGCACCCTCGGAGGCGTCGTTCGGACTCTGCGCGGTCGACCACCATCGTAACGAGCCGACGCGCGGAACAACTGCTCTGCCCCTGGCTTGGGTCATGGCGCAGGATCTCGGCGGCCTCGAGCAGGCTCATCGCCCGCCAGACTTCCGCCCGTATCAGGTCGACGGCCACGCGGCGCGTCAGGTCCGACGCAGGCGCAGCGAGCAAATGCGTGGCGGTGTCAACCGCCCGCAGCGCCTGCGCCAGCGGCACATGGCTCTCGACCGAGGACGGCGCGGATGCGGGCGCGACAGTCGCCGACGGCGATCGGAGCACGTTCGCGTCCTCCGCAAGTGCGGCAAGCTCACCGTCGCCGACATCGTGCACCACGCACGGCACCTCATCGAGCCCGGCAGCAATGGCCGCCCGCAGGCGCCGGTGACCGTCCACGAGCGCGATCCGGCCGCTGCGACGGGCAACGAGGAGCGGTTGCAGAATGCCCCGCCGCACAATGGACTCGACGAGAGCTGGAATTTCCTTTTCGGCCCGTCGTGGCCCCTGCTCGATGGTGGCCACGGCGAGAAGGCGAACCGTGGAGTCGTTGGATCGAGAATCCAGGTGCTCGACGTAATGTGCGTCCGCTCGCATGCGGTACGAGCGCGGAAGGCCCTCCCGAAGCCGTGGTGGTGCTTCAGAATCAGGTTCGAGATTGTCCTTGTGAAGGTCGACAGAACTTTCGGGGTGGTTTCCAGCGTCCATATTGGTCATTCCGAGGAGCCGAGCGAGCGTTTGCCACAGGTCAGCCGTTAGATCGTACACATCTCGTGCGGATGTAGTGTAACCGATGTTCGGCGTTGTGCGCGCCGATGGCGACCTGAATCTCACCGCGATCAACGTCGACCTTCGACGAAGAACTCCGTCTTTGTTGCCGACAGCGAATTTGGCGGCGAGGCTACGATCGGCGTCCTGTCTGGCGCCTTCGATGCGCGGTCACACGTGCGGCTCGTCGCCGCGCGACCGTCTGTGCTCTGCCAGCCACTGGGCGCTGACCGGATCGAGGTCGACCGTCAGCGGGCGGCCGCGAAGCGCCAGCCACACGAGCGGAACGATGAGAAGCAGGGCGACGATTGCGTAGAGCCAAGGACCCATCGGTGCTGCTCCTCGGCAGCAACCGCCGTGCCCCGGTCAGAAATGTGCAATCGCCGCCAAAAACGTGCAGCGCCGCGGTCGCAGTAGTTACACCTTTGCGGATGAGGTGGTCTCGGCCGGGGCTTGGCGAGTCGCCGCGCTGACGGTCATCAAGTGAAGCATTCCAACGAGAACCGCCCGACTCGCCGCCACGCCGATCAGGCCCGATCCGATGACGACGGCGCCCGTGAGGCACTGCTCAATCATGTACTCGCTTGTCGGCCGTTCGCCGTCTGTCGACAGGGCTGGAACCTTCCGTGCAATGGCGTGACCAGATCACGAAGAAGGCAAGTCAGTCCGGCGCCCGGCTGCCAACTGTCTGAACCGTGCGCGTCGCCTCATCGTCGCAGCTGACGGCCAGCGAGCGGATACTCGGCGCAACAGGTAGAGAGGCTTGAGGCAGCCGGCTGTCCCACGTCAGGACGACCGCTTTACCTCGAAAACCTTCGTCCGACCACGCTGTAACCGCTGCGGTCGAACCGAGCGTGAGGCTGCGAATCCGGTTGGACCAGTTGCGGCGGCCAGGAAGGTCGCGTAACGTGTCGTACTTCCGTGGGCCGTTGATGAAATCCGACGCCCCATTGAAGTGTGCCTGATCCCATACCTGTACGAAGCAGCCTCCGGGATGCGGCAGCGTCCGCGCGGTGAACGTCGAGTTACGCGGACTGCAGGCCGCTCCGAGTGCGGCCATGACAACGGTAGCGATTGCGAGATTACGGCGCGGTGCAGAGCTGCCCCGGCGCTGCGCACGACACGACATCAATCCTTAGTATCGGTTTGTCAGCGAATTCCCACAGGGGCCGTTGAATGCGGCATGAGGTGGGACACATCCGGCTGCTTCGACTGAGGACGCGCCACGGACCCGCATCCCACGACACATCGCAGTTTGTACGATTCGAAGGCAGCCGCCTCGACGGAGACGCGGCAAGGGTAGTCAAAAGAGTGGAGCGGGAGACGGGGATCGAACCCGCGACATCGAGCTTGGGAATCCAGACCGGGACGAAAAATGACGCGAAAACAGGCCGAAGATCGCGTATTTTTCTAACGATCCGGATCGTCGTCTTGGATGGCGTTGGGTGGAATGTGACCGCGCCTGACAGGTGACGGGTACAAAACCGGGTACAACTTTCGACGGCTAGGCGGCGGCTGATCCCCGTCGCCGAACGGCTGGTTTCCGCGCTGGCCTGCCGTCGATTCCCATCTCGCGGAGCTGCTTGCGGAGGCAGCGACGATGACACGCGGGCGTCGGCCGCCGGTAAAGACCGTCCGTTCAGAGCTCCTCACAGTTCAAGCCGTCGCACAGCGCGCTCGCGTGTCGGTGCGTACGGTCTGGGCCGACATCGCCACCGGCCGACTGCGAGCGGTCCGGCGTGATCGTCAGACATATATC
>Ga0073934_10006333_pt1 | contig 17338 bp, 18 predicted proteins | sample LarsenN4metaG_FD_76834 | JGI IMG/M metagenome (GOLD analysis project Ga0073934, IMG submission 76834) | Hot spring sediment bacterial and archeal communities from British Columbia, Canada, to study Microbial Dark Matter (Phase II) - Larsen... ... | reverse complement strand
GGTGAGCGGCTGATCCGCCGTCCGCGCCACACCTTCGCTCTCTCCCTCGGGACGCCGCTCGGGTCGCGCGCGCGGGTGCACTCGCGCATGACGTTCGTAGGCTCGAGGAGCGACCGTGACTTCTCGACGTTCCCGGCGACGCCGGTGGAGCTCGAGGGCTACGCGCTGTGGTCGCTCGGTGGCGAGTGGGCGGTTCGGCCTGCCGCGGACGGGCGCCCCAGCCTTTCGCTCTCGCTGCGGGCGGAGAACCTCCTCGGCGAGCGCTACGAGGAAGCGTTCGCGTTCCCGGCGCCGCGCCGGCAGCTCTACCTCGGGATCTCCGCCGGGTTCGGCCGTTAGCCGAAGGACCTCAGCGCACGATCTCCGCGCCATCGGCCATCCGGTACAGGGACTCCATCGTCCTGTAGTCCTGGGCCGAGAGAGAGGTCGCGGTGTTCGAGGGATACATCACGTCCTGCGGGGTGGGGCTGTGCGGCAGTCCGAGCGCATGCCCCATCTCGTGGGCGGCGGTGAGGCGCACCTGCTCGGGGTCGATCACCTCGCCGCGGCCGAAGGGGCTCCGCGTGCTGAGCTCGATGTGGACGACCTGGAGGCCGGTGGCCGCGGACCAGCGCGTGTGCGCGACCCCGATGCGGTTGCTCTCGAGGATGCGTCTCCAGACCACGGCGAAGTGAGCGTCCCGCTCGCCTCGCAGGTCGGTGACGATCTCGAACGGCTGGCCGTTCCAGGCGCGAAGTCCCATGGATGCCGCCTGCTGGAGGCGCGTGGCGTCGCCCGAGGGCTCGAAGTCGGGGCGCGGGACGTGCACGACGATCGGTCCCGTATGGTCCTTCCATCGGTGGAGCTGGATGCGGTCGGTGCGCTCGAGGTCCGAGCACAGGTAGCCGACGTTGCGGCAGGCTTCGCTCGCCGGGAGCTCCGGAGCCGTCGAGAGGGCCGAGGCCGTCGCGAGGGCCGAAGCCGCCGGAGGAGCGGACTCGCCCGAGGGCGATGGCGCCGTCTCGCCCGAGCGGCGCTGCCAGAGGCCGATGGCGCCTCCGAGCATCAGGACCCCGGCGATCGTATAGAGCGGGCTGACCGACCCACCGCTCCGGACACCCCGTCGGTTCCCCATGAACTCCTCGTCGTGCGGGCGGTGCGACCCTCGTCAGTGCATAATAGGAAAGGAAGCGCGTTCTTCGGAACGACCCTCGCACAGGGTGTGTAACGAAGTCAGGCAGCCGACGAGCGAACCGTCGGCCGGAAGCCAGTCGGCACGGCGGGGAACGAGCGGGGACCAGCGTGACGGATAGCGGCGAGACAGGCGGACGCGAGGACGCGAGGCCGGGGCAGGCGCTCGACTTCGCCCGTTCCACCCGGTCGCGCGGGCCGCTCAGGCTCGCGAGCACGCTGCTCATTGCGCTCACGTGCTTCCTCACGATGCGGACCTTCCTGATCGAGGCCTATCGCATCCCGACCGGGTCGATGGAGAATACGCTCCTCGTCGGCGACTTCCTCCTCGTCAACAAGGCGGTATACGGAACGAGGATCCCCGGCACGAACCTGCACACGATCGCCTTCCACGAGCCGAAGCTCGGTGACGTCGTCGTCTTCCATCCCCCGCACGAGCCCGACCGCAACTACGTGAAGCGCGTCGTCGGCGTTCCGCACGACACTCTGGAGATGCGCGACAAGCGCCTCTATCGGAACGGGGAGCTCGTCGACGAGCCGTGGGCCCGGCACGACGACGACCGCGGCGACAGCGTGCATCCCGACATGAAGTGGCAGTCCGGATACCTCATCGCGTCGCATCGACCGAAGTACCAGCCCACCAGGGACAACTGGGGCCCGATCGTGGTGCCTCCCGACCGGTACTTCGTCCTGGGGGATAACCGCGACAACAGCGAGGACTCCCGGTACTGGGGCTTCGTCGACCGCGAGGAAATCCGCGGTCAGCCGTGGCGCGTATACTACTCGTTCGCCCCTAGCTTAGCTGCGACCGAATCGTGGTTCGAGCGCGTGCGGTGGGACCGGCTCGGCGCCACCATCGAGTGACCTGAAAAGTGTCGCTCGCCCGCAGCAGGGACTGTTGCGCGAGGCCGACCCTATAGAGATTTCTAGCGCGATGCTTGGACACCGTCTGTCGCATCGGTGCGCCGATCGACTGACGACTGACACCTGAACGGCTTCCTCGGGCCCAGATGACCTTCACACCCCGACGTGGTGCTTCGCGGGAAGGATCGCTGGATCAGTATCTGAAGGAGATCAGTCAGTACCCGCTGATCGATCGGGAGGAGGAGGGGCGGCTCGCCAAGCTCATTCGAAAGGGCGAGGAAGAGGCACTCAACAAGCTCGTCCGCTCGAACCTCCGCTTCGTCGTCTCCGTCGCGAAGAAGTACCAGAACCAGGGCGTGCCGCTCTCGGATCTGATCAACGAGGGCAACCTCGGCCTGATCCGCGCCGCCCACAAGTTCGACGAGACCAAGGGCATCAAGTTCATCAGCTACGCCGTCTGGTGGATTCGCCAGGCGATCCTACAGGCGCTGGCCGAGCAGAGCCGGATCGTGCGCGTGCCCCTGAATCGTGCGGGGGCGCTCTACAGGATCGGCCGGCGCAGCTCGAACCTCCTCCAGGAGCTGGGCCGCGAGCCCACCGTCGAGGAGATCGCCGAAGAGCTCGACGTGACGCGCGAGGAGATCGAGCGCACGCTCGCCATCTCCCACTCGCATCTTTCATTGGATGCCCCGGTCACGCCCGGCGAGGACAGCCGGCTCCTCGATTATCTCCCGGATCAATATTCTCCGGGTCCCGAGGACGAGGCCTACGAGCACGCGCTCAAGGCGACCATCGAGGAGGCGCTCGCCACCCTGAAGGAGAGGGAGGCGAAGATCCTCCGCCTCTACTTCGGGCTGGACGACCAGGACCCGATGACGCTCGAGGAGATCGGCTCCATCCTCGGCATCACGCGCGAGCGCGTCCGCCAGATCAAGGAGAAGGCGCTCGTGCGCCTCCGCCACGCCTCCCGGGCGAGGTTCCTGGAGACGTACCGGTAGGGCTCGCGGCTCGTTGACACCCCCTCGGGGCGTCGGGTATCATTCGCGGCTCTATTCCTGAATGTTCGGGCCATGCGAACCTATACTCCCAAAGCCGACGAGATCACGCACCAGTGGTGGGTGGTGGACGCCCAGGACAAGCCCCTGGGCCGCCTCGCCACCGAAGTCGCGCGCGTGCTCCGCGGCAAGCACAAGCCGATCTTCACGCCCCATCTCGACACCGGTGACCATGTCGTCGTGGTCAACGCCGACAAGGTTCGCCTGACCGGCAAGAAGGCCGAGCTCAAGACCTACTTCCGGCACTCGGGCTACATGGGGCACGAGAAGTTCATCCCCTACAAGAGGATGTTCGCGAGTCACCCCGAGCGCGTCATCGAGCTCGCGGTGAAGGGCATGCTCCCCAAGAGCGCCCTCGGCAAGCGCCTCGAGACGAAGCTCAAGGTCTACGCCGGCCCGACGCATCCGCACCAGAGCCAGCAGCCGCAGCCGCTGGAAATCCCGACGAGGTAAGCAGACCGCATGGCCCCAGAAACACGGATCCAGACCGTAGGACGCAGAAAGCGCTCGGTAGCGCGTGTGCTCATGAGCCGCGGCACCGGCAAGTGGAGCGTGAACGGCAGGGAGCTGGCGGACTACTTCCCGCGTCCTACCCACCAGATCCGGATCGTCGAGCCGTTCAAGGTCACGGGCTCCGAGGGGCTGTTCGACGTGACGGTGCGCGTGGCGGGCGGCGGCCTCACGGGCCAGTCCGACGCCGTGCGCATGGGCCTCGCCCGCGCGCTGCTCGAGCTGGACGGCGAGAATCGCCCGAAGCTCCGCGAGCACGGGATGCTGACCCGCGACGCGCGGCAGGTCGAGCGGAAGAAGCCGGGCAGACCGAAGGCTCGCAAGCGCTTCCAGTTCTCCAAGCGGTAGACGCGGATCGGTAGCCGCAGCCCATACGCAGTTCAGAAGTTCGTGAAAACCCGAGCGAGGTGACACCGCGCGCGGGCATCCTGACCGGGGCGTAATCGGCCCCATGGAAGTGACGATCTCCATGTCCGACGTTCAGCTCGACCATCTGCTCGAGGCCGGGGTCCACTTCGGCCATCAGACCCGCCGTTGGAACCCGAAGATGAAGCCCTTCATCTTCACGGAGCGCAACGGCATCCACATCATCGACCTGCGCAAGACGCTCGATCGTCTCCGTATCGCGCAGCAGGCGGTCCGCGAGGTCGTGCTCCGTGGCGACCGGGTGCTCTACGTCTGCACGAAGCGCCAGCTCCGGTCGGTGATCGAGTCGGAGGCGCAGCGGAGTGGGTCGTTCTTCGTCACGGAGCGCTGGCTCGGCGGCATGCTGACGAACTTTCAGACCATCCGGAAGCAGATCCGCCGCCTGAAGGAGCTCGAGCGCGGCCAGGAAGAGAACGCATTCGAGTTCTACACGAAGAAGGAGCGGCTCCTCCTCGAGCGTGAGCGGATGAAGCTCGACAAGTACCTCGCGGGCGTGAAGGACATGGGACGCCTGCCGGGTGCCGTATTCGTCGTCGACGCGCGCCGTGAGATCATCGCGGTGCGGGAAGCCTCGAAGCTCGGCATCCCGATCATCGCCATCGCCGATACCAACGCCGATCCGGAGCTGATCGACTACCCGGTGCCCGGAAACGACGATGCCATCCGGTCGGTCGCGCTCATCACGAAGGCGCTCGCCGACACGATCGAGATCGCTCGCAGGGAGGTCCCGGAGGACGATCGCCGCCGCGTGGACGAGCTCGAGGCCACGACGTACTCGACCGAGACCGGTGAAACGACGGAGAAGGAGAAGCCGCAGCGGCGCCGTCCGCGGCGCAGGCGCCGTCCGAAGCCGGAGGTCATCGCGCAGCACCTGCGTGACGGCGAGGTGGACGAGGACGGCGACGCCGACGACGCCGGCGAGGACGGGGGCGACGAGGAATCCTCCGAAGGCTGAGGAAGCCGCAGGCAGGCGGAGGCGGCGGACGGCCGGGGGGTTTCCGGTCCGCGCCGCCTCTTTTATCGACTACGAGTGACGACTAAGGGATAGAGACACGAAGATGGCCGACACGACGACGATCAACGCCAAAGACGTGAAGGAGCTCCGCGACAAGACGGGCGCGGGGATGATGGAGTGCAAGAAGGCGCTCCAGGAAACCGGAGGCGACTTCGAGAAGGCGATCGACTGGCTGCGCGCCAAGGGCGCGGCCAAGGCGGCCAAGCGCGCGGACAAGAGCGCCAACGAGGGCGTCATCGGCAGCTACGTCCACTTCGACGGCAAGACCGCCGTCATCGTCGAGCTGAACTGCGAGACCGACTTCGTCGCGAACACGGACGCGTTCCGCGCGCTGGCGAAGGACCTCGCACTGCACATCGCCTCGGCCGCACCCCTCGCCGTCTCGCCTGAGCAGCTCGACCCTGCTGTCGTCGAGCGCGAGCGCGACATCTACCGCGAGCAGGTGCGCGCGGAGGGCAAGCCGGAAAAGATCTGGGACAAGATCGTAGACGGGAAGCTGCAGAAGTTCTACAAGGAGAGCGTGCTGCTCGCGCAGCCTTTCGTGAAGGACCCGGACAAGACGATCGAGCAGCTCATCACCGACGTCTCGGCGAAGACCGGCGAGAAGGTCCAGGTCGCGCGGTTCGCCCGCTTCAAGGTCGGCGAGCGGAGCTGACGGATGACGCGCCCTGCCGACAGGCTGCGGTACCGGCGCGTCCTCCTGAAGATCTCGGGTGAGGCGCTCGCCGGAGAGCGTGGGTTCGGCATCGAGCCGCGCGTCGTGGACCAGATCACCGACGAGATCCGCGCGCTGGCGGAGATGGGCGTGTCCCTCGGCGTCGTCATCGGCGGCGGCAACATCGTGCGCGGCGCCATGGCCTCTCGGCAGGGGATGGACCGCGTGCAGGCGGACTACATGGGCATGCTCGCCACGGTCATCAATGCGCTGGCCGTGCAGGACCTGCTCGAGCACAAGGGCGTCGAGACCCGCGTGATGACCGCGATCCGGATGGAGCAGCTCGCCGAGCCGTACATCCGGCGGCGGGCGCTGAGGCACATGGAGCTCGGCCGCGTCGTCCTCTTCGCGGGCGGGACGGGCAACCCGTACTTCTCGACCGACACCGCCGCGGTGCTGCGCGCGATCGAGATGGAATCCGACGTGGTGATCAAGGCGACCAAGGTCCAGGGCGTCTATACCGCGGACCCCGAAGAGGACCCGACGGCCCAGTTCATTCCGGAGATCACGTTCCAGGAGGTCGTCCAGCGCGAGCTGGGCGTCATGGATGCGCCGGCCGTGTCGCTCTGCAAGGAGAACAACCTGCCGATCATCGTGCTGAACCTCTCCGAGCCCGGAGCGGTAGCCAGCGCGATCCGTGGTGAGCGCGTGGGCACGCTAGTATCGTAGCCCGACCCAGTCGTTCGAGCCGATAACCGAGGACGCGGAGGAAACGATGCCGACCGTGGAGGACGCCAAGCGCCGCATGGACGAGGCGCTGGAAGCGATCCGGCGTGAATTCGCTTCCGTGAGGACCAGCAAGGCCACCCCGGCCCTGCTCGACACCGTGCGCGTGGACGCGTACGGGTCGAAGATGCCGGTCAACCAGCTCGCCACCATCAACACGCCAGAGGCGTCGCTGCTGGTGGTTCAGCCGTTCGACCGTAGCCTCACCGGCGCGATCGAGAAAGCCATTCGAGCCTCCGACCTGGGTCTCAATCCCGCGACGGACGGCAACCTCATCCGCATCCCCATCCCTCCCCTCAACGAGCAGCGCCGCAAGGAGTACGTGAAGGTGCTGCACAAGATGGCCGAGGAGGGGCGCGTGTCGATCCGCCATGCGCGCCGTACGGTACGCGACGAGCTCCACGCGCTCGTGAAGAAGCACGAGGTCGGCGAGGACGACGCGAAGAAGCGCGAGGAGGCCCTCGAGAAGCTGACGCACGAGTACACGGCGAAGATCGACGATCTCCTGAAGAAGAAGGAAGCCGAGGTGATGGCGATCTAGGACGACCTGGACGCCATCCCGCAGCCGCACCGATGTCCGAGCGCCTCGACCGCATCCGCCTCCAGGGCGACGTGCCGCGCCACGTCGCGGTGATCATGGACGGGAACGGCCGCTGGGCGGCGGAGCGCGGCCTTCCGCGGCATCTCGGCCATCGCGAGGGGATGAAGGCGGTCCGCGAGACGATCGAAGGAGCAGTCGAGGTCGGCCTCGAGATCCTCACGCTGTTCGCGTTCTCGACGGAGAACTGGAACCGGCCGCGCCAGGAAGTCTCGGCGCTCATGCGCCTGCTCGAGCATTATGCGCGTCGGGAGCGCGAGGAGCTGGTGCGCAAGGGCGTGGAGGTCCACGTGCTGGGCGAGCTGGACCGCGTGGACGACGCGACGCGCCGCGCGGTGGACGCCATCGTCTCGGAGACAAAAGGCGGGACCGCGCTGCGCCTCAACTTGATGATCTCGTACGGAGGCCGGGAGGAGATCATCCGCTCGGCCCGGATCCTCTCCGAGCGGGTGCGCAGCGGCGAGCTCAGGCCGGAGGACATCGACGAGGACGCGCTCGAGGACACCCTCTTCACCCGCACTCTGCCCCCGCCCGACCTCCTCATTCGCACGTCGGGTGAGTACCGCATCAGCAACTTCATGCTGTGGCAGCTGGCCTACACGGAGCTCCACATCACGCCCGTCTATTGGCCGGATTTCGATCGCGAGCGTCTCTACGAGGCCATCCTCGACTTCCAGCGGCGCGATCGCCGGTTCGGGCGCGTCGAGTCTCGGTGAGCGCCGCCTCGCGGCGAGTGAGCCCGTCGCAGCCGTGAGCGAGCTCTCCAAGCGGTGGGCGGTGGCGGCGGTCGGGGTGCCGATCGTCCTGGTGCTCCTCTACTTCGGCGGGTGGCCGATCGCCCTGGTGGTAGCCGTCTTCGCGGCGCTGGGTGCGCGTGAGTGCTACCGGATCGCGGATCACGTCGGGGTGGCCGCGCTCGATTGGTTGGGCGCCGGCACGGCTGCCGCGCTGGTGCTCGCCGCGGCGAGTGAGCCCACGTTCGCGGGGTTCGCGCCGCTCGCGCTGGGCCTCGTCGGGACGATGACCGCGGTCGCGCTGGTGTCGGCCATGGCGCTGCGCGGACCTGCGCGTAAGCCGCTCGAGGTCGTGGCGATCACGATCTTCGGCACGATCTACGCGGGGCTGTCGCTCGCGTTCGTGCCGCTGCTGCACGCGATGCCGGCGGAGCGACTGTGGACGTATGGCAGCTCCGTCGGCGGGGCGGGACAGTGGGGCGGCCTCCTCCTGGTGGCGCTGCCGCTCGCGGCGACGTGGATCGGCGACGCGGCTGCCTTCTTCGGCGGCCGGGCGTGGGGGAAGGGCGGGCTCGCGCCCACGATCAGCCCGAAGAAGAGCTGGGCGGGCGTCTGGACGGGCCTCCTCGGCGCCGGGGCCGCAGGCCTGATCTGGTGGCTGGTCGCGAGGGCCGTGCTGCCGGCGCAGCCGCTCGGTCCGGTGACGGCGGCCGCGGTGGGCGTCTTCCTCGGCGTTTGCGCGATCCTCGGCGACCTGGCCGAGTCGCTGCTGAAGCGCGAGGCTGGGGTGAAGGACTCGGGCACGCTGTTCCCCGGGCACGGGGGGGTGCTCGACCGGCTGGACGCCCTCACGTTCACCTTGCCTGCGGCATACGGCGCGCTCGCGATTTTTTGACACTGTGGAGATCGTCTCGTGATTCGCGTCGCAATCCTCGGATCCACCGGCTCGATCGGCCGCAGCGCCCTCGAGGTCATCGCCCGGCACGCCGACCGCTTCGAGATCGTGGCGCTCGCCGCGAACCGGAGCGCCGAGGAGCTCACGGCCCAGGTGCGGCGATTCCAACCGGCGCGCGCGGTTCTCTGTCACGATGGGCTGGACCTCCCGAACGGAGGGGGCCGAACCGTGTGGGCGAGCGGCAGGTCGGCGCTCCTGGACGTGGCCGAGGATCCGGAGGTCGACGTCGTGCTCAATGCGCTGGTCGGGGCGGTGGGGCTGGAGCCCACGCTCGCGGCGCTCCGCGCCGGCCACCGTCTCGCCCTCGCGAACAAGGAGTCGCTCGTCGCCGGAGGCGAGCTGGTGATGGAAGCGGCGGCCGAGGGAGGCGGCGAGGTCGTGCCGATCGACTCCGAGCACAGCGCCATCCTCCAGTGCCGGGAGGGCTATCCGGCCTCGAGCATCCAGCGGGTGGTGCTCACCGCGTCGGGCGGGCCGTTCCGTGGCATGACGAGGGACGAGCTGTGGCGCGTGGGGCCGGACGAGGCGCTCCGCCATCCGACCTGGGACATGGGCGCCAAGATCACCATCGACTCCGCGACGCTCGCCAACAAGGCGCTGGAGGTCATCGAGGCCCACTACCTGTACGGCCTCGACTACGACGCCATCGACGCGGTCATCCATCCCCAGTCGGTGATCCACTCGTTCGTCGAGTTCGTGGACGGCTCGGTGCTGGCACAGCTGGGGTTCCCGACCATGGAACTGCCGATCCTCTACGCCCTGAGTTATCCTGAGAGGGTAGACGACCCAGTCCTCAGAACGTACGACCCGGTACGCGCGTCGCCGCTCACCTTCGAGGAGATCGACCACGCGAGCTTCCCGCTGTTCGGCCTCGGCGCCGAGGCGGGCCGGCGAGGCGGATGCGCTCCCGTGGTGTACAACGCCGCCAACGAGATCGCGGTCCAGGCGTTCCTGGAGGGTCGGATCCGTTTTCCGGAGATGGCAGACGTCGTGAGCGAAGCATTGGGCAGGGTAGGCGACGGACAGATCGGTGACGTGGAGGACGTCTCGAGCGCAGACCGCGAGGGGCGGGAGGCCGCCGTCGAGGCCGCGCGCAAGCTCACCGGGCGCGTGGGAGCTTCCTCGTGACGATCCTCGCCACCGTCGTCGTCCTCGGGGTCCTGATCTTCGTCCACGAGCTCGGCCACTTCGCCGCAGCCAAGGCCGTCGGGATCGAGGTGCAGCGCTTCTCGATCGGGCTGGGCCCCAAGCTCTTCGGCTTCCGGCGGGGAGAGACCGAGTACGTGCTCAGCGCGATTCCGCTCGGCGGCTACGTGAAGATGGGCGGGATGGACGACGAGGTCATGGAGCGCGTCGAGGGCGGGCCGGCCGTGGAGCCGCGCCAGCCCAGCGCGCGCGACTTCGATCGCAAGCCCATCTGGGCGCGCACCCTGGTCATCTCGGCGGGCGTGATCATGAACATGATCTTCGCCTTCGTCGTGTACTCGTTCGTCGCGTGGCAGTGGGGCATCCCCGACTACGCGTCCACGCGAATCGGGACCGTCGTGGCGGACGCGTTGCCCCAGGGATCCGAGCCGCTGGCCACCGTGGAGAGCGGCAGCCGCATCGTGAGCATCGGCGGCGAGCCGACGGAGAACTGGGGCGACGTGGTGTCGGCTCTGTACTCCGCCGAGCCCGGTCCGCTGACGATCGAGTACGTCGAGGCCACGGGAAGCGTCACGATCGACGTGCCCGAGGAGGAAGCTCAGCGGCGCGCGCTCGCCGGAGCGCTCCAGCCGCGGATCGAAGCCGGCGCCGGCTCGATCGTGCCGGGCTCACCGGCGGACGCGGCCGGTCTCGAGGCGGGCGACCGCATCGTGCGCGTCGCGGGTGCGCCCGTGGAGAGCTGGTGGGATCTCGTGCGCGAGATCGAGAGCCGGCCGGGGCAGCGCGTCGAGCTGACGTTGTCGCGCGAGGGACGCGAGCTCGTGCGGATCGTGAACGTCGCCTCCGAGGAGGAGGAGAGGGGGGACGCCACGGTCATCGTGGGCAAGATCGGCGTCGGACCGCCGAACTCCGAGATGACCTACACCAGCGCCTCGTTCGGCGAGGCGGTCGTGCACGGCTACCGCGAGACCGTCGCGGTGACCACGCTCATCCTCGGGTTCCTGAAGGACCTCGTGACGGGCGGGATCTCACCGCGCTCCGTCGGGAGCATCGTCACCATCGGCGAGGCCTCGGGTCAGGCCGCCGCGGCCGGGTTCGAGGTCTTCCTGCGGTTCATGGCGCTCTTCAGCGTGAACCTCGCGGTGCTCAACCTGCTGCCGATCCCGGTGCTCGACGGCGGGCACCTGCTGTTCCTCGCGATCGAGGGGCTGCGGGGCGGACGCGCGCTCACCGTCGAGCAGCGCCTCAAGTGGAGCAACGTCGGCTTCATCATCATCGTCGGCATCATGCTCTGGGCGCTGTCCAACGACTTCCTGAGGCTAGTCGGCCTGTAGGAGTCAGTCCTTCCCGAGCGAGAGCTCGCCGGAGGACATCCCCTGGACCGTGCCGCTCTCGAGCCACTCGAGCGAAGCGGCGAACAGCTTCTCGCGGTTCGTCTCCCACATCGCGTTGTGGGACGAGCAGGCGAGGCGCACGAGGATCTTCTTCTCGGCTCCGTAGTCCTGGTAGAGCTCGGCGACCCGCTCGGGGTTCACCTGTCCGTCGGTCTCCGGCGCGATCAGCAGCACGGGTGTCCGCTGCGCCGAGACCGCCTCGGTCGACCAGCCCCACGTGGTGACGCGCGGCGCGCGTCGCACGCCCGTGCCCCACGTCGCCCCTACGGGGTCCGACTCGAGCATCGCGGTCCACACAGACTCGCGAATCGCGGGCTCGTACTGGTTCGCGCACCCCAGCTGCCCGTTCCAGAGCGCGTCGAAGTCGGCGCGCGACTGCTTCGTCATCGCGGCGCCCGGCGCCGGCACTTGGGCGGGGGGCGTCGAGGGACGATTGCGCGCGTAGGCGGGCGAGAGAAGCGTGAGGCTCGCGACCTTCTCCGGGTGCAGCGCGGCGTAGCCCCCGGCCCGCGGGCCGCCCAGCGACCAGGCCACGAGGTGGACGCGCTCGACGCCGCGCAGAGCGCGCACGTACTCGACCGCGCCGTCGAGGTCGTGCCAGTCCGACTCGATGGTCGTGGCGGCGAAGCCGTAGCTCGGCGCACACGGCGCGGGGAGCATCGTCGGCACGAAGTCCCGCTGCTGGTCCTCGGAGAGGTTGCAGGGGTCGTTCATCGGGTGCGGGCGCGTCGAGCGGCCGTACCCGGTCATGTCCATCGAGAAGACGTCGTAGCCGGCATTGGCCAGGTAGGCCATCCAGCTCGCGCCCGGTGCGTCGAAGGAGACCTCGGCCGGCGTGCCTGCGCCGTGCACGAAGAGCACGACCCGGTCCTCCAGCGTCCTCGACCGCAGCGTGGTCATCGGCAGCACGCGCTCGCGCACGTAGATCAGCGCGATCTCGCCTTCCATGGAGGGGGCTTTGGAGACCACGCGGACGTAGTGGTCGGCGGAGAGGGGGCGGTCCGCCGAGCTGCCGGGCGCCTGAGCGCTGGCGTCGAAAGGGAGAGAGACAGCGCAAAGGGTTACAGAGATCCGCAGCAAAGATCCGTGGCGCCGCTTCATTGACTCTCCTCGTCCGAGCTCGTGGGACTCGGGGAGCAAACTAGCGGGCCGGCGACGGCCCCGCAGGGCGGGTGATGGGTTCCACCCACCAAGTACGAACGGCAATCGTAGACAAAGAATTCGCCACGCGATAGCTTCTACGAAGCATATTCGTAGATCCCAGGCCGGTGCACGCATGGCCCGTCGCAAGACTCTGAGCGAACGCGACCTCGACGTCATGAACGTCCTCTGGCGCCGAGGTTCGGGAACGGTCGCCGAGGTCCGAAAAGCCCTTCGCACGACCGTGGGATATACGGGCGTCCTCAAGCTCCTGCAGCTTCTCGAGCAGAGGGGCTTGGTCCGCCATGAACGGGAGGGGCGCGCCTACCGATACTTCCCGACCGTGGGACCCGAGGAGGCCGGCGCACCTGCGTTGCGCCGGATCGTCGATCGCCTCTTCCAGGGCTCCGTCGAGCTCGCGCTGGCCCGCCTGATCTCCGGGCGCAAGCTCGATCCCTCCGAGGTGGCGCGGATGAAGAAGCTGCTTGAGCAGGCACAGGTTTCGAAGGAAGAGGAGTGAGCCATGACCCTCTGGATCATCTGGGCGCTGGTGGTCAGCACGTTGTTCGGCTTGGCAGCGCACATCGGGGAGTCGGCTATGCGCGGGATACGGCGTCAGGGTCGGTGGGTGTGGGTCATGGCGATCCTCGGTTCCACGCTCCTGCCCGTCTGGTCACTGGTTCCGTCTCGGGCCCCACCGACGGTCGTCGAGCCGATGGGTTCAGGTTCAGCCTACGTAGGGTTGGACCGCGCCGTGAGCTCGCTGTGGGTCGACATCGACGCGGTCGTCGCGCCCATGTTCGACCAAAAGTTCGACGAGCGGCTCGATACATACCTGATCGCCCTCTGGCTCACAGCGAGCACAATTCTCCTCACCGGGATATTCGCGGGATCCTGGCGACTGCGCGCGAAGGCAGGTACGTGGCCTAGGCGTCACGTCGCAGGTCATGATGTTCTCGTCTCAGAAGACTTCGGCCCCGCGGTTTTCGGCGTCCGATCCCCGTTCATCGTGGTGCCGCGCTGGTTGCTCGACCACGGCGAGGACACCGTGAGGCTCGTGTGCATGCACGAGGCGGAGCATCGCGCCGCACGGGATACCGCACTGCTGACCGGTGCAGCGATCGTCGCTGCCGCCATGCCGTGGAACGTGGCCCTCTGGTGGCAGGTCAGGCGGCTGCGCGCGGCCGTCGAGCTGGACTGTGACGAGAGGGTCATCGAGGCGGGTGCTCCGAGAACTACGTACGCCCGCGTTCTTCTCAGCCTGAGCGCCGGGGCGGATTCCTACGGCCTCGTCATGCCTCGCTTCTCACAGGCGGCCACGCTACTAGAAAGGAGGTTGACGATGTTGATCACACGGCCGGGAAAGGGAGGGCAGGCGAGGACCGTGGCGAGCCTCGTTGCAGTGGCCGGGCTGACCGTGTTGGGATGCCGAATGCCGGCGCCGGCCGATCCTCCGGCGCCGCGGCCGTCGGTCGTGAGCGACAGCCCACCGCCAGTAGACACGGACCTTCCCACGATGGATGTGCTCGTCGATCGACACACCGGTCCGTGGGTCCGCTTCGATGGAGTGCTCGTCCCACAGGCTTATCCGCCGCTGTTCTTCATCGATGACGTACGAGTCGAAGAAGCCGAAATGCGAGCCCTGGATGAGGACGATGTCTACAGCATCGAAGTTCTCCAAGGCACCAGAGCGACCCAGCGTTATGGGCCCGAGGCGCTGGGCAGAGTCATCTCGGTGGTCACGAAGCGGGGCCCCGTCATCGAACGAGCTCTCGCTGTTGGCGGCCCTGTTGCCCTGCTCTACATCGATGGCGTGCGAGTCCAAGGGGTCGACTTTCGAGCCCTCGATCCGAGCGAGATCGAGTCCATCGAGATCATCAAAGGCTCCGCTGCGACCACACGCTTCGGACCGGAGGCGATAGGGGGAGTCGTCACCGTGGTCACGAACCGGAACTGATCTCTTTCCGCACCACGGGCGCCACCTCCGTCCCCAATAGCTCGATCGCGCGCATGACGTCGGCGTGTGGCGTCGGTCCGACCGTGAGCTGGAGCAGGAAGCGGTCGTGCGCGAACAGCCCGTGCTGGAAGAGGATCTTGTCGATGACCTGCTGCGGGCTGCCCAGGAACAGCGCGCCGCGGAGCTCCGCCTCCGCCTCGAAGTTCCGCCGGCTGGGCGGCGGCCAGCCGCGCTCGCGGCCGATGCGCCCCATGGTCTCGAGGTAGGGCGGGAACGCGATGTCCGCCGCGCGAGCTGCGTCGTCCGCTATGAAGCCGTGCGAGTTGATGCTCACGCGCAGCTTCTCCGGATCGTGTCCGGCCCGTGCGCCCGCTTCCCGGTAGAGGTCGACCATCGGCTTGAAGCGCTCGGGCGCGCCGCCGATGATCGCGAGCGCCATGGGAAGCCCGAGCGTCGCGGCGCGCACGACGGACGGCGGGTTTCCGCCCACCGCGATCCAAACCGGCAGCGGCCGCTGCACGGGCTGCGGGTAGACGGGCAAGTCCGGAATGGCCGGGCGATGCTTTCCAGACCATGTCACGCGCTCGTGCTCGCGCAGCTCCAGGAGCAGACCGAGCTTCTCCCTGAAGAGCTCGTCGTAGAGCTCGAGGTCGTAGCCGTAGAGCGGAAACGATTCGAAGAACGATCCGCGGCCGGCCATGATCTCCGCGCGGCCGCCCGAGAGCTGGTCGAGCGTGGCGAAGTGCTGGAAGACCCTCACCGGATCGTCGGAGCTCAGCACGGTGACCGCGCTCGTCAAGCGGATGCGCTTCGTTCGCGCCGCGATCGCGGCGAGCACGACGTGCGGCACGGACACGGCGTAGTCCGCGCGGTGGTGCTCGCCCACGCCGAAGACGTCGAGGCCGACCCGGTCGGCGAGCTCGGCTTCCTCGATCAGGTGCGCGAGGCGCTCGCCCACCTCGGGCTGGCGCCCTGTCGCGGGATCGAAGCGGGTCTCCGCGAACGTGTAGATCCCGAGCTCCATGCGACGGCTGTTCTCCGGTGAGCGAGCCTACAGCAGGCTCAGTTGGATGGGCCCGCTCCGGAGCCGGAGCTCCTCCACGTCGAGAAGCCGGGTGGGGATGTCCTGACACGCGACCTCGATGTGGCCGGCCCAACCGGCGCGGCGGAGCGCCTCGCCCACGACGCGCTCGGCCAGCGTCGGGCGGTTGCACTCCACGGACAGGTGCGCGAGAACGATCCCCGCGAGCCGCGGATGCAGCAGCTCGGTCGCGAGCCGCGCTGCGGCCTGGTTGGACAGATGCCCGTGGCTCGACGCGATCCGCCGCTTCACGGACGGCGGGTAAGGACCTGTGTGGAGCAGTACTTCGTCGTGGTTGGACTCGAGCACGAGGAGATCGCATCCGCTGAGCGCGTGGCGAGTCTGCGCGGTCGGGCGGCCGAGGTCGGTGGCGATGCCGACACGCAGCCCGGTGCGCTCGTCGACCACGGCCACGCCGGCCGGATCCGCGGCGTCGTGGACCGTGATGAACGGCTCGATGCGGAGCTGGCCGATGCGGAAAGGCCGGCCCGGCCCGTAGCTGGTGACGCGCTCGACGCCCCGCAGCAGCTCCTCGCACGCCCGGCGCGTCCCCTCCGTCATGTAGACGGGCGTGCCGTGCTTCTTGGCGAAGACGCGGATCCCGCGGGTGTGGTCGCCGTGGTCGTGTGTGACCACGATGGCGTCGATGGTGCGCGGATCGACGCCGAGGATCTCGAGCCGCTCGCAGAGCGCCCGCGCGCTGAAGCCCGCGTCGACGAGCAGACGCGTCTCCTGGCCGCGCTCGGCGCGGGCACAGACGAGGACGGAGTTGCCGCCGCTGCCGCTCCCGAGCACCGCAACTCTCACGCCACGTCCCCCGGTCCCGTTCTGCTCGAGCGCTTCCCGGCCGTCTCCTGCCACGCGCTCTCGAGCACCCGGCGCACGCCGGGCGTGAGCGTCTGGCCGCGCCGGGCCATGGCGCGCTCCGCGGTGGCGAGGAACTTGTCGAGGCGGTGCGGCCCGAGGTCCGCGCCCGCTCCCCAGGAGAAGGGCGGGACCATGGTGGGCGGCATCACCCCCCCGAACACGTTGCTCCCGGCTCCGACCACGGTGCCCGTGCTCAGCGTCGTGCCGATCCCGGTCTTCACGTGGTCGCCGAGGAAGCAGCCCACCTTGAGCAGGCCTGTGTCGATGTCGCCGTCGGGGGTCCACACGCGCACGGATCCGTAGTTGTTCTTCAGGTCCGAGTTCGTCGTGAACGCGCCGAGGTTCACCCACCTGCCGACCAGCGAGTGCCCGATATAGCCGTCGTGCGACTTGTTCACGAACCCGAGCAGGACGGAGTCGGACACCTCGCCTCGCACGACGCACACCGCGCCGATCGAGGAGATCCCGACGGATCCGCCGAGGATGCGCGTGCGCGCTCCCACGTACAGGGGCCCGGTCAGCCGCGCGGGTCCCTCGACTCGGACACCTTCGGCCAGCAGGATCGGGCCGTGATGCGTGTCGAGGTACACGCCGGGCTCGATCTCGGCATGCTGTCCGAGGGACAGCCCTCCCTCGCCGAGACGGATCACGCCGGCCGGGGCGGCGTCGCTGACACCCAGCGTCGGCGCATCGCGGCGGATGCGATCGGCATTCTGGGCGATGAGGTCCCAGGGGCTCGAGAGCAACAGCCCCGGCAGATCGACCGACGGACCGGACTTGGTCGCGGCGGACGCGTCGCGGATCCACAGCTCCGAGGGGACCGGTGCTCCGTCGGGGAGCACCCAGCCCGCCGGCGAGCCGGCGACCGTGATGCGCGTGAGGTCGTTCGGCAGTTCCACCTGGGTGAGGTCGGGTGCCGCGCGGCTCGAGAGCAGAACCCGTCGCCCGCTCGTCCCGACGTCCTGCAGGGTCACGACGGGCGCCG
>Ga0073934_10006332_pt1 | contig 17342 bp, 16 predicted proteins | sample LarsenN4metaG_FD_76834 | JGI IMG/M metagenome (GOLD analysis project Ga0073934, IMG submission 76834) | Hot spring sediment bacterial and archeal communities from British Columbia, Canada, to study Microbial Dark Matter (Phase II) - Larsen... ... | reverse complement strand
TCGTCGGAGGTCTCGATGCCGTCGCGGACCAGGCGGGCAGCCAGCGCTTCGTTCGTGATTCGCTCCGGCGGCAGGTAGCTGCCGGTGCCGGTGATGCGGGAAAAGCGCGAAGCAGGTTGGCTCATCGGGAAGCGGCCAGTGCCGGCGGTTCGGTCTGGGACTGCGCGCTCGGCGCCGGCATCTCGGCCAGCGTCTCGAGGATGCGATCGTGCACGCGGTCGAGCAGGCGGTTGCGCGCCGCATCATACGCCCGGGTCAGCGCCATCTGGAACGCGAAGGCGTCGGCCGAACCGTGGCTCTTGAACACCAGCCCGCGCAGGCCCAGCAAGGCAGCGCCGTTGTAGCGACGATGGTCGACGCGCGCCTTGAAGTGGTTGAGCACCGGCAGCGCCACCACGGCGGCCAGCTTGGTGAAGACGTTGCGCGTGAACTCCTGCTTGATGAAGTTCGACAGCATGGAGGCCAGGCCCTCCGCCGTCTTGAGCGCGACGTTGCCCACGAAACCGTCGCAGACGACGATGTCGGTGGTGCCCTTGAAGATGTCGTTGCCTTCCACGTTGCCGTGGAAGTTGAGGTGCCCGCTCGCCGCGGCGGCGCGCAGCAGTTCGCCGGCCTGCTTGATCGTCTCGCTGCCCTTGATGGCTTCTTCGCCGATGTTGAGCAGGCCGACGCTCGGGTGGTCCTTGCCCTCGACGGCGGCGACCAGCGCGCTACCCATCACCGCAAACTGCAGCAGGTGGTCGGCCGTGCAGTCGACGTTGGCGCCGAGGTCGAGCACGGTGGTGTAGCCGTCGCGCTCGTTGGGCATCACGGTGGCGATGGCCGGGCGATCGATGCCCTCGAGCGTCTTGAGCACGTAGCGCGACACCGCCATCAGCGCGCCGGTGTTGCCGGCAGAGACGCAGGCCTGCGCAGCCGCCTGGCCGCCGTCGACCGGCTTGACCTGCGACACGGCCACGCGCAGCGATGAATCCTTCTTCTTGCGCAGCGCCACCTCGACCGGGTCGTCCATCTCGACGACCTCGCTCGCGCTGACGATCGTGCAGCGCTGCCAGGCCGCGGCCGGAGCCAGCGCGTCGGGCCTGCCGACGAGGATCAGGTGGGCTTCGGGGTGCGCCTCGAGGAAGGCGCGACAGGCCGGCAGCGTGACTGACGGCCCGTGGTCGCCGCCCATGCAGTCGACGGCGAGCGTGACCCGCTCCAGAACGGCGGTGTTCATGTCAGACCGGGGAGCGGACAAGCCGCGCCGCAGCCACGACGCCTCAGGCGTCGGCCTTGGTCTTCAGGACCTTGCGGCCGCGGTAGAAGCCGGTCGGGCTGATGTGGTGGCGCAGGTGCGTCTCGCCGGTGGTCGGCTCGATCGCGGTGCCGGGCGCCGCCACCGCGTTGTGCGAGCGGTGCATGCCGCGCTTGGACGGCGACTTCTTGTTCTGCTGAACAGCCATGGAATTCTCCTGTGTGGCGGGCCCGGTGAAGGCCCCGGCCCAGCGCGGCACCTCGGGGCGCCGCGTGCGGCACCCGCCAAAGCTGCACACGCAACTCCGCCCAGGCGCCCGATGAAAAGCCCGCGATTCTAGCACGGCACCCTGCAATCGCCCGCAGGCGGCTCAGTGGGGCTCCTTGCGCTTGAGCGCCGCCAGCGCCGCGAAGGGGTTCGGCCGCTCCTCGGTGGCCGGCAGTTCGTCGACCGGCGCGACGAGCGGCTGAGGGCAAGTCTCGTGCATCGGCACCAGCGGCAAACCGAGGATCAGTTCGTCCTCCACCAGCTCGTGCATGTTCAGAGAGCGAGTGAGCGCCAACACATCGTCCTCGCAATCGGCGTCGACCTCGGCCGCGGTCGCTTCGTCGGCCACGAAGCGGAAGCTTCGCTGCACAGCGAGCGACGCCGCCACCGGCTGCAGGCAGCGCTGGCACTCCAGCTGGATCTGCGCCTGCGCCTGGACGTGCAGCCAGACCTCCGGCGCGCCACCGCGAACCGGTCGCAGTTCGCCATCCGCCTGCCAGGTGACTTCGTCGCTGGCCGCGGGCCGGGCCTCGGCATGCGCCGACTGCGCCAGCCGCTCGAAGCCGGCCAGCGGCCAGCGGCCTTCGAGCCGACCGCCTTCCTTGGCCAGCGACTCGACGTCGAGCCGCAAGGGATCGCGGGTACGCGGTTTCATGCCGGCCAGTGTACGAGGCGCGATGGGACAATCCCGCCATGACCCCGCGCCCGCCGCTGATCCTGGCCTCGACCTCGCGCTACCGGCGCGAACTGCTCGAGCGCCTGCGCCTGCCCTTCGACGTCGTCTCGCCGCAGGTCGACGAGACTCCGCATGCCGGTGAATCGCCCGCCAGCCTGGCCGTGCGCCTGGCAGCGGCCAAGGCAGCGGCGGTGGCCGCGCTGCATCCGCAGGCAGTGGTGATCGGCTCCGACCAGGTGGCAGATCTCGACGGCGAACCGATCGGCAAGCCCGGCAATCACGAGCGGGCCGTGGCGCAGTTGCGCACGATGCGCGGGCGAAGCGTCGTCTTCCACACTGCCGTGGCGGTTCAGCGGGCAGCCACCGGCTATGCCGGCGCCGCGCTGGTACCGGTGACGGTGCGCTTTCGCGACCTGGGCGACGCCGAGATCGAGCACTACCTGCGCACCGAGCAGCCCTACGACTGCGCCGGCAGCGCCAAGTGCGAGACGCTGGGCATCGCGCTGCTGGCGGCGATCGAGTCGGACGACCCGACGGCGCTGGTCGGGCTGCCGCTGATCCGCACCTGCGCGCTGCTGCGCGAAGCGGGCATCGACCCGCTGATCGCATGAGCACCGGCAACGGCACGCTGTACCTCGTGCCGAACGCGCTGGACTTCGGCATCGAGGGAGCCGACGAGGCCGTGCCACTGGACGAGGTGCTGCCGATGGGGGTTCTGCGCATCGCCGCCCGGCTGGAACACTGGGTGGCCGAGAACGCGCGCAGCACACGTGCCTTCCTCAAGAGGGTGGACCGCATCGTGCCGCTGGCGCGGCCGCTGCAGCAGATCGCCATTGTCGAGCTGCCGCGCCCGGTCAAGGGCAGCAAGCCTGGCGCGACACCGGATCTGCGACCCCTGCTCGCGCCGCTGCACGACGGCGCCGACCTCGGCCTGATCTCGGAGGCCGGCCTGCCGGCGGTAGCCGACCCCGGCGCCTTGCTGGTGCAGGCGGCGCATGCCGACGGGCTCGGCGTGGTCGCCCTGCCCGGCCCGAGCTCGCTGCTGCTGGCGCTGGCCGCCAGCGGGCTGAACGGGCAGAGCTTCGCCTTCGTCGGCTACCCGCCGGTGGAGGCCGCCGCGCGCGCGGCGCGGCTGCGCGAGCTGGAGACGCTCTCGCGCAGGGCGCGGCAGACGCAGATCCTGATCGAGACACCGTATCGCAACGCCGCTCTGCTGCAGGCGCTGCTGGATCATCTCCAGCCGGGCACTCGCCTGTCGGTGAGCTGCGCGCTGACGGCGCCAGGGGCGTTCACGCGCAGCGACAGCGTGGCGCGCTGGCGCGCCCTGCCGGGGGTTCTGCCCGCCGATCGCCCGGCGGTGTTCGCGCTGCTGGCCGAGTGAGGCCGCGCCGCGTCAGGACGACGAGACTTCCTCGTCAGGAGCCCTCTTGGCGCCGAACAGCGCGGCCACCTTCTTCTTCGGCTTGATGTAGGGCGACAGGCCCCGCGGCGCCGGCGTGGCAGCCTTCTTGTCCCAGGCCGGCTCGGCCTCGGGGTTGCTCGGCACGTAAGGCTGGTCGAACAGCGGGTCGGACGGCCGGGCCGGCGGTGCGCTCGCGCGCGGCGCGGCGGCGCGTGCCGGGCGATCGTCGTCCTCGCGGCGCGGACGCTCGCGGAACGAGTCGCGGCGCGGACGCTCCTCGTCGAGTTCGAGCGGCTCGATCTCGATCTTCTTCTTGATCAGCTTCTCGATGTCGCCCACCATGCGCATGTCGTCGCGCGCGACCAGCGTGAATGCCAGGCCCGAGGCCCCGGCGCGGCCGGTGCGGCCGATGCGGTGGACGTAGTCCTCGGCATTGAAGGGCACGTCGAAATTGAACACTGCCGGCAGGTCGGCGATGTCCAGACCACGCGCCGCCACGTCGGTGGCCACCAGCACGTCGACCTCGCCGCGCTTGAAGGCGTCGAGCGCCTTGAGCCGCTCGTCCTGGCTCTTGTCGCCGTGCAGCGCGTTGGTGCGCAGGCCGTCGCGCTCGAAGGAGCGCGCCAGCCGTGCGCAACCGAGCTTGGAGTTGACGAACACGATCGCCTGCGTGATCGAACGATCCTTCAGCAGCTTCAGCACGGCGCGGCGCTTGTCGTCGGGCGCGACGCTGTAGAAGCGCTGCTCCACCGTCGAGGCGGTGGCGTTCGGGCGCGCCACCTCGACGAGCACCGGGTCCTGCAGGTAGCTCTCGGCCAGCCGCTTGATCTCGGGCGAGAAGGTGGCCGAGAAGAGCAGCGTCTGGCGCTGCTTGGGCAGGTAGCTGAGGATGCGCTGCAGGTCCGGCAGGAAGCCGATGTCGAGCATGCGGTCCGCCTCGTCGAGCACCACGTACTCGACCTGGTTGAGCACGCAGTTCTTCGCCTCGATGTGGTCGAGCAGGCGTCCGGGAGTGGCGATGAGCACCTCGACGCCGGCCTTGAGCTCCAGCGTCTGCGGCTTCATGTCGATGCCGCCGAACACCACCGCGGCGCGCAGCTTGGTGAACTTGGAGTACTGCTTGACGTTGTTGGCCACCTGGTCGGCCAGCTCGCGCGTGGGCGCGAGCACCAGCGCGCGCACCGGGTGGCGCGCCGGCGACATGCTCGGGTTCTCGTGCTTGAGCATCTTCTGCAGCAGCGGGATCGAGAACGCGGCCGTCTTGCCGGTGCCGGTCTGCGCGGCGCCCATCACGTCGCGCCCGGCCAGCACGATGGGGATCGCCTTGGCCTGGATGGGCGTCATGGTCTGGTAGCCGGAATCGGCCACCGCCCGCAGCAGCTTCTCGTCCAGCGGCAGGGTGTCGAAACGGGCCGGCGCGGGTGGCGCGGCCTCGGGGCTGGCGTCGCGGGTGGCGGCGCCGGGGGTGGGGTCACTCATGCCGCGATTATCGGCGAGGCGGGCTTCCCCGCCTCAGCTGCAGCCAACGGGGCGACTTGAAGCGGATGATCAGCGAGTACAGGGACACGTACACCGCGGCGAACAGCACGATGAAGACGCCCAGCACGCGCGAGTCGTCCCAGAACAGGACGCTGGGCACCACCGCCAGCATGCACAGCATCCACAGGTAGGGTGCGGTCATCGCGTTGCGCCGCGTCATCGCGGCCGCGTCCTGCTTGCCGACCGCCCAGCGCAGCAGGCGGCGGTAGACCAGGCTGTGCAGGTGCACGCCGTCGGGCATGTCGATGGCGCGGCCGCGCACGATGCGGCGCCGGTACACGGTGAACACCGTCTCGAACACCGGGTAGACGGCCGCCAGCAGCGGGAACAGCGGCGACACCGTCGGGTTGCGCAGCAGGAGCAGCAGCGCCACCTCGGCGGTGTAGAAGCCCAGGAAGTAGGCACCGCCGTCGCCCAGGAAGATCAGGCCGTGGGGGTAGTTCCACAGGAAGAAGCCCAGCGTGGCCCCCGCGCCGATCAGCGCCAGCAGCAGCACGAGCCGGTCGCCGGTCTCGCCGGCCACGTACGCGACCGCCAGCAGGATCATCACCACGCACATCGACGCCAGGCCGTTGAAGCCGTCGATGATGTTGACCGCGTTGGCCATGCCGGCCACCGCCACCATGGCCAGCAGCGCGGCGCCGAGCTCGAAGGCCACGATCGCCTCGAGGCCCCAGATGTCGGTGCGCCGTATGGCGGTGTCGAGGAAGTGGACCGCCAGCAGCGCCGAAACGGCCGCCGCCACCAGCCGCGGCAAGGGCGGCACGCGCTTGGTCAGGTCCTCGGCCAGCCCGGCGGCGAAGGCCGGCAGGCCGCAGGCCAGCAGCAGCAGCAGGTGCCTCGACAGCCCGGCCTCCCAGTGCGCCACCCACGACAGCACGACCATGCCCGCCAGGGCGGCGAACACGCTCAGGCCGCCCACGCGCGCCACCGGCTGGGCGTGGACCTTCTGCGGCCCGGTCAGGTCGTGATCCTTGGTGACCTGCCCGCGATTGCGCAGGGCCCTCACGACCAGCAGGGTGAGCGCCGCCGAAACCAGAAAGGCGGCGAGGAACTGGAGCATGGCCGCGAGTGTAGTGACAGGCGCCGGCCTCGCCGCGGCCCGGGACCCGGGCGTGCTTGACCGATAATCGCCCGCGTTTCCGCTCACCTCCCCCCATGATCCTGGTCACCGGCGGCGCCGGCTTCATCGGCAGCAACTTCGTGCTCGACTGGCTGGGCGAGATCGGCGAGCCGGTCGTCAACCTGGACGCGCTCACCTACGCCGGCAACCTGCGCAACCTGGCCGCGCTGGAGGGCGACGGCCGGCACCACTTCGTGCACGGCGACATCCGCGATCGCGCCCTCGTGGCCGGCCTGCTCGCGCAGCACCGCCCGCGCGCGGTGATCAACTTCGCCGCCGAGAGCCACGTCGACCGCTCGATCGCCGGCCCGGAGGCCTTCCTGCAGACCAACGTGATGGGCACGCTCGCGCTGCTCGAGGCGGTGCGTGCGCACTGGACGACGCTGCCCGAGGCCGAGCGCAGCGCCTTCCGCTTCCTGCAGGTCAGCACCGACGAGGTGTACGGCTCGCTCGCCCCGGGCGCCCCCGCCTTCACCGAGCAGCACCGCTACGAGCCCAACAGCCCCTACGCGGCCAGCAAGGCCTCGGCCGACCACCTGGTGCGCGCCTGGCACCACACCTACGGCCTGCCCGTGCTGACCACGCACTGCTCGAACAACTACGGCCCGTTCCACTTCCCCGAGAAGCTCATCCCGCTGATGATCGTGAACGCGCTCGCCGGGCGCTCCCTGCCGGTGTACGGCGACGGGCTGCAGGTGCGCGACTGGCTCTACGTGGCCGACCACTGCCGCGCCCTGCGCGTGGTGCTGGAGAAGGCGTCGCCGGGCAGCACCTGGAACATCGGCGGCTGGAACGAGCAGGCCAACATCGACATCGTGCGCCGCGTGTGCGCGCTGCTCGACGAGTTGCGCCCCGACCCGGCCGGCCCGCGCGAGCGCCTCGTCACGCACGTGGCGGACCGCCCCGGCCACGACCGCCGCTACGCCATCGACGCGCGCCGCATCGAGCGCGAGCTCGGCTGGCGGCCGCGCGAGACCTTCGACAGCGGACTGCGCCGCACGGTGCAGTGGTACCTGGCGCACGAGGACTGGGTGCGCGAGGTGCAGTCCGGCGCCTACCGCGACTGGATGCGCGCGCAGTACGGCCAGCGCGGCGAGGTCGCCACGGCGGACGGCCGATGAGGATCGTGCTGTTCGGCGCCGGCGGGCAGGTCGGCTGGGAGCTGCAGCGGTCGCTGGCGCCGCTGGGCGAGCTTCTGATGCCCGCGCGGCGGCACCCCGACGCGCCGGTCGACCTCGCCGAGCCGGAGTCCGTGCGGCGCGTGCTGCGCCGCGCGCGCCCGCAGGTGATCGTCAACGCCGCTGCCTACACGGCGGTCGACCGGGCCGAGGCCGAGCCGGCACTGGCGCACGCCGTGAACGCGACGGCCCCGGGGGTGATGGCGACCGAGGCCGCCGAGGCCGGCGCGCTGCTGGTGCACTACAGCACCGACTACGTGTTCGACGGCCACGGCAGCACGCCGTGGCGCGAGGACGACGCACCCGCCCCGCTGAACGCCTACGGCCGCAGCAAGCTCGAGGGCGAAGAGGCCGTGCGCGCGAGCGGCTGCCGCCACCTGCTGCTGCGCACGAGCTGGGTCTGCTCGGCCCGCGGCGGCAACTTCATCCGCACCATCCTGCGCCTGGCCGCGGAGCGCGACGGCCTGCGCGTCGTCGACGACCAGGTGGGCGCGCCCACCGGCGCGGAGCTGCTGGCCGACGTCACCGCGCACGCGCTGCGCGCCGTGCTCGCCCGGCCCGAGCTCGGCGGCACCTACCACGTGGCACCGGCGGGGGCGACCAGCTGGCACGCCTACGCCTGCCGCGTCGTCGACGCGGCGGCCGCGCGCGGCCGCACGCTGCGGACGCGGCGCGAGCGCATCGAGCCGGTGCCCACGCGCGACTACCCCAGCGCGGCGACGCGCCCCCTCAACTCGCGGCTCGACACCACGCGGCTGCAGCGCAGCTTCGGTCTGAAGCTGCCGCCCTGGGAGCAGGGCGTCGACCGCATCCTGGCGGAACTCCTGGACGCCCCGGACGGCACCCACCCATGAACGCGCGCAAGGGCATCATCCTGGCCGGCGGTTCCGGCACGCGGCTGCACCCGGCCACGCAGGTGGTCAGCAAGCAGCTCCTGCCGGTGTACGACAAGCCGATGGTCTACTACCCGCTGAGCACGCTGATGCTGGCCGGCATCCGCGAGGTGCTGGTGATCAGCACGCCGCAGGACCTGCCGCGCTTCCAGGCGCTGCTCGGCGACGGCAGCGCCTGGGGCATCCAGCTCTCGTACTGCGAGCAGCCCAGCCCCGACGGGCTGGCGCAGGCCTTCATCCTCGGCCGCCGCTTCATCGGCGGCGCGCCCAGCGCCCTGGTGCTGGGCGACAACCTGTTCTACGGGCACGACCTGCAGCCCCTGCTGCGCCGGGCCGCCGGCCAGGCGCGCGGCGCCAGCGTGTTCGCCTACCACGTCAACGACCCGGAGCGCTACGGCGTGGTCGAGTTCGACCCGCAGCGGCGTGCCATCAGCATCGAGGAGAAGCCCGCCGCGCCGCGCAGCGCCTATGCCGTGACGGGCCTGTACTTCTACGACGAGCAGGTGTGCGACATCGCCGCCGGCATCCGCCCGAGCGCACGCGGCGAGCTGGAGATCACCGACGTCAACGCGCGCTACCTGGCGCAGGGCCAGCTCGAGGTCGAGATCCTCGGCCGCGGCTTCGCCTGGCTGGACACCGGCACGCACGACAGCCTGCTCGAGGCCGGCCAGTTCATCGCCACCATCGAGCGCCGCCAGGGCCTGAAGGTGGCCTGCCCGGAGGAGATCGCGTGGCGCGCCGGCTGGATCGACGACGCCCGCCTCGAGGCGCTGGCGCAGCCGCTGCTCAAGAGCAGCTACGGGCGCTACCTGGCGCGGCTGCTGAAGGACAAGGCGTTCTGAGCATGCGCGTCACGCCCACTGCGCTCCCCGAGGTGCTGCTGCTCGAGCCCGTGCTGCATGGCGACGCGCGCGGCTTCTTCCTCGAGAGCTTCAACCAGCGCGCCTTCGACGCGGCGGTCGGCCGCCACGTGGCCTTCGTGCAGGACAACCACTCCCGCTCGCGGCGCGGCGTGCTGCGCGGGCTGCACTACCAGCTGCCCCCGCATGCGCAGGGCAAGCTGGTGCGCGTGGCGAGGGGGCGCGTGTTCGACGTGGCCGTGGACATGCGCCGCAGCAGCCCGCGCTTCGGTCGCTGGGCCGGCGCCGAGCTCAGCGGCGAGAACCACCGGCAGCTGTGGATCCCGCCGGGCTTCGCGCACGGATTCCTGGTCATCAGCGACGAGGCCGACTTCCTCTACAAGACCACCGACTACTACGCGCCGGAGTGCGAGGCGGCGGTGCGGTGGGACGATGCGGCGATCGGCATCGCGTGGCCGCTTCCCGAGGGTCCTGCGCAGGTGTCCCCACGCGATGCCGCCGCGCCCTCCCTGGCACACGCTGCCTCCTTCGACTGAAGCCGCCATGCAGCTCGCCGATCTGCCCCCGCTGCCACGCAAGCGCTCACCGATGCGCATCCAGCGCTCCGTCGTGTTTGCGCTGGTCATCCGCGAGCTGCGCGCCCGGGTCGAGGGCAAGTGGCTGAGCCTGATGTGGATGGTGTTCGAGCCGCTGGCCCATGTGCTTGTGATCCTCGCCCTGTTCGGATTCAGGCATCACGTGGTGTCGACCAACGTCGAGTTCCCGGTGTTCCTCGTGACCGGAATCCTGCCGTTCTTCATGTTCCGCAATCTCGCACGTCGCCTGCCGACCGCCATCACCGCCAATCGCGGCCTTTACGCGTACCGCCAGATCAAGCCGCTGGATGCGCTGATCGGTCGCGCGATCGTAGAGGTCGCACTCTACGCAGCCGTCATGCTCGTGGCGTTTGCCATGCTGGGCTGGCTGGGCTACCACTGGCTCCCGATCGCTCCCTTGGAGCTCATCGGCGTGGGCACGCTGCTCATCGCGCTCGGCACCGCGCTGGGCCTGCTGTTCGCCGTGGTCGGACATAACCGTCCTCGGGTCCACACGGTGGTCGGCCTCGCGTTCATGCCGCTGTACCTGCTTTCGGGCGTGATCCTGCCCCTGCACAACCTGGCCGCCGAGGTGCGCGAGGTCCTGCTCTGGAACCCGGTACTGCACCTGATCGAGCTGGCGCGCCAGCACTACGTACCGGCCTTCCAGCCTCTGCAGGGCGTGGGCTGGTCGTACCCGGCCTTCTTCACGCTGATCGTGTCGGCGCTGGCGCTCAGCCTCTACCGGCTCAAGCGCCACGACCTGCTCGGCACGGAGTGAACGTCGGCATGCTCGAGCTCCGCAACCTCACCAAGTGGTACCCCACGCCACATGGGCGTCGCTACGTGTTTCGTGACCTGAGCTTCGTTTTTCCGTCGGGCGCGAACATCGGCCTGATCGGGCGAAACGGAGCCGGCAAGTCGACCTTGATGCGATTGATCGCCGGCATCGATGCGCCGAACGCCGGGGCGGTCGTGACGGACGCGCGGGTGTCCTGGCCGGTGGGCCTGGCTGGCGGTTTCCAGCTCACGCTCACGGCGCGCGAGAATGCGCAGTTCGTCTGCCGCATTCACGGCGCCACGGGGCGCGCCATGAAGCGCATCCTCGACTTCGTGGAGGAGTTTGCCGAGATCGGCGACTACTTCGACCTTCCAATGCGGTCCTATTCGTCGGGCATGCGCTCCCGGGTCGCGTTCGGCCTCAGCATGGCCTTCGACTTCGATTACTACCTCATCGACGAGATCATGGCCGTGGGCGATGCGCAGTTCAAGGCGAAGAGTCGGGCACTCCTTGACGAGCGGCTCAAGTCCTCCCACCTGATCCTCGTCTCGCACAACATGGGCGACATCGCCAAGCACTGCAACCAGGTGGTGCTGGTCGACCGCGGCAACACCGTGCTGTACCCGAACGTCAGGGCCGGCATCGCGGCCTACCAGAAACAATCTCTGACTCCTGCCTCATGATCGAGCTGAACTCGCTCACCCCCCGGCGGCTGCTGCTCGCCGTGCTGGCCGCCCCGATGGCCCTGGGCACCTTGTACTTCGGGCTGATCGCGGCCGATCGATACGTGAGCGAGTCGACGGTCGCGCTGCAGCAGGCGGGCGCCGATGCGTCGGCGCTGCCCGGCGCGGCGCTGCTGCTGGCCGGACTCAACCCCCCTTCGCGGGAGGGCACGCTCTACCTCAAGCAGTACATCCACTCCCTCGGCCTGCTGCAGCAGCTCGACGCCCGCTTCAAACTCCGCCAGCACTACGAGTCGGAGCGGCTCGACGCGGTCGCGCGGCTGTGGGGCGGCGCCAGCCAGGAGACCTTCCTCGACTACTACCGTTCGCGCGTCGACGTCAGCATCGACGAACTGTCCTCGACGCTCACCGTGCGGGTGCAGGGCTTCGACCCCAAGTTCGCGCACGAACTCAACCGCGCGATCCTCGATGCCAGCGAGCGCTTCGTCAACGAGATGTCGCACCAGCTGGCTCGGGAGAAGCTGCGCTTCGCGGAAACCGAGCTGGTACGCGCGGGAGAGAAGTTGCAGAAGGCCAAGTCCGAGGTGCTGGCCTTCCAGAGCAAGAACCGGCTGCTCGATCCGACGGTGCAGGCGCAGGCAAGCGGCACGGTGGTGGCCGAGTTGCAGGCGTCGATCACCAAGTCGGAAGCCGAGTTGCGAGCGCTGCGCACGTACCTGAACGATGACTCGTTCCAGGTGAAGGCCCTGCGGACTCAGATCGAGGCGACCCGCGCCCAACTCGACAAGGAGCGCGCGCGCGGCACGACCGCGGGGCGGGGCGGCGAACGCCTGGGCGCCCTGGCCATCGAGTTCGAGGACCTGAAGACACGCGCCGAGTTCGCGCTCGATGCCTACAAGCTGGCCCTGGGCGCGGTCGAGAATGCTCGGATCGACGCGACTCGCAAGCTGAAGAACCTCGTGGTGATCGAACCGGCCACCCTGCCCGAAACGGCGGAGTACCCAAGACGCCTCTACAACCTGGCGACGCTGCTCGTGGTGTGCCTGCTGGCCTACGGCATCGTCCGCCTCGTGATCGCCACCATTCGAGAACACCAGGACTGATCCCCATGCGATCCATCCTCTCCCGACTTCTCCGGGCCAGCGCCTCGGCCCTCTGCGCGATCGCGGCGATGTCCGCCTCAGCCCAGTCCGGTTCGGCGGATCCGCTGAACACCAGCCCCCGCGGGCTGACCGAGATGCCGAGCGTCTCCCGGCCGCGCCCCGTGAGCGCGGCGGCTTCCCAGCCGGCGGGCCCCGGCCAGGGCGCCCCCGCCCCTGTGACCCGCGGGGTTGCCGTGCAACCGGTGATGCCGCCGGACCCGGCCACGGCACTTCAGCCGGTGGTGTTCGGATCGCAGATGTTCACCGGTCGATTCGGCGCAGAACCCTTCGCGGGCTTCAACCCGGACTATCTGATCGCGATCGGCGACCGCCTCGCGGTCCGGATGTGGGGGGCCTTCCAGTTCGATGCGGTGCTGGTCGTCGACGCGCAGGGCAACGTGTTCATCCCCAACGTGGGGCCGGTGGCCGTGGCCGGCATCCGCAACGGTGAACTGAGCCGCTTGATCGAGAACCAGGTCAAGCGGACCTTCCGCAGCAGCGTCGGCGTCTACGCATCGCTCGAAGCGGCTCAGCCGGTCAAGGTCTACGTGACGGGCTTCGTGCGTGCCCCGGGACTGTACGGGGGCCTGTCGTCGAACACGGTGCTCTACTACCTCGACCGCGCCGGCGGCATCGATCCCGACCGAGGCAGCTTTCTGCAGGTCGAGGTGCTGCGCGGTGGGCAGCGACGTTCCACCATCAACCTGTACCAGTTCCTGCTCGAGGGTCGAATCGATCCGCTGCAGTTGCAGGACGGTGACACGATCGTCGTGTCGCCGCGCCAGCACGCGGTTCAGGTGGGCGGCGAGGTTCTCAATCCCTATGTCTTCGAGTTCGACCGGCCGCAGGTCAGCGCGGCCGAACTGCTGGCGATGGCCCGCCCGCGTCCCGGGGCCACGCACCTGAGCATCCTGCGCAACGTGGGCGCGGAGCGCCGCAGCGAGTACCACGCGATCGCCGATGCGCCGAAGGTCGTCATCCAGGACGGCGACGAAGTCCGCGTCACCTCGGACAAGTATCCCGGCACGATCCTGGTCCGGGTCGAAGGCGCACATCTTGGTGAACGCACCCTCGTGCTGCCCTACGGGGCTCAACTGAAGGATGCGGTGGCGCGCCTCAAGCCGGCGCCGCAGGCGCGCGTGGAAGCGCTGCAGTTGTATCGCCGCTCGGTCGCCCAGCGGCAGAAGGAACTCATCGAAGCTTCGCTTCGCAGCCTCGAGACCTACGCGCTCACGGCCCGCTCGGCCACCAGCGAGGAGGCTGCGCTGCGCAGCCGCGAGGCCCAGCAGATCCTCGAGTTCATCGAGCGCGCCCGCACCGTCCAGCCCAAGGGTCAGGTGATCCTGGCCCAGGGCAGCGAATCCGGCGAACTGCTGCTCGAGGACGGAGACGTGATCCGCCTGCCCGAGCGCAGCCATCTGGTCCTCGTCAGCGGCGAAGTCGTCTTCCCGAGTGCGCTCGCCTACGACAACAACGCCAGCGCCGAGGACTACGTGCAGCGATCCGGCGGCTACACACAGGGTGCGGACCGTGCCAAGGTCCTGGTGGTCCGGCAGGACGGCAGCGTGGGCGACACGCGAAACACGACACTCCAGCCCGGCGACGAGATCATGGTGATGCCCAAGATCGAGACCAAGAGCGTCGAACTGACCCGCGGCATCACGCAGATCATCTACCAGATCGCGGTCGCAGCCAAAGTGCTGTTCGACCTCTGAACCCTTGAAGCTTGAGCGCACACGCCAGGAACAGACCTTGAGCACCACCACGCCCAAGACCGCCGTCATCTCGATCCAGGATCGCGGCAGGCCCTTCTACTTCGTCTTCCCCAATTCCGAGGATCACATCCTCGTGACCATGCAGGAGACCGGAGGCTTCTACGAGTTGCAGATGCTGCGCTCCCTGCAGACCGTTCTGAACCCTGGGGACCATGTCCTCGATGTCGGAGCCAACGTGGGCACGCACGCCGTCTTCTTCGCCGGCGTCACGGGCTGCCGCGTGACGGCCTTCGAGCCTGTACCGGCCACCGTCGCGATCTTGCGCGAGAACCGTCGCATCAACGGATTGGACGCCCTGATCGAGGTACGGGCCGAGGCCGTGGGATCGCATGCCGGCGCAGCCACGGTGGTCTCCAGCGACGAGAAGAACTCGGGGGCCACGCGGCTGGCCGAGTCGGGCGATGGCGCCTTGCCGCTGGTGTCGCTCGATTCGCTGCTCGATCAACTGGCGCCCGTGCGGCTGCTGAAGGTCGACGTCGAAGGCATGGAAGCGGAGGTGATTCGAGGCGCCACGGCACTGCTGGCTCGCGACCAGCCGGTGATCGCCTGCGAATGCCTGAACCGCAGCGACTTCGAGTTGCTGGACGGCACGCTGCGGCCTCTGGGTTACGTGGGCTGCAACGTCTTCAACGCCAGCCCGACCTACGTGTTTGTGCCCGTGGCGGAGCTGGCCCGCCGCCCCGAACTCCTGGCTCTGATCGCAACGTCGCTCCTGACGGTGCGCGAGGATTCGCGCACCGCGCTGCGCCAGGCTCGCGGGGCGGCGCGCAGTGCCGAAGAGTCCGCCAAGGCGGTCGGCGAACTGCGCACGTTGCAGCAGGCCGAAGTCAACCAGCGTACCCGGCAGGAACTGGCAGCGCTCGGAGACCGCCTCGATCGCGAGTTCGCTGCGCTGGCCGGCCTGCCCAGCCGCGCCGACACGCTCGAAGAACGACTCGCAGCGCTCGAGGCCGAGTTGCAGTCCACCCGTGCGCGCTTCGCGACCCTGTCCGACGACGTGGTGCGCTCCGCGCGTGCGCACAGCGAGACTGCGCGCCAGACCATCGAATCGATCGAGGCACTGAGGCTGGAGCACGGGTTGCTCTCCAAGGATTACCAGCGCCGAATGACGCGTGCCGAGCGCCGGTTCGACAAGCTGCTCAACGGACGCGTGTTCGGCAGCCTGCGGCGCGTGAAGCGTTTCCTGCAGGTCTTCGGTCTCATGCGCGATGCGGACACGCCAGCGGCCGCGCCACGGCCCGTTCCCGCTCCGGGCCCCGCGGCGCCGGCCAAGATTGCGCCGTCCCGCCCGCCCGTGGTCGCTGCCCCGGCCTCGGCGCCCGTCGCAATGGCCGCGCCGGCGGTGCCTCCGCCTGCGCCGGTGGTGGCGGACACCTCGTCGCCGGACACGCCACTGCCACGGCCGGACAAGGTCCGCCTCGCGGGCGTCGCGTACATGTCGCGCCCGCTCGGCGGCGTCACCGGCCACCTCGAGACGCATTCCGGCCAGCCGCTGATCAGCGTCATCATGACCTCGTACAACACCGGGGCACTGATCGAGCCGGCCATCCGCTCCATCACCGCACAGACCTGGACCAACCTCGAGCTGATCGTGGTGGACGATTGCAGCACGGACGACACGCGCGCCATCGTCGAGCGCCTCGCAGCGGAGGATCCGCGCGTCAAGCTACTGACCTTCGGCGACAACCGCGGCACCTATTTCTGCAAGAACTTCGGCATCACCCGCTCGAGGGGCGTCGCGGTGACCTTCATGGACAGCGACGACACGTCCGACCCGAATCGGCTGGCGCTGCAGTACGAGGCACTGAACCGCCCCGGCATCGCCGTCAGCACGTGCAACCACATCCGCGTGGATACGGAGGGCAAGACGATCGAGATCAATGGCGTCACCGAACGCATCGCCTACATCAGCCAGATGATCAAGCGTTCGGTGATCCGCGAGGTGGGCTACTTCGACAGCATCCGCACCTCGGCGGACGACGAGATGCTGCGCAGGATCAAGGCGACCTACGGCCCGGAGTCGCACTCGAACGTCAAGCGTGTGCTCTACACCGCACTGCTGCGCGAGGGCTCGCTCACACGCGACCCGGAGAACGCGATCAACTTCATCGAACCACGGCGCGAGAACCAGAGCTTCCTCTCGCCGCAGCGCCGCCACTACGCCGCGATGGTCACGCGATGGCACGAGTTCCTCGCGCAGAAGAGCCTTCGCCCGTACATGCCCTTCCCGGTGGTGCGCCGCCCGTTCCCTGTGTTCGGCAAGCTGGTGGTGGCACCCGGCCGCTACGACCACAACGCGGTGTCGGCGTGCGTCGCCAGTTTTCCCCCGCGTCGGGACAAGCTGCGCGAAGTGGTGGCAAGGCTTCTGCCGCAGGTCGATCACCTGTACGTCTACCTGAACGAATACGAGGAGGTCCCCGACTTCCTTCGCCACACCCGCATCACGGCGGAACTCGGCGGCAAGGCGCGCGACCTGCGCGACAACGGCAAGTTCCACTTCATGCAGAGCCTGCCGTCGGGCTTCGTCCTGACCGTGGACGACGACATCGCCTACCCGCCCGACTATGTCGAGACCTTGATCCGCAAGGTCGACTTCTACGAGCGGCGCGCGGTGGTGGGGCTGCACGGCACGATCTTCGCCAAGCCGATTCGCAACTACTTCCGCGGGCGCACGCTGTACCACTTCGAGCACGAACTGCCGCACGACGTGGTGGTCAACCAGCTGGGCACGGGCACGGTGGCCTTCCACACCGACCTGCTGCGCCCGGACATCGCCGAGTTCAAGACGACCGGCATGGCAGACGTCTGGCTGGCGCTGGCCTGCAAGCGCATCGGCGCGCCGATGATCGCCGTCGAGCGCCCGGCCGGCTACCTGCAATCGCTCGGCTTCGAGGAGTCCACCCTGTTCCGCGAGTTCCGCAAGGACGACTCGCGCCAGACCAAGCTGGTGCGCTCGGTCGAGCCCTGGAGCGAAGACATCGGAGGCGACCTCGGTTCCATCCTCGCTACGCGCGAACGCACGCTGGGTGTGGCGTTCGCTTCGCTGCTGCCGAAGCCCGCGCTGCCGACCTCAGCGCCGCCCGAAGACGGCTAGGAGTCTGCGCGGCAGAAGCCGCGCAGACTCCTAGCGGGCGGCTTTACGCACGGCTCCCCCGAGCCCCCTCCGCGAGGGAGCTCCAGCGTGTTTGACCGCACCCTCCAGCCTCCCTCC
>Ga0073934_10006331_pt1 | contig 17342 bp, 13 predicted proteins | sample LarsenN4metaG_FD_76834 | JGI IMG/M metagenome (GOLD analysis project Ga0073934, IMG submission 76834) | Hot spring sediment bacterial and archeal communities from British Columbia, Canada, to study Microbial Dark Matter (Phase II) - Larsen... ... | reverse complement strand
GGTCAGGTTGCTGATAGCGCGCGACAGGCAGCAAGCTAAGATGTACAGTAACCGGTCAGGTTGCTGATAGCGCGCGACAGGCAGCAAGCTAAGATGTACAGTAACCGGTCAGGTTGCTGATAGTGCGCGACAGGCAGCAACCTGACAGGTTGCTGTACATTTTCGGAGGAGTATAGTTGATGGCGAGACTTTCTACAACTTTCAGTCGGGTGACTAATAATCGCTTCCTCACGCCTGAGATCATCTCCAAAATATCTTCACTGGAGCTGCTGGCGCGCACCGTAGTCGAAGGATTCATCTCCGGCCTTCATCGCTCGCCTTATCTTGGGTTCAGCATCGACTTTGCCGAATATCGCCAGTATATGCCCGGGGATGATATACGCTATCTGGATTGGAAACTCTTTGCCCGGACAGATCGCTTCTACATCAAGAAGTTTGAAGGCGACACCAACACCGCCTGTTTTATATTGCTGGATGCCAGCGCCTCAATGGGGTACACATCGGGCAAGATCACCAAGTTGGAGTATGGATCGTATCTGGCAGCCTCGCTTGCCTATCTGGCCAACCGGCAGCAGGATGGAGTCGGGTTTATCTCATTCGATGAGAAGGTAATTGACTACATACCTGCCAAGACCAGGCCGGGGCATTTAAGCACCATCCTGCATGCAATTGAAAAGACAAAGTTGGGCAAGCAGACTTCAATCGCCGGGGCGCTTCATTCTGCGGCAGAGATAATCTCAAAGCGCAGCATTGTAGTGCTGATAACGGATCTGTATGAGGAGCCGGATGCGGTGCTCAACGGCCTCAAGCATCTGGGCTTCAGAGGCAATGATGTCATACTTTTTCATCTGCTCGACGAGTATGAGCTGAGCTTCCCCTTTGATCAGCCGGTGAGGCTCGAAGATCCGGAGACGAAAGAAGAGATACACGTTGTGCCTGAGTATTTGCGGGAAGAGTATCTGAAGGTTATCAATGAGCACATTCAGCGATACAAGGATGAATGCGCCGGCCATCGGATAGATTATTGTATGTTGAATACCTCGAAGCCGCTGGATTTTGCGCTATATTCGTATTTATCAATGAGGGCGAAGTCGAGCACGCCGTCGTAAGTGTAGGTTGGAGCGTCATTGTGTTATGGTAAAGGCATACGAAGAAATAATTGATTTTATCGCCGCCGGATCGGCTCCGAGTGATGTCATTGCTTTTCAGCCATCAGATACCGCCAAGGAGCGTGTGGCTGACCTGATTCACAGGGAAAAGACTGGACATCTTTCGCCAGATGAAAAAGCAGAATTGGATCATTATATGCAACTAGAGCATCTGATGAGATTGGTCAAAGCGCGCGCGCGTAAATATATTGTCAATGGGTAGCTATATCAGAGAAGAAGTTAGATGGTTTGTTGCTGCTCGTGCTGAAGGTCTTTGTGAGTATTGCTTAGTTCACGAGGATGACACGTTTTTCGGCTGTGAAGTCGACCATATTATTAGCCTAAAACATGGCGGAACTACAGAGGAAGATAACCTGGCGTATTTCTATGTTTTCTGTAATCGCCAAAAAGGTAGTGACATTGGATCCATTCTGTGGCAGACAGGCGAGTTTATCCGATTCTTTAATCCACGGGTGGATAAATGGGCAGATCATTTCAGGTTGGAGGGAGCCATCATCGAGCCACTTACCGGAATTGGAGAAGTAACGGCCCGAATCTTAGAGTTCAACAATGGTGACCGTATCTGAGAACGGCAGGCGTTAATAGAGGTGGCAAGATATCCAACAGCGCCGGCATCAGCGCGTATGAAAAAGTAGAGGTTCGGCCTAGTATGTCATTTCTGAGTCCACTCTTCTTTCTTGGGGTCTTAGCATTATCGGTTCCTATCTTCGTCCACTTGATCAGGAAGGAACGGGCCAAGAAGGTCCCCTTTGCCTCGCTGATGTTCCTGCGGCGAATCCCGCAAAAATCTATCCGCAGAAGAAGGCTGCGCCACCCTCTTTTGCTCCTGCTGCGCTGCCTGGCCATTCTCCTCTTCGTACTCTCTTTCACCAGACCATTCTTGCGCAGCGATGCCGGTATCGCCGGGTTCGGCGCAAAAGATAAAGCTGCCATCATATTGCTCGATTCTTCCTACAGCATGGGCTACGGCAACCGCTTCGAGCAGGCTAGAGAGAAGGCGCGATCAATTATTCGCAGCGCCGGCGAGAAAGATAAAGTCGGGTTGATAAAATTCTCGCAAGGTTACCAGATCCTCAGCCAGTTGACTGATAATAAAGCCAATGCGCTCGCAAGCATCAACCAGTTGGCCAAACCGACATCGTATGCTACCGACTACATCCAGGCTCTGCGCGCGGCCAACTCGCTTCTTGCTGAAACAGGCAGCAGCGAGAAGATCATTTATCTCATCTCTGATTTTCAAGCCAGCGGCTGGAATAGAGCGGGAGAAGCATTCGCGCTCAACGCCGGCGTGAAGCTGATCCCGGTGGATGTAGCTACTGAGTCGGGGACAAATCTAGCCGTCACAGAAGTGAGCCTCGATTCAACTGTCTATTCAAACAAGTACACGGGCAAGCTCATAGCTAAGATCAACAATCCGAATGAAGCTGGGCGGAGAGATTTAAAAGTTATACTGCGGATAAACGATCATGTGATTGAGGAGAAGAAGGCGTCTATTGCGGCAAATTCATCGCAAGCGGTCGAGTTCACCGATTTTCATCTGCTCCCCGGCAACAATAGAGGTGTGATTGAGATCGAGGCCGATTCACTGCCGGTAGATGATAAGTTCTACTTCATCATCAATCGCGGCGAGCAGATCAAAGTTCTCTGCGTGGAGACCGCGATTCGGGGCCCCACCAGCGAGAGCTTCTATCTGCGCCAGGCGCTGCGGACGGGCGAAAACATTCCTTATGCCGTCAATATCAAGACCGCCGGCGCCGTCAATCCCGCTGAAATAAAAGATCAGCAGATAATCTTCCTCAATGATGTGAGCAATCTGGGAGAGGCCGTAATCTCCAATCTCAAAGCGGCAGTTGAACGAGGAGCGGGACTGGTGATAAGCCTGGGCAGAAAGACGGATGCCGGTCAATTCAATAAGGCATTTGAAGGGGTTGCGCCCGCCAGACTCACAACTGTAGAGACGGCGCGCGGGAAAGACTATTTCTTGTTAACGAGCTTGAAGACCGATCATCCCATCTTCAGCCCTTTTGCCGATGCCCGCAGCGTCAATGTCGCCGCCTTGCGTTTTTACAGCTATTTCAATTGCGAGCCATCTCCGCGCGCTGCTGTGCTTGGCCGCTTTGACGATGGCAGTCCGGCATTTGTTGAATGGCAACTGGGCAATGGCAAAGTGCTGCTCTTCACCTCATCGCTCGATACAAGCTGGAATGATATGCCTCTGACCCCTGTCTACCTGCCGCTCATTCACCAGGCAGCAAAATATCTGCTGCCTCAAGAAGGGCGCGCTTATTATCGCGTCGGCGAGGCTATCAAGATCAAGAAACCGGGCGAAGATGACTTCATCGCTATCGATAGTCCCGCCGAGAAGCGTCTGACCACAAGCGATGAAGGTGTTGCGCAAGATGGGAGTTTGTTTACTGCGCAAGAGAATGGGTTCTATCGCATCCGCTATCCCGGCCGCGCGCAGTTTGCTGCCGTCAATCTGGATTTCAAGGAGTCTGATCTGAGTAAACTCAATCTGGATGATTTCGTCGCGGCGGTAACCACCAGAAGCGATACGACAGTTGCTGAAGGCACAGAAAAGATGGAGAAGAAGACAGACGAAGAGATAGAAGCGGGGCAGAATATATGGTGGTCGTTGCTGATTCTGTCTCTCGTTCTGTTCGGGCTGGAGGCAGTGCTGGCTAATAGGGTGTATAGTAGTAAGGTGATAAGGACATAGTTAACATCTTGGCTGTTGGGGTCAAGCGAGTTTTTATAGGTAAAGAGGAAATCGAGTTATGAAGGCCCTTGAGGAGGTCACGAGCGCGGCAAAAAGCTGAGGGTGGGATCTTCTAGTGAGGAGATGCGTCGTCGGCTGAGATTGGAACGCAAAAGGAGATAGCAAGTGAGATAAGCTTGCAACTACGATAGGGACACTGTATGAGAGACACAGAATCCGATCTAACCAAACAACCAGGTCAGCGAGAGCGCACAACCAGCGACAATCTCTGCAAACTGCTGGTTGAGCTGTATCCTGAACAGTTCGCTCGCTGGCTCTTCGGCCCCCAGGTGGGCCGAGTCAAGCTCCTCAAGACCGAACTCAGCCGCGAGCCTATCCGCGCCGATTCGGTCATCCTCCTGGCTGAGTCTGATGATATCTTTCACATCGAGTTTCAAACTACAATCAGGAGCACAGTTCCCGTGCCTCTGCGGATGCTCGATTACTATGTCGGATTCAAGCGCCAGAACATGAGCAGACGAGTCCGACAGGTGTTGATCGTGTTGAAATACACCGGCGAGGAGATCCCCGATAGATATGTGGATGAATTAACTTATCACGTCTATAGAGTCATCAAGATATGGGAGATCGATCCTGATGAGTTGCTGGAGCACGAGGGGCTGTTGCCGATGGCTACGCTATGTCGAGCCGAGTCAGGCGAGGAGTTGTTAGAGAAGGTAGCCGCCAGGATCAGTAAGATAGAGTCGTCCGAGCGGCGTCGAGAGGCAATAAGTCTATCGCGAGTAGTGGCAGGGTTGAGGTATGATAAGGAGATGATCTATCGGATATTGAAGGAGGGAGATATGCTGGAAGAGTCGGTAGTCTATCAAGACATATTGCAGAAAGGTGTGCAGCAGGGTTTGCAGCAAGGATTGCAGCAGGGCGTGCAGCAAGGCCGCGAGCAAGGTGAGAAGAGTCTGGTGCTGCGGCAGCTAGAACGGCTATTGGGCAAACTCCCGGCAACGACACGCGAGCAGATAGAAGGACTTGGACTGGAACAGTTGGAAGCGTTGGGTGAAGCTCTGATAGAGTTCAAAAGCGAGCATGATCTTACCAACTGGCTTAAGCAAAATATTTCTGCACAATAATTTTCTGGTTGCAGCCAGTGGCTGGATCGAGTTGCCGCGTCCGAGCGCAGCTTGCGCTGTAATCAAACCAGGCTCAATGGCTGAGGGATGACATTCACACAGATCGAAGTATTTTACAGGGAGTTCTTCATGTCGCTCGCGCGACGCTCAGAAAAAATGAAAGCGCGTGATATACAGCAAAGCGGTCGCCTTGCTACTATGGTCTTTAAGAAAAAACATTTTCCGGTTCGGGCGCTGCGGCGCCCTCAAAACAATTTATTTTTAGAACTGTTTTGAGGGCGCCGCAGCGCCCGAAGTATTTGTGTAAGTATTTGCGGAAGCGACTGCAATCTTTTTCTCAAGGTCTATAGCGCACATCATCAGCAACCTGACAGGTTGCTGTACACTTTCGGAGGAGAAAGACTATGAATCCACAATATGAGAACCTACTGGCAATCATCAGGATGGTGAAGCGCAGATGGAAGCTTGCCAGCTTGCTGCGCGGATTGGCAATTGCTCTGGCTCTCGGCGCGGGAATCTTTATAGGGTCCGTGCTGCTTGCCAACTATTACCATTACACCAGCGGCTCGATCGTAGCTATTCGCATCATTTCGATACTCGTCTTTCTTCTGACATTCGCTTACTTTTCGGTCCGGCCGCTGCTTGCTAAAGCGACCGATGTTCAGATTGCGCGCTATATGGAGGAGAAGACCCCCGGCGTTGGCGAACGCATCGTGAGCGCGGTTGAATTCGGCAATCAGGCGGACAAAGGGGCCCACTCGAAGACCTTGATAGAACTTCTGGTTCGCGACGCGCTTGCCGTAGCCTCAAGCATAGACCTGGATTCGATCATAAGCAAAAAGCGATTCTGGATCTTTGGCGGCGCGGCGCTGGCTTCTCTTCTGGTAGTGGCTTCGCTGCTATTGTGGGGCCCCAACTTCTTCCCCGTAGGCGTGACTAAACTTTATGCGCCCTGGGCAGAAGCAGCTTCGAGAACTCTCTTCTCCATCTCCGTCGCGCCGGGCAACGTGAAGGTCCCCAGAGGCTCGGATCAGAAGATCACCGCTGCGCTCAATGGATTCGATTCCGAAGTGGTGAACATTTACACCAGGACTGCTGCAAAACCTGATTGGGAGCGCCACTCGATGGAGCCGGCGAGGAAGGGGCCGGGTTTCATCTATCTCCTCTTCAATATGCAGGAAGATACCAGCTACTTCATCGAATCGAATGGCATCAGGTCGGATGAGTTCAAGATCACGGTTGCCGACTTGCCTCTGGTTAATCAGCTATTGCTGACCTACCACTTTCCTGCTTACACGCGCCTGGCGCCCAGGACAGAAGAAGATGGCGGAGATATTCAGGCGCTGAAAGGCACGGTGGTCAAGCTCGTCGCGCGGCTAACCCACCCGGCCAAGGCTGCGAAATTGATCTTTCAAGATGGTTCGACGCAGCAGATGACCCCGATAGGGGATAATCAATTCTCAGGAGAGATCGTTGTCAAAAAAGATTCATCCTATCGCATCGAGCTGACCAGCATAGATGGCGAGAACTATAACGGATCGAATGAGTATGAGATTCTGGCTGTGAGCGATCAGCCTCCGACAGTGGTGCTGGAAAAGCCCGGCCGGGATACTAAAGTCACCAGCATTCAGGAGGTCTTCACTCAAGCCCGCGCAGAAGATGATACCGGCGTAGGCTCGCTTGAAATCTACTACTCGGTCAATGGGGGCCCTGAACAAAAGGTCACCCTCTATCAATCTAAGAGCGAATCGCCGAAGACGATCTCGGGCACTCATACATTCTTCCTCGAAGAGTTCAATCTTCAGCCGGGCGATTTTATCAGCTACTATGCCAGAGCCAATGACAATAACACTGTGAGCGGGCCGTCTTCTGCTACCAGCGACATCTACTTCCTTGAAGTCAGGCCATTCGACCGCGAGTTTCGCCAGGCGCAGCAGCAAGGCGGCCAGCAGGGTCAGCAGGGCGAGCGCAATAACGGTCTCAGCCAGCGCCAGAAAGAGATAATCGCCGCCACGTTCCGCGTCATGCGGGAAAAAGAGACCTACTCCGATAAAGAGTTCGCTGAGAATATGAATGCTATAGCCCTCAGCCAGGATAAGCTGAGGGATTCAACTCAATCGTTGAGAGATCGCATACAGAGGCGATTGGGGGACTCTCTCGATACGGACGAGAACTTCAAGAAGCTGGCTCAGTATTTGGGCGAAGCGCTGGTTGCTATGGGCGATGCCTACAAAGAGCTTCAGGCGCGCAAACCCAAAGAGGCGCTGCCGCATGAGCAGAAATCGCTCCAGCAGTTGATGCGGGCAGAGGCTATATTCCGCGAAATACAGGTCGCGTTCGGAAATAGCTCGCAGGGGAGCAGCGATAACCCCAATGCTCAAGAGCTGGCAGACCTGTTCGAGCTGGAACTTGACAAGATGAAGAATCAGTACGAGACCCTGCAGCGCAACCGCCAGCAGCAACAGGATCGGCAGATGGACGAGATGGCCCGCAAACTGCAAGAGCTTGCCCGCCGCCAGCAACAGCAGAACGAACAGAACCGCCGCCGCCAGCAGCAGGGCCAGCCGGCAAACGGCGGACAGGGAGGGGGCTCTCGCTCCCAGCAAGATTTAATTGAAGAGACCAGGCAATTGGCTCGACAGCTAGAGAAACTCTCGCGCGAGCGCAATGATCCGCGCTTGAATGACATCAGCCAGCAGCTCAAACAGGCTGCCGAAGAGATGCAGCGCGCGCAATCGCAGGGAAGTAACTCTCTGGAATCGACGGCCCGCGGCCTGAGAGCGCAGGAGAAGCTGGAAGAAGCGCGCCGCCTGCTGCAATCGAATCAGCAAGGGAAGCTTGATGAAGATGTCAAGCAACTGCGCCAGCGAGCGCAGAATGCGCTGGAGAAGCAGAAAGAGGTCGCAGATGCAGTTGAAGACCTGGCCCGCTCTTCCCGCGCAGGGAACAATGCCGGAGCCGAAGAGCGCAAAGAGCGGCTGCAAGAGCGTAAAGAGATGCTGGCTGAAGAGATGAAGGACCTTGAGAGAGATATCGATTCAGCGGCGCGCCGCGCCGCACAGGACAGGCAAGCCGCTTCCGATAAACTGAGAGAGGCGGCTAATGCAATTCGCCGCAATCGCATACCTGATCGAATCCGCGAAAACAATCGCTTGCTGCAAGGCAACTGGTATGACTACGCTCAGCAACGAGAGCGGATGATTCAGCAGAACATGGGAGAAGTCCTCAACAACTTGCAAGCAGCGGAAAATAACATCAACCGGGGCAACAACGCAGGCAATCTGGAAGAGACCCTTAACAGAACAAAGGCGCTTGCCGATAACCTCGAATCGCTTCAGCGGAGGCTGAATGATCAGGCTGCTAATCCTCGCCAGCAAGGGCAATCGGCGCAAGATGGCCGCCAGCAAGCGCAGAACCAGAATCGGCGCGGCCAGCAAGGTCAACAACAGGATCGTCAGCAGGGCCGGCAAGGTGAGCAGCAGGGCCAGCAACAAGGTCAACAACAGGGCCAGCAAGGTGAGCAGCAGGGCCAGCAAGGGCAACAGGGTCAACAAGGTCAGCAGGGCCAACAACGAGGCCAGCAGCAAGGTGGCCAGCAGAATAACGCTAATGATCAAGGGGGTCCCTCCGGCAGCAGGAGATACGATAATTATGCTTTCGGAGGCCGCGCCTTCTCGCCTCAGCGCGGCGGATCGCAGCAAGAAGATCCCAGACAATTGCAGCGCGAGCTGAGAGAGCGACTTGCCGAAGCTGAAGAGATCCGCAGGCAGTTGGGGAGGAATAGCGACCTGGCAGATGAGTTCGATCAGGTCATCCGGCGATTGAGAGAGCTTAATCAGAACAGCCTGTTGGATGATCCACAGCGGGTGGCGCTGCTCAAGAAGCAGCTCATAGATCCGCTGCGCCATCTGGAGCTTGAGCTTGCGCGCCGCCTCCAGGAGAAGCTGGGAAGGAGCGGGCCGCAACTGATGGACGAGTCGGCGGTCCCTCCCAGCTACCGTAAATTGGTTGAAGAATACTATAAGAAACTGGCAGGCAAGAACTGACAGGCAATGGACTTTGGGGGCCCTCCGGGGCATGATGAGCTATTCTCGTCATGCCCGGAGGGCGCCTGCTCTCGACACGATCCGGAGGGCGCCTCCGCATTCTTCAATTGAGGTCATCTGTGCTCTGAAAAAGACACAACCTTCATATTTTGTTGATTACCGCAGAGAAATCGCAATTTCCCATTTGAATCTGTGAGCGAAGTTGCTTATACTTTGCCTCTTTTAATTTTGCTGTATCCATTTCCGGCAGCCGCCGAGAGGGTTGGAAATGGTTTTACTAGACTCTTTCCTTTTGGCTGTCCACTTGATTCAGTGAAATTAGTACCCTCCACGAGGGCTGGCTAATTCGGCCAACAATCCGCGGCTTGAACAGAAGTCCCGTTTTGTAAATGTGTGTGCACATGGAAGAAGAAGGTTGATCGAGAAATGGTGTGACATTGATTAAATTAATGTGACCTTCTGAGGGCAATTTGCCCATAACAACGCAGTCCTCACAGCAGGTAATTTGTGTGGACGCCAGCTACAAAATTCTTGTGAAGAAATTCTTAGATACTTGAATAAGAGGAGGATCTTTTTATGAGGAACCACTTTCGACGTACGATCTTAATTGTATTAGCAACTGTTTTGAGTTCTATTTGGTTTATTAGTGGAGATGTCGAGACAATATCCCTAACTTTAGCCAGAGCGCTGGCACAGGCTACTCAGGGCGCCAGCATATCTGAAGATGGCATCTGGCAAGATATAGATGAGGCCCCTTTGAAAGGAATTGCAGCGATCCAGGCTGAGAGGCGAATCGTGCCCAGAGCCTATAGGGTACTGCGATTGAACCGGGAGGCGCTGAGGCAGATCGTTGACCATGCGCCGATGGAATTTACCGAAGAAGCCAGAAACGGCAATGTTATAATGACCTTGCCAATGCCTGATGGCACATTCGCTAGATTCCGCATTCAGCAGTCGCCAATTATCGCCCCCAGTCTTGCGGCTCAATTACCGGAAATTAAAACCTACAGTGGTCAGGGAATCGACGACCCGACAGCAACGGTGCGATTTGGTTGGACCGCTGAAGGATTTCATGCTTCTATTCTCTCTGCTAAAGATACCGTCTACATCGACTCTTATAGTAAGGGCGACGTGAGTATATATATCAGTTATTACACGAAGGATCACCGTAAAGATATAAAAGGCTGGCAGTGCTTCTTTCCTGGCTCCGTTCCCACTCCTGCAGCCAAAAGAGAGAATCTGAGCGCTGGAGAAACGCTTAGAGTATATCGCCTGGCGGTGGCGGCGACCGGTGAGTATACCAGATTCCATCAGGGTGAAGAGCCAGGCAAAGAGAAGGCGCGCAGCGCTATTATTAAGACAATAAACCGTGTCAATGGCATCTATGAGCGTGATTTCTCAATACGCTTCGAGTTGATTGCAGATCAAGACAAGATCATCTTCACCGATCCGGCAACTGACCCTTACGATAATGAGAATGTTAGCGATGACGCTGGCAAGAATCAGGCAGTCCTGGATCGGGAGATTGGAGATGCTAATTATGATATCGGCCATATCTTCAGCACCTCTAGCAAAGGCGGCGTTGGCGCAGCGGGATTATGTCTGACGGGCGGTAAAGCGATAGGGGCGACGGGGAACCCCCAGCCAGTAGGAGATAAGTTCGATGTTGATTTTGTGGCTCACGAGGTTATTCACCAGTTTAATGGAAATCATACCTTTAACAGCAATCTCTGCGGTGCGCAGAATAGAGAGCAAAAGACTGCATTCGAGCCAGGGTCCGGATCAACTGCTGCCTCTTACGCCGGAGTTTGCCAGGATGACGGTAATAACGTCGCCAATTTGCAGAGAAACAGCGATGATTATTTTCACATAGGGTCATTCGAGGAGGTCATTGCTTACGTTACATCTGGAGAAAGGGCAAATTGTGGCAGACAGATTCAGACCGGGAACAGGCCGCCAGTAGTAAACGCCGGGCCGAATCACATAATACCGAAGGGTACCCCTTTTACTTTGACGGCCAGTGCAAGTGACCCTGACAACGACGCACTTACATTTACCTGGGAACAGTATGATACTGGTGCTGCTTCACCGCCTGAAGAGGACGATGGAACCAGACCTATCTTTCGATCTCTGCGCCCCACAACCAGCCCGTCTCGAACATTCCCGCAGTTGAAATTTATCTTGAATAACGCTAACCAACCGCCTCTCACTTTCCAACAAGACGGCAATACCTTCTTAACTGGGGAGTTGCTGCCTGTTAAGAACCGAGTTATGAAATTCCGCGTTACTGCGCGAGACAATCGCGCTGGCGGAGGCGGAGTTAATAATGCTGAGATGACAGTGACCGTAAGGCAGGACGCAGGGCCATTCGTCATAACGGAACCGAACTCATCGATGACCTGGGAAGGTGGCTCGCAGCAGACGGTGAGATGGAATGTGGCAAACACAGATGCTGGGCCAATCAATGCCAGCAATGTCAAAATATCGTTCTCTACCGATGGGGGGCAGACCTTCAGCGTGTTAGCGGAAAATGTACCTAATAATGGTGTCGCTACTGTAGTAGCCCCTTCCATCCCGGTCGTCGCTAACAGGGCACGTATCAAGGTGGAGGCTGTAGGCAACATCTTCTTTGACATCTCGGATGCAGATTTCACCATTAATGCTAGTGTCACTTGCACATTCGCTATCTCGTCTGATAGCCAATCGCTTGGCGCCTGCGGGGGAACCGGGAGCGTGAATGTGACGGCGGCGAGCGGTTGCAATTGGACAGTGGTGAAGAATGACAGCGCAAGCTTCGTCACCATCACTTCAAGCGCCAGCGGCAGCGGCAATGGAACGGTGACCTACACAGTCGCGGCTAATACCGGTCGCAGCCCGCGCACTGCAACGCTGACGATTGCTGGCAAGATATTCACTATAAGGCAGGGCATTACCGGCGATGTGGACGGCAATGACTCGGCTAATGTTCAGGACTTGATATTGCTCATTCAGATTCTCCTGGGGAATTCCGGCGCAACGCCGGGAGCAGATGTGGATTGCAGCAGCAGTGTCAATGTGCAAGACCTGATTCGATTGATCCAGTTGCTGCTGGGAAATTAGCACCTCAGTGGAAGTTTGCTGAAGGCAGCAACAGGAGATAGGGCGTGTGGCAGCGAAACCAAGGGTTTAAGAACGGGATGGTCTCAGTCGGCCATCCCTTATTTTCCTTTCCCTGTTTTTGTGTTAATCTTCTAAGTCCTTCGGCGCAGCCTATTGGGGGCTTACCGGTTGTTGAATTTGGAGAGAGGAAAAGAGATGCCGCAAAGGCCGAAGATAGCAAATAACATCCTTGAGACTATCGGTTATACGCCGCTGGTGAGGCTCAATCGCCTTCCTGAGAACGGCTCGGCCGAAGTTCTCGTCAAGCTGGAATCTTTTAATCCTCTGTGGTCGGTCAAAGATCGAATCGGCGCGGCAATGATCATAGCCGCAGAGCGAGAAGGGAAGATCACGCCCGGCAAGAGCGTTCTGGTTGAGCCGACGAGCGGGAACACCGGGATAGGACTGGCTATGGCTGCCGCCGTCAAAGGCTACCGGCTGATTCTGACGATGCCCGATAATCTGACCGTAGAGCGCCGCCGAGTCCTGGTTGCGCTTGGCGCCGAACTGGTTTTGACTCCGGGAGCGGAAGGGATGAAGGGGGCCATCAATAAGGCAAACGAGATATTGCAGAAGATTCCCAATAGCTACATGCTCCAGCAATTCAACAATCCGGCCAATCCTGAGATTCATCGCCGAACCACAGCGATCGAGATCATCGAAGATACGGAAGCAAAGTTTGACGCATTCGTTGCCGGCGTTGGCACCGGCGGCACTATCACCGGCTGCGGAGAGGTTTTCAAAGATAGATTGAAGAACGTCTTGATCGTCGCTGTTGAGCCTGCCGACTCAGCAGTGCTTTCGGGGGGCAGACCGGGGCCCCATAAGATCCAGGGCATTGGAGCAGGCTTTGTGCCTGAAGTGCTCAATACCGAGATTATAGATAGAATTATGAAGATCGAGTATGTGAGCGCACGCGACACTGCCCGGCGGTTGGCGCGAGAAGAGGGGATATTTGCCGGCATCTCTTCGGGCGCGGTCGTCTGGGCCGCTTTGCAGGTAGCAAAGGAACTGGGCCGGGGCAAGCGCGTAGTCGCTGTCTTGCCGGACCTGGGCGAGCGTTATCTATCTAATGAACTCTATGCCGATCTTGCTAAAGAGTAATTCTCATCACGGCACGTCGGCAAATCCATGATGGGCAGCAATCGATCAAGATGGCTGCCTATTTTCTTCTATGACCGTTGAGAGCAAAGCGCATATTTGCGTCCCTATCACCAGCAGCAAACTGGATGCAGCCCAGACGGCTGCCAGAAGAGCAAGTCAAATTGGCGATCTGATAGAACTGCGCCTCGATTACCTTGAGGACTTCGATCTGAACAATCCGGATAATGGCCTGACTAAATTGCTGGAAGCTTGCTCGCGCCCCGTCATCTTGACTTTGCGCCCGCAGGAGCAAGGCGGAGCCAGACAGTTGAGTAAGGCAGTAAGAGTAAAATTCTGGAGCAAGGTCAAAGCTGGCGATTACCGCGATATTGAATTAGACCTGCTGGAAGATTTGAGCGCAGATGAGCGATTTACTTCGGCGCAAAAGTGGGAGCAGGTCATCGCTTCATATCACAATTTCGCTTGCACACCGGGCGATCTGGATCGAATCTACGAACGATTGGCCGGGACGCCGGCGCGAATAATCAAATTGGCCACGCAGGCAAACAGCATCACGGACTGTTTGCGCATCCGGGAACTGGTGCGGCGAGCGCGCGGCGAGGGCAGGCCGGTTATAGGCATCGCTATGGGAATGCGCGGCGTGATGACGCGCATACTGGGGCCCTCGTGGGGCAGCCTTCTCACCTACGGCTCGCTCGAAGCAGGCGCGGAGAGCGCGCCGGGGCAAGTATCAGCAGCCGATCTGCGCAATCTATATCGCATCGATCAGATAAGCGAGGAGACCGAGATTCTGGGCATAATAGGAAATCCCCTGGGGCACTCGCTCTCTCCGCAAATGCATAACGCCGCTTTGCGCAAGTTAGGGCTCGATGGAGTCTATATCCCTTATGAGGTGGATGATCTGCGGGAGTTCATCTTCAACTTTGTGCAGCCTTCGACCCGCAAGGTAGATTGGAAACTGCGTGGCTTCAGCGTGACCATCCCGCATAAGGTGGAGATTATAAAATATCTTGACCAACTCGACCGGCAGGCCGAGCGAGTTGGCGCAGTCAACACCGTTGTCATAAGGGATGGCCGACTATATGGTTATAACACAGATGTTGATGGAGCGATTGAGCCGCTCAAGCGGGTAATGGATTTGCCGGGGGCGCGGGCGGCGGTTCTGGGAGCAGGCGGCGCTGCCCGCGCGCTTGTTTTCGGCCTGAAACAGCAGGGGGCCCAGGTGAGGCTCTACGCTCGCGACGTGAGCAAAGCGGAGAAGCTGGCGAGCGAAGCTGAAATCGTTTTAGATAGCTTGGACAATCTATCAGGTTTTGATTATGATCTGCTCGTCAACGCCACGCCGGTTGGCATGCGCGGCCACAGTGAAGAGAGCCCGGTCAGCCCTGACCTCCTGCGAGCCGGGAAAGTTGTTTTCGATCTGGTCTACAATCCACCGGAGACGACTCTCATCAAGTATGCTAAGCGTGCTGGCTGTCGTGTTGTTGATGGAATGCAGATGCTTGTCGAGCAGGCTGCGCGGCAGTTTGAATTGTGGCTGGGCGTCAGGCCGGATGTGAATGTTATGTTGAGTGAAACAGTTCAGAAGTAAAACGAATCCGGGGGTGGTTGGAAGAGCTATGGAGTATGTGTTTAGCGTGGGCCGCAAGCAGCCGTCTAGCCGCTAAACGATATAAGGAACAGGCCCCCCGGAGGGCTGCGTTTTTACGCCGGATCATATTCACGATCAGGGAAAAAGATTTTCAGGCCATTGGCGAGATTGCAGATATATAGAGATTAAGAAAAAGAATCTCCTTAGTAGAGCCCGCGAAGCGGGCGGCGGGAAAGTAGCCTAGGGCGCAAGCCCTGGGTAGACGTGGTGTTTGCCCCTCAAGCCCTGAAAGGGCGACAGAAAATACCGAATTTGGATTGAAGGTATGAAAGGTCAAAGCTCAGAGATACGATTTGCAATCTGTATCAACAATGGCGGTTACGTTGATGATCTTAAGGTAAGAACCGTTTATCAGGTTTTGCCTGATGAATCAGCAGCCAGAAGTAATTACTTGCGGGTTATTGACGAAACAGGTGAAGATTACCTGTACCCTGCAAACCTCTTCGTGCTGATTGAAGTGCCGCATGAAGTAGAAGAAGCCTTGTTGCTTGCGACTCGTTAAACATATTCGTGCTGTCCGTGCGCTTGTTTTCGGTCTGAAAGAGCAGGGAGGGGGGAGTAAAACCCTATGCGCGCAACCCAAGCAAAGCGGAAAGGGTGGCGAGCGAATATTTCGGACCGAAACTGCGAGGACGGTCAGTTGAGGATCATAACAGATGACAAGGAATAAGCCGCTTGTTTCTGAGTCGAGAAACTATCTGGTGACTACCGTCGCCCAGGCCAAAGAGATCACACTCTCCTGGCTGAAAGAGCTTGACCTTTGCAATGCGATACGGCTTGGGCTACCTGAAGTGGATGATCGCTATCATATATGGCGTGTGCCGCTACGGAATAAGCAGTCAGGGGCAAGAGTAGGGGAATTAGTAATCGATGCTTACACCACTGAAATATTGCCTGAAAAGACGACCAGGCCCGAAATCTTAGAGGCGCGTCTTCTAAAAAAGGATGAACAACGCGCTGCGGCGAGGCGGCGGCCGACGGTTGCTTATCCGATTCCTAACCTCCGCAACACAGTCGGCCTGGGTGATTGCGTCGAGCTTATTGATGATATGCCTGCTGCGTCAGTTGATCTTGTTTTTACTTCCCCACCTTATTTCAATGCTCGCCCTGAATATAGCGAATATGAGGAGTACGAGCAATATCTGCTTAAGATGCGACAGGTCATCAGCCGCATTTATAGAGTCTTGAATGAGGGCCGCTTCTTCGTAATAAACGTGGCCCCGGTTCTGCTGCGCCGCACAAGCCGAAGCGAGTCATCAAAGCGAATTGCTGTGCCTTTCGATCTGCATCGGATCTTTATTGAAGAGGGCTATGATTTTATTGACGACATAATCTGGGTGAAGCCGGAAGGCGCAGGATGGGCAACCGGGCGAGGCCGCCGCTTTGCTGCTGACCGCAATCCTCTCCAATATAAGGCCGTTCCAGTAACAGAGTATGTGCTTGTTTATCGAAAGCGGACCGATCTGTTGATTGATTGGCATATTCGTAATCACCCTGATAAAAAAGCAGTAGCTGATTCAAAAATTGGAGATGACTATGAGCGCACGAATGTATGGCATATTCAGCCTAATACTAACTCCAAACATCCAGCGGCTTTTCCGTTGGAGCTTGCTGAAAAAGTGATCAGCTACTATTCGTTCAAAAATGATGTGGTGCTGGATCCTTTTGCCGGGTCTGGCACAGTTGGCGCTGCCGCAGCAAAGTTGAGTCGTCGTTTTGTGCTTTTCGAGATCAACCCGGATTATGTGGAAATAATACGGCAAGACGTAGGCACATGGTTAGGAGAAGCCAGCCAGCAGATTCTTTGGATCAATTGCGCGCCTGCGCGTCCTGTTCAACAACCTTTGTTGCCTATGGTAGTCAACCGGTAGAGCTTGATTGGAAGGACATAACAAGGCTCACAACAGCTATTTTCTCAGCGGCGTTGCTCCTTCCGACTTAGAGCAGGAAGCGGAACTCCCCGAAGTTGAGACGGAGATGGAGGCAGTTGAAACTCAAGATGGAGATAGCTGAGAATAGGAAAAGGTAGTACTATAGACCTTAAGAGAAAGATTGCCGCAGGCTCGGGCGGTTTTGAGGGCCAAATACTTCGGGCGTCGGGCGCCCTCAAAACAAGTTTATTTTTAGAATTGTTTTGAGGGCGCTTGGCGCCCGAACTGAAGAAGGATTTTTCCCGAAGACCTATATCTTAGATCTAAGGAGTTTTTCAGACGGTCGGCGACAACACCCGGAAACAATGAGAACAGCGCAGTTGGAAGAAGGAGCGCCTGCCTACTGCCTACTGTTTTCTGAGGAGTTTTTCATGTCGCCTTGAGCGACGCCCTGAAATGATGAAAAGCCTGGGGGCGCAGGCATCCTTGCCTGCTCATGCGCTGTATCGCAAACAAG
>Ga0073934_10006330_pt1 | contig 17344 bp, 15 predicted proteins | sample LarsenN4metaG_FD_76834 | JGI IMG/M metagenome (GOLD analysis project Ga0073934, IMG submission 76834) | Hot spring sediment bacterial and archeal communities from British Columbia, Canada, to study Microbial Dark Matter (Phase II) - Larsen... ... | reverse complement strand
TACTGCGAGGGAGACGGGTTGCGGGTCGGGCCGATGCGCCGGCGATTCCTGGGCGGCCTCATTGATGCCGCTGTCCTACTCGTCGCGGCGGGAGTGTTCGCACTGATCTTCTGGCGGGCGGGCGGCCGCATGTCGCCCCACCCGCTGAACCTGATGGTGGTGGGATTCGTAGGCGTGTTTTTGGTTTTCTCGTATTTTGGGGCCTTCACCGCCCTCACCTCGACCACGCCGGGGCTGCTCTGGATGGGCGTCGAGGTGCGCAATTTCGCCGGCGACGCGCCGACAGTTCGCCAATCGTTCTGGCGAGCGTTTGGATACCTCGTCTCCGCCAGCGCCTTACTGCTGGGTTTCGTCTGGGCCCTGTTCGACAGCGAGGGCTTGACCTGGCACGACCGCATGTCGGATACGTTCTTGACGATGACGGATAGTGACGTCGAAGGTCGAAAGTTGACCGTCGAAAGTTGAGAGTTCCGCCTCAAGGTCTCTTGGGCATTGGGTGCTTGTTCTTGATTCCAGATTCCGGATTCCTGATTTCTGAATCCTGACTCCTTTTTCCCATGGGCAAAGGGCGCTTTCTCAATCAAAAACTCGGCAAGCGGATGAGCCGCAAGGTTCACCTGCTCAAATCCCAGCTCGCCATCCGGCACCCCGGCACCCAGGCCGCCTCCATCCGCTTCTTGAAGAAAGGTGCCTCCCGCGAGGAAAAACCTGCAAGGTGAGTGCCCGCGCGAAGGCTTTCGTTGACATCCCAACCTGGCTATTGTAGTTTTCAAGAGAGGGACCTAATATTACTCCCCTGTACGCATATGACTGCTGAGGGCAGCGTTGTGGAAGTGGTTCTGGAGAGCGACCTCAGGAACGTAGAGGTGGCGGAAGAAATCACCCGGCGGGTTTCGGGAACCGCGGGATTTACCGAGGACGACCAGCACAAGATCGACATGGCCGTGCATGAGACGCTGATCAATGCGATCTGGCACGGGAACAAGAATGATCCGAGCAAGCACGTTTGGCTGCGGTATGAGATTTTCAGAGACCGGCTGGAAATCCGTGTCCGTGATCAGGGAAATGGATATGATCCGGCGAGTGTTCCCGACCCGCTTAAGGACGAAAACGTTCTCAACGTCTCGGGGCGAGGCATTTTCTTGATCCGCACGTTCATGGATGAATATCGGGTTGAGAACCAGGCGGGGCAGGGAACGGAAGTTATACTCGTGAAGCGTCTGAACTCAAACAATTCTGGAGACCAGTCAAGGAGGGAAGTACCGTGAGCATGAAAGCGACGTTGCGCCAGGTGAATTCCGTCACTGTGGTGGATGTGAGCGGGCGAATCACCTTGGGTGAGGGGTGCACGCAGTTGCGAGAATTGGTCCGCGAACAATTGGGGAAGGGGAACAAGAACTTGCTGCTGAACCTTGCCGACGTGACCTATATTGACAGCTCCGGGATCGGCGAGCTGGTCAGCGGTTACACGACCGTCTCCAATCAGGGCGGCAAGCTGAAGCTGCTCAATCTGACCAAGAAGGTTCACGACCTCTTGCAGATTACGAAGCTCTACACGGTCTTCGATATTCACGACGACGAAGCCAAGGCCATAGGGAGCTTCGAAAAGACGGAGTCCTAATGACTGGGGCGGACGGGGCCGCCGTCCTGTTCCCGGATGCCAGCCGATGATGGCGGCCCGGGCGAGGCGACGGGGCGCTGAGCGGTCCTCCGCCAATGGGAAGAGCGGATGGGGGGGCAAACCCCAATGGGCACGCTCAAGCAGAGACTAGCTGGTCGGGCCGTCCGGCATAAACAGCCGCCCGGACGAGTGGGGACGCAACGCGGCGGTGCCGCCAAAGCGACCCTCATTTGATACGAAGGGGCAATGGCGAAGAACATTTACTACTTCCGGCCATCGGTTCTCAGCAAGCTTTTGCGGCATTTGCCCGCCCCATACCGGCTGATTGCCCTGGAACGCGAGCCGACGGAACCACCTTCCTGGGGCTTGCCGGCGGTGCTCATCGCCGACGCGCGGGAAGACGACCTGCGAAGCATCGTGAAACGCGCGCCTCCCGTTGATTCCTGGCGGCTGATCTATTTCCTCGACCGTCCGTTGCCCTCCCGGCCCCGCGTGGACGGGCACCTGTTTGCCGTGTTGCCTCGGCAGGTGCCCAAGGCCACATTGGAAAAGGCCGTGGAGAGCGCCTTCAATACCCTGCAACTGCAAGAGGACCGGCGGCGGACGAGCCAGCAGTTGCGGCTCGTGGCCAGTGAACTGGAAACCCTCAACCGCATTGGTATCGCGCTTTCCACAGAACGCAACACGGACGCCCTGCTGGAGCTGATTCTTACCAAGAGCCGGGAAATCACCGGCTGTGACGCGGGCTCGCTTTACCTGGCCGAGGAGAAGCCGGACGGCTCCAAGCACCTGGTCTTCAAACTCACCCAGAGCGACAGCCACTCCGTCCCCTTCCGCCAATTCACACTGCCCATCGATACGCGGAGCATCGCCGGCTATGCGGCGGCGACCGGCAAGATCCTTAACATGAAGGACGCCTATCGCATCCGCAATCTGCCCTTTCGCCACAACCGGGAGTTCGACCAGAAGTTCGGCTACCGCACCAAATCGATGCTCGTCGTGCCAATGAAGAATCAGAAGGATGAAGTCATCGGCGTCCTCCAACTCATCAACGCTAAACGCGACCCCGCCGTCAAGCTGACGTCCTCGCAGATCGTGCATCGGGAAGTGGTTCCCTTCTCGGAGCGGAGCCAGGAACTGGCCTCCTCACTCGCCAGCCAGGCGGCTGTGGCCCTCGAGAACAACCTGCTTTATCGCGAAATCGAGAACTTGTTCGAAGGCTTCGTGAGAGCCTCGGTGCTGGCGATTGAATCGCGCGATCCCACAACCTTCGGGCATTCGGAGCGGGTGGCGAGGCTCACGGTCGGGCTGGCCGAAGCGGTCGATCGCATGGATTCCGGGCCTTACAGGGACATCCGCTTCACCCGGCAGGACATCCGTGAAATCCGGTACGCCTCGATTCTTCATGACTTTGGCAAGGTCGGCGTGCGCGAAGAAGTCCTGGTGAAGGCCAAGAAACTCTACCCGTCGCAACTGGAGCTGGTCCGCAAGCGCTTTCAGTACATTCGTAAGGTGCTGGAACTCGATGCTTACAGGAAAAAAGTGGATTACCTGCTGGCCAAGGGGAACCAGAACTACCAGGCCTCGTTCGCGGAGATCGAGGCGTTGCAGGCCGACGAGCTGCGCCAGCTCGATGAATTCCTGCAACAGATCCTGCAAGCGAACGAGCCTACAGTTCTCCCCGAGAAGACTTCCGCGCGGCTGGCGGAAATCGCCGGGTGGACGTTTCAGGGCCCGTCCGGCCCCACCGAGCCGCTCCTCGCCCCCGAAGAATTGCGCTTGCTGACGATTCCCAAGGGCAGCCTCGATGCGGAAGAGCGCGTGCAGATCGAGTCGCACGTCATCCACAGCTTCCGATTCCTGAGTCAGATTCCCTGGACGAAGGAATTGAGGAACGTGCCCATCATCGCCAAGGCCCACCACGAAAAGCTCGACGGCAGTGGGTATCCTTACCACATGAAGAGTGAGGAAATTCCCTTCCAGGCGAAGATGATGACCATCTCGGATATCTTCGACGCCCTGACCGCCCGCGACCGCCCCTACAAGCGGGCTGTGCCCGTCGAGCGGGCGCTCGACATCATTGGGCAGGAAGTGAAGTCCCAACTCCTTGACCCGGTGCTCTTCCAACTCTTCATCGAGGCCAAGATTTACCAGATCACCGCCAAAGAGTAACCGATTCGGCCGCACTCCCTTCTATTTTCCGCTTCGCGTGATCGGGCCGTACCAGGAAAGCCGCCTGCCTTGGACGCGAACCGTCTGCCCCGGATGGGCCGCATGCGAGGCCTGCAAACCATTCTGTGGCGTCATGCATCCAATAAATGAAACGGAGAAAGGGTTACAACAAAGTGAAAGATATGGGGTCCATGACGATTAAAGCCACAGTGAAAACTGCACTGAGGAGGTCCATTTCTGCATGCGTAGCAAACTGCCGGGAAATACTCACGGCAGCGCGCCGCACGCATGCTTCGACTCCTCCCTCCCAACTTAACTGGCGCGACCCGGTGCGGTCTGCCTTTCAAGGACTGGTTTGGCTCGCCGCGAAGGGACTCGTGCTCATGGTGAGCGTGGGCCGCGCGACCTTTGAACTTCTCACCGAAGCCTCGGCCGATGTGGGCGAAATCATTGTTCGCCGCCGGGGCGGAGCAGCCTAATCTCCCTCTTGCGCCTCCACACGCTATACTTTTCCGACGCCGCGCAAGGTCGCCCGCCTCGTGGCATGGCGCGATGACGCATTTCCGCTTGCGCAAGGGACGGGGTTTCTGCGATTTTAGTCGCGCCGGCCGTGGGGAGGGAGAAAGCACCGAGCAGGTGGAGCGGGTCCTGAAGGTGGGCGAAGAGAATATCCAATACTGGCTGGCGTTGACGCGCATCGAAGGGCTGGGGGTGCGCGGGGCGCATCGGGTGATTGAGCGCTTCGGATCGCCCGCGGCGGCGTTTGCAGCCTCGCTGACGGAGCTGGAAAGTTGCGGCATCCCCGCACCCGTGGCGCAGGCAATCTTTGCTCAGGCAGGCCTTGCCGATGCCGAAAAGGAAATCGCCGCGGCCCAGAAGGCCGGGTGCCGGTTGCTGCCCTACGACAGCCGTGACTATCCGAGGCTCCTGCGGGAGATCCTCGACCCGCCCCTGGTGCTCTATGTTCGCGGCGATGTTCAGGTCCTGTCGCAACACGCACTCGCCATGGTGGGCACGCGCAAGCCCACCGCTTACGGCTGCCAAGTGGCCCATCGCCTGGCGCGCGATCTGGCCGAACGGCAACTGGTGATCGTGAGCGGGCTCGCCCGCGGCATCGACTCCTGCGCGCACCGCGGCGCACTGGAGGCTCGGGGAGGCAAGACCATTGCCGTGCAGGGGCGCGGCATGGACGCGATCTACCCTTCGGAGAACCGCAAATTGGCTGAGAAGATCATCGAGAACGGGGCCATCATCTCCGAATTCCCCCTGGGCACAGGGCCCACCCCCGAGAATTTCCCTATCCGCAACCGCATCATCAGCGGCCTGACGCTCGGGGTCGTGGTGGTGGAGGGGGCGGAGTACAGCGGCTCGCTCATCACCGCCCGGCTGGCACTCGATCAGAATCGTGAAGTCTTCGCCGTGCCCGGCAACATCACCTCGGCCCAGAGCTTCGGACCTAATCATCTCATCAAGCAGGGCGCCAAGCTGGTCGATCAATGGGTGGACGTGGTGGAGGAATTGCCGCTCGAGGTGCGCCGGCAACTGATGCCTGTGGAGCAGGCCGCCGCGGAAGGGTTGGCGAGTGGAAGTCCATCACTCTTCGAGCAATCGCTGACGGAAGACCAGAAGGCGGTTTTCGACGTGTTGCGCGTGGACGAGACCACTTTTATCGACACGATATACGGCGCCGCAGGGATTCCCTCCCCTCGAGTACTGCAGGCATTGCTGGAACTCGAGATGCATGGATTGATCCGCCAGTTGCCGGGAAAGAACTTTATCCGTAAACTGTGAGTTCAGGGCCGTCAGCCATCAGCCTTCAGCATTCAGCACGAACCGGAGACCGGTTTTGCGAGAGCTGAGGGCTGAGAGCTGACTGTGGACGGCTTCTATGAAATCGCTTGTGATCGTCGAATCTCCCGCCAAGGCGAAGACCATTAATCGCTACTTGGGGCCGGACTACACCGTCAAAGCCTCGATGGGCCACGTCATGGACTTGCCCAAGAAAGAGCTGGGCGTCGATCTGAAGAAGGGTTTTGAACCTACCTACCTCGTTATCCCGGGAAAGAAGCACGTCATCCAAGAACTGAAAGCGGCGGCAGCCAAGGCCGAGGCCGTTTTCCTGGCGGCCGACCCCGACCGCGAGGGCGAGGCTATCTGCGCGCACTTGCAGCAACTGCTCAACGGCAAGAAACGGCGATTCCATCGCGTCCTCTTCAATGAAATCACAAAGGATGCGATCCGCGAGGCCTTCGAGCGGCCCAGGAAGATTGACTCTCGGCTCGTGGACGCGCAGCAGGCGCGGCGCATCCTGGATCGGCTGGTAGGCTACCAGATCAGTCCCTTGCTGTGGGAGAAGGTCAAACAAGGGATCTCCGCCGGACGGGTCCAGACCGTGGCCTTGCGGTTGATCGTCGAGCGCGAACGCGAAATCCAGGCCTTCCAGAAGAAGGAATACTGGACCATCAAAGCCCACTTGGAGGGGAAGCATCCCCCGGCTTTTGATGCGCGGCTGATCAAATACCAAGGCACAGATCTCGAGATTCCGGATCAGGCGAGCGCCGACCGTCACGCGGCGGCAATCAAGGCTTCGCCCTTCCTCGTGCAGGCAGTCACCACGAAGGAGAAACGCAAATACCCCGTCCCGCCGTTTATCACGAGCAAGCTCCAGCAGGAGGCGGTGCGCAAGCTGCACTTCACTACCAAGAAGACCATGCTCCTCGCCCAGCGGCTGTATGAGGGCGTGGAACTGGGCGAGGAAGGGTCGGTGGGGCTGATCACCTATATGCGGACCGACTCGACGCGCGTGGCCGAAAGCGCGCTGGCGGCGGTGCGAGCCTTTATCCAGAAGAATTTCGGCGACCCTTACCTGCCCCAGGAGGCCATCCGCTACAGGAGCCAGAAAGACGCGCAGGATGCGCACGAGGCCATCCGTCCAACGGACGTGCGGCGAACTCCCGAGTCGGTTCGCGCCTTCCTCAGCCCCGAGGAGTTCAAGCTTTACAAGCTGATTTGGCAGCGATTTGTCGCCTCGCAGATGACCCCGGCCGTGTTTGATCAGACCACGATCGATATCAACGCCGGTGACTATCTTTTTCGCGCTACCGGCTCCGTCGAGAAGTTTAACGGCTTCCGCGCCGTTTACGAGGAAGGCAAGGACGACAGGGTGGAGATGGAAGAAGAGGAAGAGCTCAAGCATCGTCTGCCCGCCGTCGCCCCCGGCGAAAGGCTGAAGGTGAAGAAACTGCATCCCGAGCAGCACTTCACCGAGCCGCCTCCCCGCTTCAACGAAGCCACGCTGGTCAAGACGCTGGAAGAGAAGGGCATCGGCCGGCCTTCAACCTACGCGCAGATTCTCTCCGTCATCCAGAACCGCGCGTACGTCAACAAACACCAGGGGCGCTTCTTTCCCACCGAGCTCGGCGTGGTCGTAAGCGATCTGCTAGTGAAGAACTTCAGCGACATCTTCGACGTGGCGTACACGGCGCGTATGGAGGAAGAACTCGACGAGGTGGAAGAGGGCAAACTCACCTGGACTGAGGCGCTCAACGAGTTCTATGTCAAGTTCAAACGCGATCTGCGGCTCGCCGAGCGCGAGATGGAAGACATCAAGGGCGAAGGCATTCCCAGCGAGGAGAAATGCGAGAAGTGCGGGAAGCCAATGGTCGTGCGCCTGGGGCGTAGCGGAGCGTTTCTGGCCTGTACGGGATATCCGGATTGCGACGGCACTCGCGACCTGACTCCCGAACTCGCCGCGAAGTACGGCGCGGGCGGCCCGCCGGCGCCGGAAGTCGCCGAGCAGAACTGCGAGAAATGCGGCAAGCCCATGGCCGTCAAGTGCGGGCGGTTCGGCTTCTTCCTCGCCTGCACGGGCTACCCCGAATGCCGGAATACCAAAAAGATCGTGATGAAGGAAGGCATGGCGCAGGCGGTCGAGGATAAGCCGCTCGATGAGAAATGCCCCGAATGCGGCAACCCTCTGGTGATCAAACACGGTCGCTACGGGGAATTCACCGCCTGCAGCAATTACCCGACATGTAAATACGTGAGGCGCGAAACGACGGGAATTCCCTGCCCCGAAAAGGGCTGTACGGGCGAACTCGTCGTCCGGCGGACGCGCCGGCGCAAGGTCTTCTACGGATGCAGCCGCTACCCTCACTGCAAGTTCACCGCCTGGGATAAGCCCTTCAACGAGCCATGCCCGCAGTGCGGCTATCCCATTCAGCTCGAGAAGCTCACCAAGCAATCCGGCCCCCTCCGCTACTGCGCCAACGAGGCCTGCAAATACGAGCGCGCCATGGCTTGAGAGCACTCCATAGTCAGGCCTTCAGAGTCGAAAATTGGGCCAAGGAGAGATTCGCGGAGATCTTCCGGTCAGCCTTGGCGGTCCACCCGGCGAGGGGCGGCGTGGCGTTCTTATTGCTATAATCAGGGCAGTTGGGCGTTGGATGAAAAGAGTCATTATCGCCGGCGGGGGATTGGCAGGTTGTGAAGCGGCATGGCAACTGGCCGAGCGCGGTGTCCCGGTCACCCTCTACGAAATGCGGCCCCTGCGTTCGACGCCGGCGCACAAGACCGACCAACTCGCCGAACTGGTCTGCAGTAATTCCCTGAAGTCAAACTCGCCGGGTTCTGCTTCCTGGTTGCTGAAGGAAGAACTCCGTCGCGCAGGCTCGCTGCTGCTTCGCGTGGCCGATTCCTGTGCCGTACCCGGCGGCGCCGCGCTGGCCGTGGACCGGGAGATGTTCGCCGGATCGGTGACGGCGGCGGTGGCCACCCATCCCTTGATCGATTTGCGGCGGGACGAACTCCGAAACATCCCCGAAGGAGACCTGGTCCTCATTGCCACGGGTCCCCTGACGTCGGACTCGCTGGCAGCGGCGCTCCAAAGGCGCACGGGCTCAGAGCACCTCGCCTTCTATGATTCCATCGGCCCGATTGTCGATGGCGAGACACTCCGCATGGAGGCCATCTTCCGCGCTTCCCGCTATGGTAAGGGGGGCGAAGACTACCTCAACTGCCCGATGAGTGAAGAGGAGTACCGAGCCTTCTATGAGGCCTTGAGAAACGCTGAGACGGTGCCGGCCCACGCCTTCGAAGAGGCGAACTATTTTGAGGCCTGCTTACCTATCGAAGAGTTGGCACGCCGGGGTTACGACACGCTGCGTTTCGGCCCCATGCGCCCGGTGGGTCTGGTGGATCCGCGCACGGGCCGACGGCCTTTCGCCGTCGTACAGCTTCGCCCGGAGAACCTTCGCTACTCCAGCTATAACCTTGTGGGATTTCAGAACCACCTGAAGTTTTCCGAGCAGAGACGTATTCTGCGGATGATTCCCGGACTCGAGAAGGCCGAGTTTCTGCGCTTCGGACAGATCCACCGCAACACTTACATCAACGCTCCCGCCCTGCTCTCAGCCGACCTCAGCCTGCGAGCCGCGCCGGGAGTCTTCATCGCCGGGCAGCTTTCGGGCGTGGAAGGCTACGTCGAATGTATCGCCACCGGCCTGTTGGCGGGCCTCGTGATAGCCCATCGCGCCGCCGGCCAGGCGTTTCCAACTCCTCCGCGCACGACCGCTCTCGGGTCGCTCGTGCACTACATCACGCACGCTGATCCGCATAATTACCAGCCGACGAACATCGCATTCGACCTTTTGCCCCCTATCGAAGATTTGCCACGAGCGCTGTCACGTGACCGACAGGCGCGCCGCAAGCGTCAGTGCGACCGCGCGCTCGCGGATATCGAGTCTTGGCTGAAACAAATACGAGAACCCCAGGTCGCCGGTCCGCCGGCAATGGCCACTGAGGACGGCGCACGGACTACGGACGCCCTGCATGGATGAACTGATCGCCCGCTACATCCAGTACCTCCAGTACGAGCGTCACGCTTCGCCGCACACGATCCGCAATTACCATAGCGATCTGACGCAGTTTCGGGACTTCCTGAAGCAGGCGTCCAGCACCCGGCCGGAGCCCGCCGCGCAGATCGAGATCACTGCGATCGATGCTTTGCGCGTGCGGGCCTACCTGGCCTTCCTGTTTGAGAACGAAAGGAAAAAGACGTCGATCGCGCGGAAGCTCGCGGCGGTGCGCGCCTTTTTCAAGTTTCTCAGCCGGGAGCGCCTCCTGGCGGAGAACCCCGCAACCTCCGTTGCCACGCCCAAGCTGGCGCGCACCCTGCCGCGCATCATGACGGAGGAGGAAATCAACGAGTTTCTCGACCGTCTCGCGCAGGGTGCCGAGAGCGGGGACCCTGTTATCCTCCGCGACCGGGCGATCCTGGAACTTCTGTACGCTTCGGGGCTGCGCGTGAGCGAGCTCGTGGGCCTCGATCTGCGCCACGTGAACTTCGGCGACGGGGTGGTGTTGGTGTGCGGCAAGGGCAATAAGGAGAGGATCGTACCATTCGGCACCAAGGCCCGGGATGCGCTGAGTGCCTATCTGCCCGTGCGCGAGCGGACCCTGCTCGCCAACAAGAAGAGCACGGCCGCCCTCTTTCTAAATCTCCGGGGGGGCCGGTTGACCGCACGGTCGGTGGATCGCCTGCTGAAGAAATATGTTCGCCAGTTGGTTCCTCACGTGAAGGCCAGCCCTCACTCGCTCCGCCACGCGTTTGCTTCTCACTTGTTGGCGGAGGGGGCGGATCTGCGCGCCATCCAGGAAATGCTCGGCCACAAAAGCCTGGCCACCACGCAGAAGTACACCCAGGTTTCGATCAAGCAACTGATGGACGTTTACGACAAGACCCATCCCAAGGCCTGAGAAGGCACACAACCGCAGCAGGGCCGAACGAAACGAGGTGACAGCGCCGGTAACGACGCATCCGACGAGCAGCAAGGCCTGAGTTCCACGGGCCGCGTTGACAGGACTGTACCTTCATATAGAATGGTTAGTTAAGCTCGGTCGCCATACTCATGGGAATTCCAAAGGTTTCCGTCGTTCAGTATCTGAACAGTGTTCCGTTGGTTTGGGGGATGCTCAAGGGCGAGCAGCAGGGGCGCTACGAGCTGCAATTCACCACCCCAGCGGGGTGCGCCGATGCCGTACGACAAGGGAAAGCTGACATCGGCATCATTCCGTCGATCGAGTACCAGCGGCTGGAGCGCGGCCAGATCCTGAGCGGCATCTCGATTGCCTCGAAAGGAGAGGTCAAGAGTGTTCTCCTGCTGAGCAAGGTCCCGATTGAAAAGATCAAGACGGTCGCCATCGACAACTCCTCGCGCACCTCGGCCGCGCTATTGCGGATCATGATGCGAAAGTTTTATTCGCGCTTCATCAGCGTGACCCCGTCCGCGCCGAAGCCCGTGGAGATGCTCAAGCGCGCCGACGCCGCGCTGATCATCGGCGATCCCGCCCTGACGTTCAACGGGCAGGCAGCGCACGTTTACGACCTGGGAGCGGAATGGAAAAAAGTGACGGGGCTGCCCTTCGTCTATGCTCTTTGGGTCGGCCGCGAGGACGCCAAGGTCGCCTGCTGGCGCAAGGACTTTGAAGATTCACGCGAATTTGGTTTGGCCCATGTGGAGGATATCGCGGCCGAGTATGCTCCTAAACTCAACCTGCCGGCGAACGCGGTGAGGTTGTACTTGACCCGAAACGTGGACTATTCCTTGGATGAAGAGAACCGCAAGGGCTTGCGCCACTTTTACAAGCTGGCGCGCGAGACGGGGATTACTCCGGTGGAGAAGGATTTGTACTTCGTGTGATGGCACGACGCGCCATGCCAAACCATGAGATAACCGGGATTGGCAGCGGCGCGCTTGCGCCTGCGCCGCATGCTCGCCAAGAGTTGGTGAGCAGAAGGAGGCCCCTCCGTCGTCAGTTAGAGATTGGCTACACGGCGCACCGCAAGACGCCGCCCCTCGAAAGATAACCATGGGAATCAACCAGGCCCAGGCACTCGATATGTTGCGGTCCGACGACCTGCTTGGCATTGGCATGGATGCCGACGCGGTTCGTCGACGCCTGCATCCGGAGCGAGTCGTCACCTACGTTGTCGACCGCAACATCAATTACACCAACTTCTGCACCGAGTACTGTACGTTTTGCGCATTCTACCGACCCCTGGGTTCCCCTGAAGGTTACATCCAGCCTCTCGAGTCTATCTTCCGCAAGATTGATGAGACGATCGCGCTCGGCGGCACCGGCATCCTCATGCAGGGCGGGCTGCACCCGGATCTCAAGATTGACTACTACGAGAACCTGCTTTCGAGCATCAAGCGGAGGTATCCGCGCCTCCACTTGCACTGCTTTTCGGCCCCCGAGATTCTGAACATCGCGGAAGTGTCCGGCCTCACGCTCCCCGACACCATCCGGCGGCTCATGGATTCCGGTCTCGATTCGATTCCGGGCGGCGGGGCGGAGATTCTCGATGACGAGGTCCGCCACCGCATCGCCCGCTTGAAGTGTGTCACCGAGGAATGGCTTGCCGTCCATCGCACCGCGCACCAACTCGGCTTGCGCACCACCGCCACCATGATGTTTGGCTGTGGCGAAACCTACCAGCACCGCGTTAATCACCTGGAGCACATCCGCCGGCTGCAGGAAGAAACGGGGGGCTTCACCGCCTTCATCCCGTGGATTTTCCAACGCGAGCACACCTCGCTCGGCAACTTCATCAAGGAGGAAGCCACCGCAGTCGATTACCTGAAGACACTGGCCGTTTCGCGGCTCTACCTCGACAACATCGAGAACATCCAGGCGTCATGGCTGACGCCCGGGCTGAAAATCTGCCAAATCGCGCTGCGTTTCGGCGGCAACGACGTGGGCAGCATCCTGATCGAGGAGAACGTCGTGCGCGCCGCGGGCTGCACCAACACGACCAACGAGCCGGAGCTTCGCCGGCTGATCTCGGACGCGGGCTTCCGGCCGGTGAAGCGCGACACCCTCTACCGCACCTACTTCCTCGACTGAATTCCCTGATAGCTCGTCGAGCTGAAAAATGCGTCGCGGGGATGTTCGCCGATTGACAGCGGTCGTTATGGCCACTGTTTTGCCGCCCCGGGGAGCAAGCGCCAAGCGGGAATCAAGCGCCGCAAGCCCTCGGCCAATTTTGTGCAGCGGATGGTGCTAAACCTCCTGCGCACGGCCGGCGCCTTCGAGCAGGCGATGGCGCGGGTGTGGCAGGCGGCGGCCTCACGCCCACGCACTCCCATGCGCTGGGCCGCCTGCGGTTTGGCAATGACGGCGGGGAGACGACGCCGCAATGTCCGCTATCCGGTTTTCCCCCTCAGCCGGACACCTTGGGCTACAATCTTGCGGCCCGCGAGATGAACTTCTCTAGGACTACAACTTGCGTTTGCGCCGCACTGTTCTACATGGCCATCGCGGCGAACCATGCAACATGGGCCGAGCCGATGCCCGCTGATGAAGCGCTGCGCGGGCGCGCCCGCACGGGTCTTGCCCTCCTCATGGACGGCAAGCTCGAGGAGGCCATCGGCGTATTCCGCGAAATCCAGAAGGCGGATCCGCAGTCTCCGCTCGGCGACGTGCTCGAGGCGAACGCCCTGTGGTGGCGGATTTTCTATTCGACCGGAAACCTCATTGATCCCGACGTCTTCATCACCCCCGAGCGCCCGACCACGCCGCAAGAAATGCGGTTCGAAATGCTTCTGGACGCGGCCATCGCGAAGTCGGAAGCTCGGATCAAGGCCCAGCAGGCCGTGGCGAGAAGTTATCTCTATCAGGGCATGGCGTACGGATTGCGCGGGCGCCTGGCGGCGCTGCGCAACCGAGGTTTATCCACTGCCCGGGCGGGCAAGAAAATGCGCAGCGCGCTCCTCAAGGCGGTGGAGCTTGATCCCTACCTGACCGATGCGTACGCCGGAATCGGGAACTACAACTATTTTGTCGATACACTTTCGGCCATCGTCAAATTCTTGGGTTTCTTTATTGGTTTACCGGGCGGCAACCGGGTCGAGGGCTTGAAACAGCTTCAGTTTTGCGCCGAAAAGGGCGATTTGGCGCGCGCCGAGGCCAAGTTCTATCTTGCGAAAAATTACTCCCGTCCGAATGAGCGCCAGTTCGAGCGCTCACGACAGCTCTTTCAGGAATTGCAGAGCGAGTATCCGAATAATCCCCTATGGCCGATGATGGTCGCGAGCCTGGACTGCCGGATGGGCCATAGCGAGCCCTGCGAAAGGGGCTATCGCGCTGTCCTCGAGCGAACTGCGCGCCCCAGGAACGAAGTGGACGAAGCGCTCCACCACGCCGCGCGCTACGCCCTCCAGCGAAGACACCCGGGAGAGAAAATTGATTCATTGAATCAGTGAATCATTGATTCATTGAAGAGACGCCCGATCCTTCCCGAATTCGATGAGGGGATGGCTTGACAGTCCAATGAGGCAATGACTCACTGGCTCACTGATTCAGTGACTCAATGCGGTTTGGCTTTGCTGGTGCGCGTGGTAGGAGCTGCGGACGAGCGGGCCGGATTCGACGTGGCGGATGCCCAGGCATTCCCCCTGGCGCTTGAGGGCGGCGAATTCGTCCGGCGTCCAGAAGCGCGCTACCGGAAGTTGTTCTCCCGACGGACGCAGGTACTGGCCGATCGTCACGATGTCCACGCCCGCGGCGGCGAGGTCGGCGAGAAGCGCGCAAACCTCCTCGAAGGTCTCTCCGAGGCCCACCATCAGGCCGGATTTCGTGGGAATTTCAGGCGCCATCTGGCGGCAGTGGCGCAACAGGCCGAGAGAGCGCTCGTAGATTGAACCGCGCCGCGCTACGGGGTAGAGCCGCCGGACGGTCTCGATATTATGATTGAGAATGTCGGGCCGCGCCGCCAGAACGGTTTCGAGCGCGGCGTCCGACCCGCGAAAATCGGGAATCAGGACTTCCACCCGGCAAGCGGGAATGCGTTCGCGCAGCGCCCGAATGGTCAGCGCGAAGATCGTCGCGCCGCCGTCGGCGAGGTCGTCACGGTCCACCGATGTCACGACGACGTACTTCAGGCCCATGCGGGCTGCGGCCTCGGCTACACGCTCGGGCTCTTCCCAGTCGACCCGGCCCGCCGGCTTCCCTTTCGGCACCGCGCAGAACCCGCAGCGGCGCGTGCAGAGATTGCCGAGAATCATGAAGGTGGCGGTGCGGTGCTGCCAGCACTCCCCTATGTTCGGGCAGCGCGCGCTTTCGCAGACGGTGTGCAGCTCGAACCCGCGTATCAGCCGCTTCAACTCAAAATAGTTGTCGCCGCCTGGGACGCGAACCTTCAGCCACTCCGGCCGCCGCGCCGGCGCACGAGTTACTTCCAACTGGACGAGGTCGTTCATCCCTGAACGCCATTGTACCTTGGCGCGCTGCGGATGAGAAGGTATGCCACTCGCTGCGGCCGCAGCAGGTTGCTGAAAATCCCCGACGCTGTCATCCTGAGGAGCCGAAGGATCTCTGTGTTGGTGGGATTCCATAAGTGGCGGGACTCTTCGCGGAGTCTACCCTGAGCGAAATGCAAAGGGACCTTCGCGGCGCGCAAGATGATAAGCGAAGGGCTCAGAATGAGAATGACGTCGGATTTTTGGCCAGCCTATTAGGCCTCGCTCCGCTCTTCGCCGTTCACACCCAGGAACAGACTCTGCCATCGGCCCTGCGTGCATTCCGGACAATCCGGATTGAATTTGAGCGAGCCGCACGTCGGGCACAACCCGATGTTGCTTTCGAGGAACAGGTGTTCCTCGGGCCGCTCCTTCACTAGACCCAGCTTGGTTGCAACTGTTTTCCAGGTAGACATGTTTCCTCCTCGTTCGATGCTACGATGTTGCGCGATGTACCTTGGCCGCTCAATAGCGCGCCGGTACTGGTACCTGCGTACCGCGCGCAGGGCGCCTCAATTCAGGTAACTGATCCCCTTGACAACGATCTAGGTGACGAGCAATTGCTGGAGTGACAGACATCGGGGCAAAGACGAAGCTTTCAGGGGTCAGCGCCAAGCTCATCCTCCGCGGCGGGAAATGGGGACGTGAGGGAGCGTCCATCGCACCGTCGCCCAGGTCCATGCCCTCCTCTACCTTTCGGCCAAGCCCTTGAACGCGGAGGAAATCGCCGAGACGCTTTCGGTCGCGCGCTCGAACGTGAGCACCAGTCTGAGCGAGCTGCAAAGCTGGGGGATCGTCCGGCCCGTGCACCTGCTGGGCGACCGGCGCGAGCACTACGAGGCGATGAAAGACGTCTGGGAAATGGCCCGTGTGATCCTCGACGAACGCAGGCGGCCCGAGTGCGTCACGGAGGTGAAGCCCGCCGAGCATCCCGACGAAAGCACGCTGCAGCGCCTGCAAGAAATGCTCGGCTTCCTCGAAATCATGACGTCGCTCTACGACGAACTGCGCGTCCTGCCCAGTCGCGCGGCGCGCAAGCTCGGGATGCGGTGCGGCCGGCTGCGGAAACTGTTCAACGGGTGATTGGCTCCGTAAGAGGAAGGGATTTTTTTCCGGTGGGGTTTCGATTCCTACAGAATGTCCAGCCCGCGCGGACACCTCAATGGAGGAAGGGCCAGGCCTCCTGCGAGGCACAGGAAGGTGAACAAGCCATAACGGCGGGTCGAATTATGCGCAAGGTCGTGACTCTTGCGCGAGGCCGTGAGATACTCTGCGGTTTTGGCGGAGCGGCAGCCGCTTCCACAGCCGCATGCGCCGCGTTCCGGCCCACGCCATAATGAGCGATGATCCAAGCCAGAAGGTGTTGAACACCGCCCAAGCTGTTCCTCACCTGAAGCGCGTCCTCACCGTATGGGATCTCATTTTCTACGGCATTGTCGTGATTCAGCCGGGCGCGCCAATTCCGCTCTTCGGCTTGGCCGAGCGGTTGTCGCGCGGACACACGGTCACGACCATTCTCATCGCCATGGTGGCCATGATGCTGACCGCCGTCAGCTACGGGCGCATGGCGGCGCTCTATCCGGCGGCCGGTTCCGCTTACACCTACGTGGGCCGCGGCATCAATTTCCATCTGGGATTTCTGGCTGGCTGGGCGATGTTCCTCGATTACCTGCTCATCCCGCTTCTCAACACGATCTACCTTTCCCTCACCGTGCAGCGGCTTCTGCCGCAGATTCCCTATGTCGCGCTTGTGGCGTTTTTTGCGCTCACCCTCACGCTGCTCAACTTGCGCGGCATTCGTACCACGGCGCGCAGCAATCTGGTTCTGCTTGTCTTCATGTGCGCGGTGATTGGATCCTTTATCCTTACGGCCCTCGGTTATCTATTCCAAACGGAAGGCTGGGGCGGAATCTTCTCGCTGGCGCCTTTTTACAATCCCGCGACGTTCCAGCTCCGGTCGATCGCCATGGCCACGTCGTTTGCGGCCCTCACCTACATCGGCTTCGACAGCGTGACGACGCTCGCCGAGGACGTGGAAAACCCCAGACGCAACGTGTTGCTGGCGACCGTGCTGGTGTGCCTGCTTACGGGCATCTTCAGTGGCCTGCAGGTTTACCTCGGCCAGCGGGTCTGGCCGGACTGGACCACTTTTCCGAATGCCGAAACGGCCTTCCTGGATGTTTCAAAGCGCGTCGGCGGCATGCTGCTCTTTCATGGGATGGCGGCCATGCTCATCGCCGCCAATTTTGCC
>Ga0073934_10006329_pt1 | contig 17346 bp, 18 predicted proteins | sample LarsenN4metaG_FD_76834 | JGI IMG/M metagenome (GOLD analysis project Ga0073934, IMG submission 76834) | Hot spring sediment bacterial and archeal communities from British Columbia, Canada, to study Microbial Dark Matter (Phase II) - Larsen... ... | reverse complement strand
TGCCCGGGAGACCGGAGACCAGGACGACATGGCCCTCCGGGATGCCGCCGCCGAGGGCTTCGTCGAGTCCGTCCACGTACGTTGGGATCTTCTTCGTTTCCATTGTCGTCTACCTCCGAGGGGTCTGCGTCATTCGGATCCGGCAGGGAAGGCCGAAGGCCTCCAAGGTCCAGTCGTAGTGCGCGTCGAGCCGGATCCGAAGCATCTCCGCGAGCCCGTATGCACGGATGCAGTGGATCGGCAGGCCTTCGTCGTGCCGCAGGGTGCACACCCGCCGGTACGTGCACCTCGCGTCGATGTCCGCACGGATCGTCCCGCCGTCCTCGCGGAAGGACGTGTCCGATCCCTCGAAGAGGCCCTCCGCGTCGGCCTCCCTCGTGTAGGCCTTGCAGGCGTCCGCGGCGCTGGCGCTCCCCATGAACTTCGGCATGTTGACGATCATGAACTTGCGCAGGCCCTCCTCCTCGACTCTCCGCAGGAAGAGCTCGACGTTCCCGAGGCTCTCCGAGGTCCGCAACATCCCATAGAGGAAGAATTCGAGGAGCTTCTGCAGTCCCTCCTTCGTCGCGGACACGCTACCACGTCTCCGTCCCAGTCGTGCTGCGGACTCCCGGTCGCAGGATTTCATCGACCCGCCTTGCGACGCGATCCATTCCCATCAGGACGAGGCCGAGGTTCGCGTCTTTGTACACAAGGGCGACGAGGAGGGCTTCCTCCCCCGCACCCATGCTGATCATCTTGCCGTCTTGCGCCTCGATCACGGCGCGGGCGAAGGGCCCTTGGGCCAGCTGTAACGTAGCCATCTCCGACGTCCCGACGATGGCCGCCGTCATCGCGGCGACGAGCTTCGGATCCACGCCGTCGGGCAGGTTGTGCGCGATCACGAGTCCGTCCCGACGGACGATCGCGGCGGCCCGGATGTCCGTGATGTCCGACAGCTGCCCGATCGCTTCGTCGAGCCGATCCCACAGGTCCGTCACGCCTCCACCTCGCGGGATTCGGGCTCGGCCTCGTCGATGACCTGGGCAATCTCGCGGGCCGCGCGGTCCACGCTGAGGAGGACGAGGCCCATGTTCGCCTCGGACCTGACCATCGTGACGAGGATCGCCTCCTGCCCTGCGCCGGTCGCGAGCATCTTGCCGTTCGAGCTGTCCACGATCGACTGGAGGAAGCTCCCGTGGCCGATCTCGACGGTGGCCATCTCCGACGTGCCGACGATCGAGGCGGCCATCGCCGCGATCTTCTTCGGGTTCATCGATTTCGGGAGGGCGTGGGCGATCAGGAGGCCGTCCCTCCGGGCGATCGCGACGGAGACGATTTCCGGGACCCTACGGAGTTCCGCGAGGATCGCCCGCAGTCGGGGATGCAGATCGTCGGGCATGTCACCTCACCCCGATGATCATCTCCGCGAGCACGAGGAGGGCCTCCCGCACGCCCTCCCCCCGGGTCGCGACGGTCCGCACGATCGGCGTGCCCTCGGCCAGACCCATCTGTCTTGCGATCTCCTCGGAGGGGAGCGCCCCAGGAAGGTCGGTCTTGTTCGCCAGCACGACGTAGGGGAGCTTCGGCCCGACGAGGGCGAGCATGTGTCGGGCCCGCTCAAAGTCCTGCGGCCGGGTCGCGTCGACGACGAGGAGGACGCCATTCACCTCGCGGGCGAATATCTTGAAGATGAACTCGAAGCGTTCCTGGCCGGGCGTGCCGAAGACCTCCGCTTCGATTCCCATCACGTTCACGTTGCCGTAATCAAACGCGACGGTCGTCCCCATGCGGTCGATGCTCACCGCCTTCTCGCTCAAGGTCTGCACGACGGTCGACTTCCCCGCGTTGAACGGGCCCGTCACGAGGATCCTCGGGAAGTAGACGGTCACGCCCGCGAAGTCGCGGAACGTGTAGGGGATCCAATTCGTCTTAATCCCGCCCGCCTCGAGCTGGGACACGCGCATCGTGTTCCGGATGATCCCTCCGCGCATGGAGGACTGGAATTCCAAGATGAAGTCGGACATCGCCCGGATCGTGTTCAGCTCGCGGTCCCGGTACGTCCAGTTGATGAAGAGGAGGCAGATCACGCTCCCCGCTCGCCGGGCGGCGTCGATCAGCCTGCGCCACCCTTGAAACACGTCGTCCTTCGAGAAGCGGTCCGCGAGGAACTCCATGGAGTCGATGATGACCCGGGAGGGCCGCCGCTCGTCGATCGCCCGCTCGATCACCGCGAGGATCTCCAGGAGGTCGGAGACGTCGTCGATGTGGTATGCCTCGGAGCTCGGGACGAGGAGTTGCGACGATGTCGCGTCGACGAACGTGATTCTGTCCTGCGGGAAGGAGCCGAACCGGGTGAACTCGCGACGGGCGAGCTGCGGCGCTCGGTAGAAGTCCACGTACAGGCACGTCTCGCCGCCCTTCGCACCCTCGATCGCGAAATGCTCCGCGAAGAGCCGTTTCTCCGTCGGCTTCTCGCTGAAGAACAGGAGGGTCGACGGCCGCGGGAAGCCTCCCTGGAGGCGCTCGTCAAGGATGGGGATGCCCGTCCGGGCCCGATCCGGGAGGTGAACGGCCTGAGCGCTCATTCCAGGCCGCCCTCCCCGGGCATCTGGCGGAATGGAGACCACGACGGGTCTACGTGCATCCCGCGCATGTGGTGTATGCGCACCTCGCGCTCCATCGCGTCCGTGAAGCGCATCTCGATCACGCCGTCGACGAGGGAGCGCAGGAGGTTCATCGTCATGCCCTCGTGCACGCCATCTTGGACTGCGTACAGGATGTAGCCCATGTTCGTCTTCGCACGCGACGTGACGATCTGGAAGAACTTCGCGATCGCCTGTGTCGAGTTGTGGAGGAAGAGGGTGGAGATTGTGTAGAAGAAGATGCGGACGGGCGTGCCGAGCTCCTGCGCGGCCTTGCTCATCGCCATCCCAATCCCCTCGAGGTTCGAGAAACTGGAGACCAGGATCGTCTTCTTCCCGGGGATCGGCTCGAGTCGCTCCGCGGCGGTGGCGCTGTAGCAGTCGACGAAGACGAAGGACTTGCCCTCGTAGGCGGAGAGGTCCAGCCGCAGGGCCTTCGTCCTCGTCCGGATTTCGTCGGGACGGAGGTCGAGGGTCACGAAGACAACGCGCTCGCCCTGGCGGAGCGCCTCACGCGCCTGCGCGATCACGTACTCGAACTTCCCGACGCCCGGCGGTCCCGTCAAGAGGACGGAGTAGTTCTGGGGCAGCTTTTCCTGCACGCCTTGTGCACAGTCCTGCGGGGCTTCGCTCAGCCGCGTTTCGCGGGACGGCGGTCCCGCCGCGGCTCGATGCGGGCCCGTCCGTTATATAGGCCATGGCGTGGTTTTCCGTTTTGAGAACCGAGGTTTTCAATCTTGAGAACGGCGCGCCGGGCGGAGGGCGCGAGGCGCCGTCCATCGCCACGACAAACATATAACGCGGTCGGGTGTTCCGCGGCCGAATGCCGCGGGACGTCGCCGCCCGGCTGAGCTACGGCGAGAAGAAGGTGCTTCTCGCGCTGAGGGACCTCGGCAAGGCGTCGCCGGAGGAGATCCGCGAGAAGGCGTCCTTCCGAGAGCTCGTCGAGGTGATGAATGCGGCCTCGTGGCTCCAGGCGAAGGGCCTCGTGGCGATGCGGGAGCGGGTCGTGCGCTCCTACCGCCTTGCGCGGGCCGATGTCGCCCGCCGCTTGCTCCCGGAACGGAAGGCCCTGAAGGCCGCGGTCCGCGCGGGTGGACGGATCGAGGTGTCCCGCCTGCGCACCGCCTGCAGGTTCGACGAGAAGGAGCTCGCGATCGCGCTGGGCTGGCTCCGTCGCAAAGGCTGGGCGGAGGTCGAGAAGGGCCCGGAGGGGAGCTTCGTCGTCGTCACGGACGAAGGCCGTTCGGCGGTCGATGCGAAATCTCCCGACGAGGCGCTCCTCGCGACGCTCGCGAAAGGGGAGCGGTCCGAGGCCGAAATCGATCCGCACGTCCTGCGGGACGTGAGGTCGAGGCAGGACCTCGTCCGCGAGCGGGAGGCCGTTCGGCGGGAAATCGCCCTCACCCCCGCGGGGGAACGGATCGTGGCGGCGGGGCTCGAGCTCAAGGAGGAGGTCGCGCAGGTCACGACGGCCCTCCTGCGGTCGGGCAAGTGGCGCCAGGTCGACTTCCGCCCCTACGACACGAAGGCCTTTGCGCCGCTCCTACGGCCGGGGAAGCGGCACGTCCTGAGCGCGTACCTCGAGCGGATCCGCCGGATCTTCCTGGCTATGGGCTTCACGGAGATCGAGGGGGACTTCGTCGCGTCCGCGTTCTGGAACTTCGACGCGCTGTTCCAACCGCAGGACCATCCCGCGCGGGACGCGCAGGACAGCTTCTACCTCGAGCGGCCGGAGACCTTGCCGCTGCCCGCGGAGCAGATCGTCCGGCGGGTCCAGGACGCGCACGAGCGCGGCGGCGGCACCGGGAGCACGGGGTGGCGCTATCCGTGGGACCGCCGAGAGGCGGAGCGGGCGATCCTGAGGACCCACACGACGACGGACACGATCCGGTGGCTCGCGGACCATCCCGAGCCGCCCCAGAAGGCCTTCATCATCGGCCGCAACTTCCGGAGGGACGCGATCGACTGGAAGCACCTGCCCGAGTTCCACCAGATCGAGGGCGTCGTGATCGAGGAAGGAGCGAACCTGGCGCAGCTCATGGGTGTGATCGACGAGTTCTACCGCCGCCTCGGCTTCACCCGCGTGAAGTTCCGGCCCGGGTACTTCCCGTACACGGAGCCATCGATGGAGCCGGAGGGCCAGCTCCCCGACGGGCGATGGCTGGAGCTCGGCGGGAGCGGGGTGTTCCGACCCGAGGTGACGCAGCCCCTGGGCCTCCGGGCGCCGGTCCTCGCCTGGGGGCTCGGCCTCGAGCGGCTGATCATGGCGATCGAGGGCATCCAAGACATCCGGCAGCTGTACCTGAGCGACCTGGACTGGCTCCGGGACCATCGCATCGTGCCGTGAGCCCTCGACGTCGAACCGATTCTCAACTCAGGAACGCACGACGAAAGCCCTTTATGCGAACCCGAAGCATCGGCGTCGCATGCCCCAACGGGAAAGTTCCACGAAGGCCGAAGACCTCCCCCTCGTCGAGGGATTCCCGCTGACCTTCGACTCGAAATCCGGCCGGATGTTCGTCCAGGGCATGCCCGTGTGGTTCATGTCTCCGTTCAGCTACGTGGAAATGCAGGCGCAGCTCGAGGACGTGATGGGCAAGGCCGCGAAGGGCGTGCTGTACCGCGCGGCGGAGCAGGCGGGCCGCCGGTTCGCAGAGACCCTCGGGGCCGCGAACACCGCGGAGGGAGACGATGGCACACATCTCGCGGTGCTGCTGCGCCTCGCGGAGTTTCTTCGACACGTGGGGCACGGCTACGCGGAACTCGTGATTGTCGACATCGGGAGGATCGAGACGACCTGGACGATGCCGCAGAACTACATCTCGGAGTTGCACGCACCGACGAACGAGCCCGTGTGCCACTTCTACTCCGGTGCGATCGCGGGCGCCGTGAGCGCGGTGTTCGGGCGATCCGTCGCGTGCGACGAGGTCAAGTGCCGGGCGAAGGGCGACCCGGCCTGCGAGTTCCGCACCCGGGCCGCGTGAGTTCGCACCGATTGAAAACGGCGCGGGAATCTTTATCTGCCGAGGTCGGATGCCCGCGAGGGTCGTTCGATGCCGACCGCGGACGAGGAAATCGCGCAGGGCGAGCAGGCGCTGAGCGCCTTGGACTACGACACGGCCTACAAGCACTTCGATCGGGCGATCAAGGCGGACCCGGGCAGCGCGGTGGCCCACTTCGGAAAGGCGGAGGCCGCGCTCGGCGTCCCGAAGGTGGAGGCGGACGAGATCCTGGCCCTGTACAAGAAGGCGCTGGAGCTGGACCCGGACAATCCGCAGTACCTCGAGTCCCTCGCCGCGTTCTGCATGGACGTCGGGCGGTTCAATGAGGCGGAGGAGTTCTACAACAAGGCCGCCAAGGTCGACGCGGACAACGCGCCGTACTACTGGTCCGAGTTCGGAATCCAGTATGCCCAGAAGGCGCCCGTCATCATGGAGCAGTTCCTCGACGACAAGACTCGGGACATGATCCGTCAGAAGGCGCTCACGTACGCGCTGAAGGCCTTGGGAATGGAGAGGGAAGACGCGAAGCGCCTCCTCTAGCCACACAACCCTCAGCGGACCGCGGGAGGGCCGCCGCGACGGCCGGTCTTGCATTCGATGCATATGGAGCCGGGCTCAAGGTGCTCCGCGCAGGTCGGACGGCCACAGGCCCGACACGAGGCCGTCGTGGGCCGCGCGCAGAGGTAACAGAGGCTCGGGACGACCACGGGGGGCCATGTGCGGCGAGGCCCATCATCCTTTCCGTCCGTCAGCGTGGCTAACATGTTAGCCACGCGCGTGTCCACCGTCCCCGGCAGGATTCCGGCCCGCTGAGAATCTCACGCCGCGCGCAGCTCGCCGAACGTGGTCGCCCGCTCCGCGAAGGCGTTGTGCTTGTGGATGGACTCCTCCGCCTCGGACTTGACGCGCACCCAAGTGGAATCCGGCATCTTCGGGTAGCGCTTGAGAAGGCGGTCCAGCACCTCGCGCACGACGTCCTCGACGAACTTCGGGTTCCGGTGCGCCATCTCGACGAGGCGGCCCTCATCGGGCCGCTTTAGTAGCTCGAACGTCGGCGCAGACATCGACGCTTCGACGATATCGATCAGTTCGTCCGCCTCGACCTCGTGGCCCTGCGGCTCCTGGAGGATGAGGGTCGTGCGGTTGCGCTGGTTGTGCGTGATGACGGGGATCCCCTTGGGCCATCGCCGCAGTTCCGGGTTCTCCTTGCCCATCGAGTCGCGGACCATCTCCATCGCGCACGGGCAAGCGGTCATCCCGACGACCTCGACCCCGATGGACCGATCCACCGCGGATGCGCCCCTCCGCGCGTTCGCGCGCCCGACGAGCCGGTACGGCTCGAGGGATGTGCGTCCCCAGGGCGAGGTCCGCTCCAGGAAGTAGTCCGCCCGAGCCCAGACTTCCGACGTGGTCGCGTATTCGTGCCGCTTGAGGAGGGCCTTCGCAATCGTCTCCGTCAGGTCCTCGAGGCTCGATACGGGCTCTCGGACGGAGCGGTCCACGAGTTCGTTGATGATCTCCAGGTTCCTTGACAGATGCGACCCCTTCTGGGTCGCGGGCAGGTCGACGAAGACGTCGATCGACGTCGTCAAGGTGAGCGACTTCGTGGGCCGTCGGACTTGGACGGGCTTCACGACGCCCGTCACGCCGACCTTCGTGAGCCGGTACGAGTTGCCCGGCACCTCGTTTTGAACGTCCCGTGGGATGGAATCACTCCGCCCGGCCTAGCGTGCGGTCGGGCAAAAAGGTGTCGCCTCAGACCCGAATTGTTTTCCAGCGCCCCCTGAGGAAGCGTACCGAGATGATGCCCGCGCGGTACCAGTACTCGATCACGAGCGGGACCCACACCCCGATGATCCCGAGGCCCAGCAGGAATCCGAGGAGGTACGACAGCGGGATCCGCACCGCGTAGATTCCGCTGAGGGACGTGACGAGCGGGTAGCGCGTGTCACCGGCCCCGCGCAGGGCCCCGTCGATCGCGAAGAACACCCCGACCGCGGGGATGCTGACCGCGTGGATCCGGATGAACACGACCGCCCAGTCCACGACGACCGGATCGCCGATGAAAACCCGCGCGACCCACGGCGCGAGGATGAAGATCCCGAGCGCGATCGCGCTCATGACGCCCGCGGACCACTTCGCGGCCTCCCAGCCGCTGCGCTCAGCGTCCGCCGGTTTCGCCGCCCCGAGGTTCTGCCCGACGAGGGCCGTCGCCGCGATTGCGAAGCCGAAGCCGGGCATGAAGGCGAAGCTCTGGATCCGGAGCCCGATCTGGTGGGCTGCGAGGACCTCGGTCCCGTAGACGACGACGAAGCCGACCCAGATCAGGAACGCGAGCTGCAGCATGATCTGCTCCAGGGCCGCGGGCCAGCCGATGCGGAAGATCCGCCGCACGGTGACCATCTCGACCCACCGCCCATGGAGCTTCAGGCGCAGCTGATGCCGTCCTCGGAGGAAGATCGCCACGAGCACGAGCGCACCGACGACGTACGAGATCGACGTCCCGATCGCCGCTCCAGGCACCCCGAGGCGGGGCACGAACGCGTTGCCGTAGATCAGGTTCACATTGATCCCGAAGTTCACCACGTTCACGAGCGCGCCGATCCACAGCGGCGTCATCGTGTCCCCCGCACCCCGGAGGGCCGCGCTTCCGAGGAACGCGATGAACTGGAAGAACACCGAGAGGGAGATGATCTGGATGTACGCCGCGCCGAGAGCAATGACGTCGGGCGCCGCCCCAAACGCCTGGAGGATCGGCCGTGCGAAGAAGAGCCCGACGACGATGAGGGGGATCGAGACCAGGACGCCCAGCACGAGGCTCTGCTTGAGGACGTGATCCGCGAGGACATCGTCCTTCGCGCCGACCGCGCGGGCCACGAGGGCGATCGTCCCCGCGCTCACGCTGATCATGATCGAGAAGAACAGGAAGAGGAACTGCGCGCCCAGGCCGACCGCCGCGACCGCCGCGGGCGCCTCCGCGCCGAGGGAGCCGACGAGGATCAGGTCGACCGTCGTCGTGAGGGTCTGCAGGAGGTTCGACACCATCACGGGCCAGGCGAGGGCGAAAACGGGGGACCTCGTCCCCATCGGAGCCCCCGTGGCCATGCTCGCCCCGACCCTGCGGGTCTATTTGGCCCTTGCTCTCGCACCATTGACACCTCGAGAGGGAGGACACGAGGTAATCCGCGCGGGGCAGGACCCGGGCCGTGTGGGTGGGTTCCTACGGAACGCTTTTCCTGTGGAGAGGTATCATGAGGGCGTGACGCCACCTTCCGGCCGCGGCTCGCTCGCCGCTGCGCCTGCTTATCGCGCGGCCTCGCCGTCCGAGGGCCGAGCCGCCCGGTCCTCCGCGCTCCAGATCGCCCTCGTCCTGTTCGTCGCCCTCGCCGTCGTCGTGGCCGCGGCCGTATATGCGGTCATAAGTGGGGTCTTCGTCCGGCCGCCGCCTCCCGACCGGCCCGTGATCGTGTCCTCCTCGGTCGAACTCTGGCCGTACCAGGCGACCTTCCGGATCGTGTCGGCCTCCAGGGACGTAGAACCACGGAACTACCGGGTCAACCTCGCCGTGAACGGGGTCTCCGGGGCCGCGATCCCGCTTCCCGTGAACGTCAGCGGCACGGTGACGGCCGGTGGCGACTCGTATTCCATCGCCTGGTCCGATCCCGACCGCAATTTCCTCGTCTCCCAGGCCGACCAGTTCGCGGTCTCTCCTTCTCCTTATGGGAACTTCCGCTCGGACCGCACGTTCGTGTTCCATCTCCTCTGGAGCGACGGGACGACGATTCAGTCAGCCTCGTGGCAGACGCCTCCCGAGTCGAGCAAACCCGTGATCACATTCGGAGCGGTCACGTTGACCGGGACGACGGCAACCTTCAGCGTCGCGGACGTCTCGCAGGCGGTGAGTCCCTCGAGCTATCGCTTCAACCTGCAGGCGAACACGACCTTCGGCACGGCGAGGGCGTTGGGGACGTCCGGGACGGGGGTCGCCGTCACGGTCGGTGGGGTGACCCACACCGTGACGTACACGGATATCGGGGGCGACGCCACGGTCAACGCCGGGGACCAGTTCAGCGTGGCGGGTCTCCTCCCGGCCACGTACTACAAGTTCATGCTCCTCTGGTCCGACGGCAGCCAGATCCAGGAGCGGTCCTGGTCCACTCCCTGAAGCGGCCGAGGGCCTAGCGGGATTCGCCGCCCGATGTGGGTGAGGTCGCCTCCCCGACGACCTGTACGAGGACCTCCCGCCGCCTCGGCTTGTTGTCGAGCTCGAGGAAGATGACCTGCTGCCACGTGCCCAGCGCGGGCTCGCCGTTGACCACGGGGACCGTCAGGCTCGGCCCGAGGAACGTCGCCCGCACGTGGCTGTGCCCATTCCCGTCGTGCCATCGCGCCTCGTGGCCATACCGGTGCCTCTGGGGGAAGAGCCGCTCGAGGGCCCCGGGGATGTCCTCCTCCATGAGCCCGGGTTCGAACTCGTTCGTGATGACTGCGCTCGTGCTGCTCGGGGTGAAGACGCAAGCGAGGCCGTCTCGGATGCCGGAGCGGCGGATTGCCGATGCGACGTAGTCCGTCACGTCGATGGACTGCACGCCCGTGCGGGTGTCGAAGGAGAACGTCTCGCGATATGCGACCATGGTCCGAGCAAGGGCCGCGTGGACCAAGAAACTTTGGCGCCGCCCGGACGGTTTCCGCTCGACTGGGCGGAAAGAAAGGTTCGCGAGGGCCGCCCGCCGCCTTGCGGCGGCGGTCGCCCGAAGCCCTCGCGGGTGGGCGTTGGTTGGGGGGAGGAGTTTGTGAGTCCGATTCAGCGGAGGCCGATGAACCCCGTCTCGTCGAAAGCCACGGGCGCGACCTCCCAGGCTGCGTGCACGGTCTCCGGCGGTGTCACCTGGACGTCCACCGCGTGGGCGTTCTGGTCCTCGATCTCCTTCGCGACGTTCTCGACCTCCTCCGCGACGGTCGAGAGGAAGGACTTCGCGAGGTGGTCCACGACTCCCTGCACGATCGTGATTACGATGTTGTTCACGACCCCGAGCGCGTCGTTGAACGACAGCTGGTCCGCGAACTTGTCGAGGGAGTTGTTGTCGACGACGATCACGGAATCCGCGGCAGCGCGGAGTTCGTCGAGGCCCGCCTGGGCCGCCTCCGCGCGGCCCTCGATCGCGAAAGGCAGGATGCCGATCGCGATCGTCACGGCGCCGTTCCCTTTCGCGAGGCGTGCAACGACGGGCGCGGCCCCGGTGCCCGCGGCCCCGCCCATCCCCGCGACGACAAAGACGATGTCCGAGGACAGCGCCTCCCGGAGGGTCGACTCGGAGGCCTCCGCGGACGCGCGTGCGGCGGCGATGCGGTCCTCGAGCTCGACGTGGCCGAGGAGGACCTTCACGTCTGCCGCGGCCTTCGAGAGCCCCGCGTGGTCCGTGTTCACGGCGACGGTCTCGACGCCACGCACATCGCGGTCGTAGAGCGCGCTCACCACATTGCCACCCGCGCCGCCGACGCCGACGACGCTGATCCTCGGATCGACCGCGTCGTCGAACAGGGCGTTGATTACGGTGTCCACGTAGTCCTCAAGTGCCATCGTTCGGCCTCCACCTCATGCTCAACTGCAAATCATGGACTGAGGGAGACCAGAGGGGGTCGTCTTCCGGTGAACGAGTGCATCCCATCCCTAGGCGTGCATCCCATCCCTTCAGGTCGGATCCCATCCCTTCCCTTTCCTTGTTCTGAAGCCGCTCCCTTCTGGTCCCTCTACGCCACACGCGTCAGCGCGGGATGACTCCCTCCTTGTCGCCCGTGGACACCGCGACGGCCTTGCCCGTCGTCTTGTCGATCTCCTGGCGGTGTCCCTGGATTTCCTTCACCCGCTCCGCACTGAACCACTCCTCGATCGCGCGCACGATCGCGTGCTCGCGGCTGAGGAAGTAGCCCGAGGCCACGAGGTGGTCGATGAGCTCCAGGAAGTAGCGAGGGACCCGCAGCGTGACCGTGTCGCCTCCCTCGCGGATCGTCTGGATGAAGGACTGCACCGCGTCCCGGACCAGCGCGGACCGGTTCGTGTACGACTTGTTCTCTTCCAAGAACGCGTCGATCAGCTCGAGGTTCTCCTTCTCGAGCCGCAGTGTAATCCGCTCGTTCTCGTCCATCCCAGGCCTCATCCCTGCGCAGCGCGGGTATGACGGAAGTCATACCCTTCTCACGCATGTTTTTGGCGTCTTGGGGCCCGTACCACGATGCACGTTATTTAATCGTTTTGTCAATTGTCATACGACGTATGACAACGCCCGCCATCGTTTCCGGTGGAGTGCCCTCGGAACGACCTTCGGATTCTATCCAGTCACATGAATAGAAATCATGGTGTCGGACGCGCCCGCCCGGCGTCGGATTTGACCCCTTCCGGGCGGCGAAAAGCTATACGCGGGACTCGGTTATCGCGGGCCGTGGCGCGGAGGAAGAAGGGGTCAAGCCCGAGGACGAAGGGCCGCCCGCCGAAGGAGCGCCGGGCCCGTCTGCGTCCCCGCCGGAGCGGGAAAAGGGCCTCCGTCGCCCGACGTCGGGTCCGCGCTCGACGTGGTCGGGTCGTCGGGCTCCGGCCTCGGGCCTCGAAGCGGGTCCCGAAGCGCGCGGGGAGAAGGAAGGCGGCGGTCGACTTCCGAGCGGTGGAGCGGAAGTGGCAGCGCGCGTGGGCGCAGGCACATGCCTTCGAAGCCCACGCGGATCCGTCGCGGCCGAAGTGGTATTCGAACGTCCCGTACCCGTACATGTCGGGCTACCAGCACATCGGCTTCGGCCTCTCGTTCCTGCGCGCGGAGTTCCAGTCACGATACCGACGCATGACCGGCCACAACGTCCTGCACCCGCAGGCGTTTCACTGTACGGGCCTCCCGATCCTGGGCGCCGCGAAGCGCGTCGCGGAGAAGGAGCCCCGGCAGCTGGAGATCCTGAAAAGGATGGGGATTCCCCCCTCGGAGATCCCCAAGTTCGCGGACCCGATGCATTGGATCGAGGTCTTCCCGGAGGCGACGATCGAGGACCTGAAGGCCCTCGGCGCGGCGGTCGACTGGCGGCGGTCCTTCGTCACGACGCCGCTGAACCCGCCCTACGACGCCTTCGTGCGCTGGCAATTCCGTCGGCTCCGGGAGGGCGGATATGTGAAGATGGACAAGCATCCCGTGATCTGGTGCCCGAAGGACCAGGCGCCGATCGGGGACCACGACCGCCTCGAGGGCGAAGGGGAGACGCCGGTCGAGTACACGCTCTTGAAGTTCCCGCTGATGGACGGACGGATATTGATCGCCGCGACGATTCGCCCGGAGACCGTCTTCGGCCAGACGAACCTCTGGGTGGACCCGAAGGTCGAGTACGTCGTCGCGCGGGTCGGCGCGGAACGGTGGATCCTGAACGAGGCAGCGGCGAAGAAACTCGCGGAGCAGGGCAAGGAGGTTGTCGTCGAGGCGAGGATCGGCGGCGCGGAGCTGATCGGCCGCGAGGCCGTCGCCCCCGGGATCAACCGAGTCATCCCGATCCTCCCGAGCGGGTTCATCGACCAGGGCCGCGGCACGGGGATCGTCACGAGCGTGCCCTCCGATGCGCCGGACGACTACGTCGCCTTGATGGACCTCAAGCGCGACGACGCCCTCCTCGCGAGGTTCCGCCTGGACCCGGAGAAGGTCCGCGCGATTCAGCCGACGCCGATCATCCGCACCCCCGGATGGGGTCCCCTCCCTGGGGTGGAGATCGTCGAGCGGATGGGAATCAAGAGCCAGAGGGACCGGGAGAAGCTCGAGGCCGCGAAGGCCGAGGTGTATCGCAGTGGCTTCTACACCGGCGTCCTGAACGAGAACTGCGGGCACTTCGCCGGCGTCCGCGTCGAGGTCGCGAAAGACGAGGTGAGGAAGCAGCTGACCGCCTCCGGCCAAGCGGACCTGATGTACGAGCCGAGCGACGAGGTCATCTGCCGATGCACGACGCCCGCCATCGTGAAGGTCGTGGAGGACCAGTGGTTCCTCGCGTACGGCGATCCGGCGTGGAAGGCGAAGGTGAAAGAGGCCCTCGCCCGCCTGACCCTGTACCCGGAGGCGGCCCGGAAGCAGTTCGAGTACACGATCGATTGGCTCCGGGACTGGCCGTGCTCGCACCACCGCGGCCTCGGATCGAAACTGCCCTGGGACGAGGCGTGGGTCATTGAGTCGCTGTCGGATTCGACGATCTACATGGCGTACTACACGATCGCGCACGTTCTCCAGGGCGGCTCGTTGCGGAGCAGCGTGCCATGGGCCTCGAAGGTCCAGGACGCCTTCTTCGACTACGTCTTCCGCGGCAACGGGGATGCCGCGGCGATCGCGGCGGAGCTGGGGATCGAACCCTCCGTCCTCGAGGATCTGCGACGGGAGTTCGCGTACTGGTATCCCTTCGATCTCCGGAACACGGGCCGGGACCTCGTGCAGAACCACATGACGTTCTGCCTGTTCAATCACACCGCGCTGTTCCCGCCGGAACAGTGGCCGCGCGGCTTCGGGATCAACGGATACGTGCAGCTGTTCGGCAAGAAGATGTCAAAGTCCCGTGGGAACGTATGGTACCTGCGGGAGGCGGTGAAGGAATGGGGCGCCGACGTCGTCCGCCTGACGATCGCGAACGCGGGCGACGGCCTGGACGACCCGAACTTCGACATGGACTTCGCGGGGTCGATCCGTGGCCGGCTGCGGGACTGGTTTGCCTTCGCGACCCGCGGGCACACGACCCGCAAGGACATCCGAGGCATCGACGCCTGGTTCCTGTCCACGCTGAACCGTTCCGTCGCGGCCACCCGCGCGGCGATGGAATCGATGAACTACAAGGCTGCCCTCCGGCACGGCTATTTCGACCTGCAGAGCGCGTGGGCCTGGTACGTCCGGCGCTCCGGGAGCCGACCGAATGCGACGATGCTCGCCCGATTCATCGATGTGCAAACGAAGTTGCTGGCGCCCTTCGCCCCGCACCTCTGCGAGGAGATCTGGTCCAAGATCGATGGCCGGGGGTTCATCTCGGACGCGTCCTACCCCGAGCCCGTCGAAACGGAGATCGATCTGGGCGCGGAGGCGTCCGAAGCGCTCCTCCAGGCTACCCTCGCGGACGCGCGCGAGATCCTGAAGGTGACCGGGATCCGGCCGAAGCGGATCGCCCTCTACACCGCGCCCGCATGGAAGGTCCACGTGCACGGCATCGCGCTGGAGCTCGCTCGTTCCGGCCGGCTGGCGATGAACGCGGTCATGGAACGGGCGCTGGCGGAGCCCGGGATGCGGGAGCGGTCCAAAGAACTCGCCACGTACGCGAAGAAGGCCGTCGACGAGCTCCGGCACACGAAGCCCGAGGAGCTCGGCCGCCGCCCCGATGCCTCGCGGGAGTTCGAGTTGTTCATGGAAAGCCTCGCGTTCCTGCGGTCGGAGCTGGGTGCGCGCATCGACGTGTACCGCGCGGGCGACCCCAAGCGATGGGATCCCTCGAAGAAGGCGGACCAGGCGATCCCCGGTCGCCCCGCGATCTACCTGGAGTGAGGGGGGACCACCGCGCGAATTCCACGGCCGAAGCGGCCAGAGGTCCCGTTCCAGCGACGACGGGCTCCGCCCCCGCAGGCAACGAAGCTCCTGATAGCCTCCCTCGCTTCGGGCCTCATCCTGGTCGCGCTCCTGGCGATTGTGTTCATCCCCCGCGGCCTGCAGTACGGGGATCAGACGGTGTACACGATCCTGACCCTGGAGCTCCGGGGAGCCGCCATCCCCGAAGGGTCGCCGTCGATCCTCGTGAAAGCCGCCACGCACGATTTCAATGTCTCCTTCTTCCGCGCGGCCCTCCTGCTCAACAATACGACGATCGCCCAGCTGGGACCGGGGTTGTCGGGTGGAAGCGCGATTCTCAGCTTCGTCGACGACAACGCGGATCACCTCCTCAACGCGGGGGATTTCTTCCCGCTGCGGACGATCTCGGACGGTCGATACCGCTTCGAGGTGTACCAGGGGAGCTTGGATCGCATCGTCGGGATTCTCCTGTGGACCGGCCGCGTGTGACGCAACCTTTAATTGAACTGCGCCGTTAGGCAGCGCGTCGGGCCTGTAGCTTAGCTAGGTAGAGCGATCGGCTCTTATCGGCCCGCCCCTCGGACGTCCCGAGAGGGACCGATAGGTCAAGGGTTCGAATCCCTTCAGGCCCGTCTCCTTGGCCCGCTTGGACCTTCTTCTTTTTGTCCCCAGACCGCACCACGGAAGGTGGGGGCCGAAGCTGCTCATTCGGTGGATCGCGCCCGGCGGACTCCTGTTCATGATCGGTAGTGTCGCGCTGATCCTCTCGTCCGCGGCCGCGTCTGCGTTCGTCTCGGAGTACAATTCGACGTGCCAGAGCGATCTCGAGACGAATGGGCTCAGGTGCCAGAACCTCCTGGCGCTGGACACGACCCGACGCTGGATCCCCGCTGTCGCAGGCTTTGCCATGGGACTGGGCCTGGTGTTTGCGATCATGGGAACCGTCGCGACGAAGGAGACCGGGGTCAAGGAAGCACATGCCTCCAGCCTATGGCCGCTGATGCCCTTGTGCTCGGGTCTGATCCTAGGACTCGTCGGAATCGTGTGGGGAGCGGCGAGGCAGAAGTGTCCTCTCAACCCATGGTTTTCAGTTGGGTATGGACCCTTTTGCGGACACCTTGAACTCGTGCCGAGCCCAGCGATTGCCATAGCCCTCATCGGCGGCGTTCTTTCGGCCCTCGGTCTCATCTTCTTTCCGCCTCGTCGAGTATGAGGGGTCAGGCGCGAGCGGCCAAGCTTCATGACCCTCGACGCGTTCGTCGACGCAGCGCAATGGCTCGGAACCTCTACTTCATCGGCACCGCGGGCTCGGGGAAGTCTACAATGGTGTACGCGTTCCAGGTGTGGATGAACGCGCACGGGCTCGACTGCGTCACGATGAACCTCGATCCTGGCGCCGAGGACCTCTCGTATGCCCCGGACGTCGACGTTCGCGATTGGATCCGCATCCCGGAGATTATGAAGGAGCAAGGCCTGGGTCCGAACGGCGCGCAAGTCGCCGCGGCGGACATGCTCGCGCTGAACGCACGGGAGCTGTCGGATGTCCTCGAGAAGTTCGAAACAAAGTACGTGCTCATCGACACGCCCGGGCAGATCGAGCTCTTCACGTTCCGACAATCGGCCCCGGTGATCGTCGACGCGTTCGGCCGCGACGATTCCGTGCTCGTGTACTTGAACGACCCGCTCCTCGTGAAGGATCCGTCGGGGTTCATCTCGTCCGTCCTGCTGAGCGCGACGACCCAGTTCCGGCACAACCTGCCCTTCGTCAACGTGCTGAGCAAGTCGGATCTGCTTGCCGAGTCGGAACTCGCGCAGGTCGTCAAGTGGTCCCTCGACCCGTTCGCCCTCTACGAGTCCCTCTTCCAGGAGGGGGCGACCTCGAAGACCCTCCTCGACGTGGAGTTCCTGAAGGGCATGGAGACGATCGGCGTCTATCGTCGTGTCTATCCGGTCTCCTCGGAGCTCATGTTCGGCTTCGAAGACGTGTACAACGAAGTGCAGCAGGTCTTCGAGGGCGGCGAGGATCTGTCGAAGGACTAGTCTCAACGCGGATAATGGGTTCGCGTCCTTCTTATGGCCTCGTGGAGGTCTCCCGCCCGGCGACAGGATGCTCCTCCGCGAGAACCCGTACGAGTACGTGCCCGAGGCGAAGCGGCCACC